>SDBV01002101.1_pt1 | contig 29913 bp, 17 predicted proteins | sample 2277081 | NCBI WGS metagenome assembly SDBV01 (sample SAMN10402039, study PRJNA504765) | marine sediment metagenome | isolation source: marine sediment core GS10_PC15, 223 cmbsf | place: Arctic Ocean: Southern Knipovich Ridge | collected 2010
GAGGAATTGCCCTAAACACGTAAGTTTACCCGAAAACCAGTGGCGGTCAAGCCCGCTAGACCACCCCCCGAATCTCCCTTGTTTCTCCACGCTACCAAACGACTGGCAAAAAGATCAGGTAGATGCTCATCTATTTCGGGCCGTGGGAAGATCCCGACGACGCTCTGGCCAGATACCTCGACTAGAAAGACGGCCTATATGCCGGGAGAACCCCGCGGGTGGGGAGGGAGGGCCTGACGGTCTCTGAGTTGGCCAACAAGTTCATGACGCCGAACAGACACCTGCTTGACACCCGAGCTATGGAAAGTCTACTACCGAATCCGCATCCACGCCACCAGCAACGTCTGCGGCAGATCGCCGAGCGTGGTGGGGCTCCTGGAAGATGCCGGTGAATTTCATCCGCCCGGGGTAGAATCTTGTCATGGTTGGCGTTAATCGACGCGAATCCCCCAGCGGATAATTGAAAGCAGATAGCACAAAGGAGCGAGAATCATGGGGCGGCTCATCGTTTCGGCTCTTCTTCTTCCAGTGCCCGCAGTGCGTAGGGTGTGAAGTGGATCAGTTGCGCCAGGCCCTTGCCGCCCCCGGATCCGGATTTCCGCAACGCTTCCCGCAAGCCCTCCCGGAGAATCCGCAAGTGCTCCTGGTTGCCCGTGAGTCGGGCCTCATAAGCCATGGCCTCGGCGGCCAAACACATGCCGATGTACGTTCGCGGTGAACTGAGCGGACAGGCCGTGTAGCGGAAAGCCTTGTCTTCCTCGACCCAGCATTCGCGGATCATCTGGTCGATGCCCACGGTCATGGCCCGCGGCACCTCCGGGTCCCTGGTGATGCGATGGTAGCGGGCAAGCGCACTTAGGGTCAGCCCTTCCATGAACGGCACGTTGCCGTAGCACGTCCGCTCGGGGTGCAGGCAGTGGCCCTTGGCCAGGCGCACGACCCAGCCCCGTTGCCAGTCGATGTTCTTCTTCAGCACCTCCCAGCAGGCGGTCGCGGCGTCAAGGTACTTCTTGTCGCCGGTGGCCTCGTAGGCGCCCAGAACCAGTACGATCGGCCAACCCAGGGCGCGGATGTGCGTGCCATACGCCGTGGGGCAATGGCGGACCATCGCGTCGGCGATTTGGATGGCCACCTCCCGGGCCCGGCGGTCGCCGGTGAGGTAGTAATACTCGAGGTCGCCGCCCACCCAAACGTGGCCGAAGTTCGTGCTGTGGCCCACCTGGTAGGTTTGGCTGACGGGCAGCGGGGCGTTGTCGTAGTAGCCGCCGGTATGACCTACACAGTGAAGCCAGACTTCGCCCACCTGCGGCGGCGGGCCCCAAGGGTTCTTCAGGTGCGGGTTCGTGGCATGAACCACGTCCACGTCGATGTGGTGTCTGGCGGCCTGTTCGCCCCGGAGGAAGTAGCGGCGATCACCGGAGCGCAGATACTGGACGAACATCCCATGGGCCAGGTCGTACTCCAGATTCCCCCAGTTGACCTTGCGCTCGCCGTGCCAATCGCCCCAGTTCAGTAGTCCATACTCACGGTCCTTCTCGCGCCGACCCAGATGGGCATCCAGCGTCCGGCTGAGCCACGCGTCGTAGCCGGCGTACTTCCGCGGATCGGCGGGAGGGAAGTCGCCCAGGGCCTCGGTTGCACTGACGTAGGCCGGCTCGGCGGTGGCCAAAAGCGGCTCCTCAGCGGCCCGGAAGAATGCCCCGAGTCGCTCCGCGTCGGGTGTGCCGGAGAAGTAGTTCACGCAGAACTCGTGAGTCTTGGCCACGCCGACCTTCAGCGAGTACGTGCCGCCACGCAGCGCGTAGTAGAGCTTGCTCTCTTCTTCCAGCGACTTTCCCTCGTATTGCTCCTTGGACAATTCGGGGAGTAGTCCCAGGCGGATGCACCCGCGGTCGCACTCGATCGCTTTGGGCCAGTTCTGCCAGAACTCCCGCAGCCCGACCGCCAGGCCGCCATCTTCCGAGCCGATGGCGGCCCAGCCGCAGGCCCGCTCGCCGGCCGGGCTTCCGTCGAGAAGGTAGTGATTCTCATCGACCTGAAACAGTCGGCCCTCTCTTACCGATTTGCCGGCGAGTAGATTATCATCTCGCCAGCCCCCGCCAACCCCACGGACCCAGAAGCGGAGTTCCAGCTTGCGGACGTTGGCCATCAGGGCGTCTTGGTGATCGTTGATGAACGTATAGAACACCCGAATCCAGGGCCGGCCGCGCCAAGCGTGAATCCGCGCGACGTAGCGGAACATCTTGGAGTCGCCCCGGCCGTGCCAGCCGCTTACGCGGATACAAGCCCGCACCGGACCGGACTGCTCGATGGTGATCTCGGCCGGATGTCCCCTGGGGCAGTGGGGCAAATACGATCGGTTTTGCTCGTCCCGAAGAACCACGCCGTCCGAACCGCAGTTGATCGTCAGGCGATGGTCGGCCTGCCGCCCATCGGCTCCGGCGGTAAGCCATGCCTCGCCCTGGGGAAAGAACCGCTCCGGATCGTACTGAAGCCGGACCGGGCCGGGCTCGATCGTCACCTTGCCATCCGGCTGCCGGGTGACGCGGATCGGCTTCTCTACGGCTGCGCGTCGGACTCCCGGGCCGTAGCGTAAGGTGAGAGCCTTCTTCTCGTTGCTGGCCAGATCGATCTGAAAGTCCAGCAGCAGCCAGCGCACGGAGCCGTCCGGCCAGCGGGCGAGCGACTCGGTCTGCACGGGAATCTCGCTGCCGGCGGCATCGAACAAGGCCGCGGCCCGATCATCGAGAAGGGCGCCCTGCGCAAAGGGAATCCCCGACGTGACCGGCCATCGGGTCCGCGCGACGCCGGACGGCTCCTCGACGGTCAGCGGAACCTCACTGTGTTGATCAAATCTGGCCCGCGTTTCCGGTGAAAACTGGGCCGCCACTCGGCGCGGGGGCGTCGCAGCGGGCAAGGATAAGAGCACCACAATCATCCACCGCCACATGGGTCCATCTCCTTGGTTAGAGCCTGTTGGCCGCAAAGGCGGAACCACCGACAATGATCGCATTCTACTGCGGCGTTGGGCGTGGAGCAAGAACCAGGTGGGGAGAGGGGTATGGCCCGGCGGTGCTCTTGGCCAAGCTCTGTCTGCCAACATACGGCAGGTATCGCTTCCGGGGAGTTTCTGGCATATACTGGGGCGCATCAACCGGGGTTGACTATGACGAAGGAGACCGCAGCAGTGCGAAACCCAATCAAGACTTCGTGCTTCGGCCTTTTCCTCGTGTTGGTCACTGCTGCGGTCTTGAAAGCCGCCCCGAATGATTGGGCCGAAGGCTCGGCCGCCCGGACTGACGGGGCCACGCGAGACTACTACAATCGCGCCGGGCTGTTGGAGTGGAGAAACCTCATGGGCGATTGGCGGGACGCCCTGGACAAGCCGCAGGGCGACCGACCCTATGCGACGGAGACGGTTAAGGACGACGACTCGCAAAAGACCGCCGAGTGGGATGTTGCGCCGCTGGTGCGTGAGTGGCTCGACGGCAAACACCCCAACCAGGGGTTTTTCCTGCGGGCAGTCCATAGCGGCGGCACGATCGTGTTCTGCAGCCGCCAGTGCGACAAGGCCGACCAACACCCCAAGCTCGTGGTCACCGGTGAAAAGGGTTCCGTAACGCTTGATCCTCAGGCAGATACCTATCTCGCCGCATCCACGTATCGCAGCCACGGCACGGCAGAGGAGTTGCGGGTCTCGGGGCAAGCGAACCATACCTTGCTGCGGTTCGACCTGTCGGGTGCCGAAAAGCTCGGGCCCAACGTCAGTGCCAAGCTGCGGCTGGTCACAACGAAGCAATACGGCGACGCCACGATCGGCGTCTTCCGCTGTTGGCAAGGCCATGACCTACCACCTTCCAAGCCCGTAGAAGGCCTGGCCGCGAAGTACCCGGGCGACAAAGGAATCGCGCAAAACCCGGATGTCTTCTTCTTTGCCGACTTCGAGTCCCCAACGTGGGCCGAGCGGTGGACGCGAGCTGCGCCGGAGGAAATGATCGACACCGTCGATCGCGATCCCGCCCGGAAGTTCGAGCCGCTTCAGGGAAAGGCCCTGCGGTCAAGACTCGCCGAAGGCTCGAATACGGCGCTGAACACGTTGCTGAAGTTCGCCGAAGCAACGGGCGCCGAGCCGGAGGAGGTCTATTTCCGTTATTACTTGCGGTTGGCGGACGATTGGAACCAGACCGTACAAGGCGGAAAGATGCCGGGCATCAGTGGCACTTACGGCGTCGCCGGCTGGGGCGGCCGCAAGAGCGACGGCAAGAACGGTTGGTCCGCCCGCGGCGCGTTCCATCAAACGATGCCCCCGCAGAACCCGCTCGGCGGCCTGCACCCGATCGGCACCTACTGCTACCACGCCGACATGCAGGGCTCTTACGGCAACCACTGGCTTTGGCAGAAGGGCTACCGCGGCTTTCTGGAAAACAACCGCTGGTATTGCGTCGAACAGTACTTGAGGCTCAACACGCCGGGCGAGAGGGACGGAATCTTGAAGGCCTGGGTCGATGGCCGGCTGGCCTTCGAGAAAACCGACATTCGCTTCCGCCTGGTGGACCGCCTCAAGATCGAACAGATTTGGATGAACGTCTACCACGGGGGCACAAAACCCTCGCCGCACGACCAGCACCTTTTTATCGACAACGTCGTGGTCGCGAAGCAATACATTGGCCCCATTGTTTTCCACGCTGGCGCTGGCGGAACTCGAGTAGAGCCGCTGGCGGCTTCGCAAACCTCCCCACCGAACTGACCTCTGGATCCCATGACCGGCAAGCAACGCATCCAGGCCGCCATGCGACACCAGCCGGTCGATCGCGTGCCGGTGATGTGCCAACTGGCGATCGGCCATTACTTGCTCAACACCGACGTGACGCCGGCCGAACTCTGGTTCACCAGCGAGGGGTTCGCCCGGGCGCTGATCGCGTTGCAGCAGCGCTATCGCTTCGACGGCATCTTGATCAACCTGCCGGGCCGCGATCCGCAATGGATGCGGCAGGTCGAGAGGATCGACGCAGCGGAGGACGGTGGGCAGACCGTTTTTTTCCATGGCGGCGACACCGCCCGGTGTCCGGCCGACGACAACGTGCAGCATCTGCGGCGCGGCGGCCACCGGTGGCCCGCCATCGAGGAAGTCGACCCGCGGCGGATTTACTACGACGACCCCCATTGCCTCGGCGGGTTGAAATATCCGTTCTATTTCGGCCTTCAGCCCTACGAGCCGGACCGGAACAACTATTGGCCGGACTACATGTTTCGCACCATCGAGACGGTGATCGGCGAGGTGGGGGAAACGGTTTCGGTACACGGCGAGATCTTTTCGCCCTGGACGCAGTTGATGGAGCTGTTCGGCTACGAACGGGCCCTGATGTACCTGATCGACGAGCCGCAGAAGTGCCGGGCGATCCTGGCGGCTTATACCGAAGGGGCGGCCGATCTGGGGGTCCGACAGGCCCGGCATGGCGTCGACGCGGTGTTGATCTCCTCGGCCTTTGCCGGCGGCGGGTTCATCTCGCCGAGACAGTATGAACAATTCGTGCTGCCTTTCGAAACCCAGGTCGTCCGCCGCATCCACGCCGAGGGTGTGCCCGTCTACACGCATACGTGCGGGGACATCGGCGACCGGCTGGAACTGATCGTCGCCAGCGGCGTCGACGGCATCGACACGCTCGATCCCCCGCCGCTGGGCAGCGTCGACCTGGCGGACGCCAAACGGCGAGTGGGTGAGCGGATCTTCTTCAAGGGCAACATCGATCCGGTCCACACCCTGTTGTCGAAATCCCGCCGTTACGTCCGCCAGGACGCCATCGGGCGGCTGGAAGTCGGCAGTCCCGGCGGCGGGTACATCCTCAGCAGTGCCTGCTCGGTCTCACCCCGCGTCCCGCCGGAGAACCTGACCGTGCTAGTCGAGGCCAGCCAGGAGTTTGGGACGCCACCAGGGTAACACCCTCGTCACGACGCTCTGCGTCGTGACGCACGTCTTGGACGCTCTGCGTCCCCGAGCTGCAATAACCCGGTATGCTACACTAGGTTATGACTCAGGGACGCGGAGCGTCCGGACGGTGCGTTCCCACGCAGAGCGTGGGAACGAGGGGTTTTGGGTGGTTTGAACCGATGTGTAGAATACAAGGGGATAGAATATGAAGGGGACAAGCGGATACTGAGCCGGCATCCGGACGAATTGGGCTTGAACCGAACGGCAAGAAACTCTAGCATCCCCTCGCCTTTCCCTGTGGGCGGCCGTCTCTCCGTCCGCACAAACCAAATCGACTCATCTTTGGACAACCTTCAGTGAGCAGATCGCTGCGGGCAAGTAACCTTGCGCCGTCGACGCGGTGCCGGCAAGCGTGTGTTTGGACGTTGCTGGTACTGACGCTTTGCCGCTGCGCGTATGCGCAGCCGGATGCCAAGGCGGAGTACCAGGTCTACACCCTGCAATACAAGGCTGCCGGCGACGTCGAGAAGATCCTGGCCGAAATGCTGCCCGGCCTGGGCACGACGACCCATCTGGCGGCCGATCCCCGGGCGAACAAGATCCTGCTTCGCGGACCCGAGCAGGCGCAGCAGATCGCCCGACAGTTGATCGAATCGATCGATCGTCCGTCGCGTTTCCCGGCCAAGGAGGCCCGTGGCGAGGCGAAACCGCTGGTGCAGGCCTATCCGTGTCCCGAAGACCGCAAGGCCGAGATCGCCGGGAGCCTGCGGGCGACGTACGCCGGGCGAAGAGACGTTCGCGTGGCGGTCGACCCGAAGGCGGCCCAACTGCTGATTCTCGCGCCGGCGGAGGTCCATGCGGCGATTCGGCGACAACTGACTTCGTTGGGTGTGGAAGACAGCGGGCCGCGGCAAGACGTCCAACCGGCCCAGCCCACGGTGGCCGCACCCGCGGCCCGGCCGGAGACCGAAGTGGGACCGCAGGAACATTTTGTGCGGTTGATCTACTCCCAGATCCCCCAGACCGAGGCGATGCTGCGCGACCTGTTCGGCCGGCGATTGGAGCCGCTCGAGAGCCGGCAGTCGGGGCGGTCGGACTTCTTGTTTGTGGATTCGTCCGGCGACCGGATCACGCTGAGTCTGGATCGGCGGCGCAACGGCGTGGTGGTTTATGGTCCGAGCCCGGTGGCCCGGCAGTTCCTGCGACTGATTGAGATCTTCGACGCGCCCAAACAGGCATCCGGCCGGACGATGCGCGTGATGCCGGTGCAACATTCCGATCCGGCCAAATTGCGACGGGCCGTGGAAGCCTACCGAAGCGGCTACCGCGCCGGGGGCCGGGCCGGCCAGGCTCCGCGCGTGCCCGAGGATCACAGTGCTCCGGTGAATCACAACGCCCCGGTGAATCAAGGCGCGGCTGAGGATCATGGCGCCGTATTCCGGTTGCCTCGCCCGGGCGATCCGTATCGGGTCGGTCGCAGCGGCCAATCCAAGCGTAGCGGTGTCCGATTGGTGAATTATCTGTTTCAGGCGGCGGCGGTATCGGACGTTGGGGGCGGCGGGTCCCCGCCGCCGGGCGGCCAGCCGGCCGCCGGACGCGACGAGCTGCGCGGGCGACTCGGCGAGTTGGGGCTGGACGTTCAGATCGAGGCGCTGCCCGACCTGGACGTGATCATCCTCCGCGGCCGCGACCGCGACGTGGAGGCAATCAGCCGCATCATTGAAGAAATCGAGCGGATCAGCGCGGAAACGGAACCGGTGATCGACGTCTACTATCTGAAACACGTCGGCGGCGAGGCCCTGGTGACGATCGTCCAACAGATCAACAAGGACCTGCTCGGCGGTCGCCAAGGCCGGGTGAGCGTCACGCCGCTGGTCAAACCGAACGCCCTGTTGTTGATCGGTTGGGGCGAAGCGGTCGAAGCGGTCAAGCAGTTGATCCGCAAGCTCGACCGGCCGGTGGCGGCCGAAACCCAGTTTCGGATGTTCCCGCTGCGCCACGCCCCGGCGGCCGAGGCCATGAGCACCGTGCAGGGGTTCTTCAGCAACCGCACCGCCTTGGGCCCGAACGTGCTGGTGACGGCCGATCCCCGCACCAATTCGCTGATCGTGCAGGCGGCGCCGCGGGACATGGCCGAGGTGGAGCTGCTGATCGGGCGGCTCGACCGGGGCGAGACGCTGGCGGTGATGCAGACCAGGATCTTCAAGCTGAAGAATTCGCTGGCTCTGGACCTGGGCGGGACCTTGCAGGCGGCCATCAGCGCCGCCGCCGGCGGCACCACCGGGCAGCGATCGGCCGTCTTGGAACTGTTGACCATCGACGCCGAAGGCGAGCGGATCCTCAAGTCGGGGATCCTCATCGACGTGCAGATCACCCCTGATCCCCGCATTAACGCCCTGGTCGTTTCGGCGCCGGCCGAGAGCATGGGCCTGATCGCGGCGCTGATCGACCAGTTGGATTCCCCCGCCGCGGTGGCCCAGATCAAGGTCTTCGGGATCGTCAACGGCGACGCCAACAACCTGGTGGAAATGCTCCGCACACTGCTGCCGACGGCCGCCGGCACGACGGCCGGACCCCAGTTAGCCGGCGCCGAAGGCGAGACCTCGCTGATTCCCGTGCGGTTTTCGGTCGACGCGCGGACCAACAGCATCATCGCCACCGGTTCGGAGGGCGACCTGCGGATCATCGAGGCGCTGCTGCTGCGATTGGACGCCGAGGACGTGCAGCAGCGAACCAACGCCGTTTATCGCTTGCGGAATGCCCCGGCGCTGGACGTGGCCCGGGCGATCAACGATTTTCTCCGCAGCGAACGGCAGGTGCAACAGGCGGCCCCCGGCGCGCTGAGCCCGTTTCAGCGGATCGAGAGCGAAGTGGTAGTGGTTCCCGAGATCGTCAGCAACACGCTGATCATCAGCGCCACGCCCCGTTTCTTCGACGACATCCAGGACCTGGTGGAGAAGCTCGACGCCGAGCCGGCCCAGGTGATGATCCAGGTGTTGATCGCCGAGGTGGCCCTGACCAACGTCGACGAGTTCGGCGTGGAATTGGGCTTGCAGGACTCGATCCTCTTCGATCGCGGCCTGCTGGGCGACCTGCTGACGACCACGGCGACGTCCCAGCAGTCGACTCCCGCGGGAATCATCACGGCCACTGAGGAGATCATCCAAGGGGCGACCAACGAACCGGGCTACGCTTTCAACAACAAGTCGCTGGGCAACAGCGGCAGCGACAAGGCCTTGTCGAATTCGTCCAAGGTCGGCACCCAGGGACTCTCCCATTTCGCCGTCGGGCGGATCAACAGCGACCTGGCCTACGGCGGCCTGGTACTCTCGGCCAGCAGTCAAGGCGTGAGCGTGCTGGTCCGGGCCTTGTCGGAATGCCGACGGTTGGAGGTGCTCGCCCGGCCGCAGATCATGACGCTGGACAACCAGCCGGCCTTCATCCAGGTCGGCAAACGCGTGCCGCGGATCACCGGCACCACCATCAACGAGGTGGGACAGGTCAACAACATCGAGCTGGAGAACATCGGCCTGATCCTGGGCGTCACCCCGCGGATCAGCCCCGACGGCATGGTGGTGATGGAGATCGACGCCGAGAAATCGGAGTTGTCCTTCGAGGACGCAGTTCCCGTGGCGATCTCGGAAGGCACCCCGATCATGTCCCCGAGCATTACGTTGACCACGGCCCAGACCACGGTCAGCGCCGCCAGCGGCGAAACCATCGTGCTGGGCGGCCTGATCACCAAGAGCAAAAGCACCATTCAGCGCCGCGTCCCCTGGTTGGCCGACATCCCCTTGCTGGGCAATCTGTTTCGCTATGACAGCGAAACCGAAAAGCGGACCGAGCTGTTGATCATCTTGACCCCGCACGTGGTGCGCAATGCGGAAGACATGGAACGGATCAAGCAGAACGAGGCGGCCCGGATGCACTGGTGCCTGGCCGACGTCGCCGCCATCCACGGCCCGACCGGATTGTGCGACTGCGGCCAGTGTGACATCTGCCTTAAGAACGTCCAGGTAATCTATCCCGACTCCAATCCCCGCGGCGTTGCGCCGGAAGCAACGGCTCCCGGTGGGCAGGCGCCGAGTCAGATCCCGCCGGGAATCCCCGAGCCCATTCCGCCGGGTCCGCCCCTCTACGACCGGATGCCGCCGATGCCCGCCCCGTTGCAGCAGATGCCCGACCTCGAGGATTCGTCGGGCCCCTTTTTATCAAGCAACCGGGCGGATTCCCTGCAGCCGGTGTTACCGCAGATGCCCTACGGCGGACGGTCGGCACGGCCGATTCCGACGGGTTATCCGATGCCACCGAATCCCGTGGCGCCGGCAGCCCACGTTCAATCGCCCTATCCCGGCGGGATGCAACCGCCCGTCTATCCCACGCCGCCGATGCAGCCCATGTTTTCCCGCTTGCCGAACGTCGAACCCAACGCCCAACCGAGTCGTGGTTGGCCCCAGCCGGGGGCGTACCGCTAGATAGGATTTCGTGACTGCCGGGAATTTCACTTGTTTAGGATCGTTTCATGCGACACTAGTTTCTGTACGAGTTCTTAACCCCGGCGGCCACGCCGGAATAACGGATGTCGACCTCGAACCACAAACGATCGCTATCGCCGACGGGGTCGCCTCCCACAAGAAAACGGACGACTGCCTGCGGCGCCGCCGGGGTGTTGTTGCTGGGCGTGTTGTCGGGCTGTGCCGAGTTCGACCTGACACAGGACTTCTCCTGGCCCGGTTCCGAGCCGAAGCCCCAGGTCCCCAAGCGGGTGACCGACGTCTGGGAGTATGTCGTACTGCGTCAGCCGGGCCAACCCGGCGTGCGGGGATTCGGCGGACGAATCATCTTCTACGGCAAGGACGGCAAAAAACAGGTGAAGGTCGACGGCACGCTCACCGTGTTCGCCTTCGACGCCGGCCACGACGACCCGGCCTGGACGAAGCCGGAAAAGAAGTTCGTCTTTCCCGCCGAAAAGCTCCCGGACCACTATCGGAAGTCGGACCTGGGACCCTGCTACGACTTCTGGCTTCCATGGGACGAGGTCGGAGGACCGCCGCGTGAGATCCGTCTGATCGCCCGGCTGGAGACCACCTCGGGCGAGGTGGTGATCGCCGAGGAGTCGCATCATACGCTGTCCGGTCCGACGCAAGCCTCCGTCGGCGGGATCGCCCGGAAGGTTTTGCACAAAAATCTTGCCCACGGCAGGACCCCTGCGCCGGCCGGCATGATCGAAGCGGTTTCCCACGAAGCACCGGCGCAGCCGCCGCCATCGAACCTGCCGAGGATGACCACCGACACGATCAATCTGACGCCGAACTTTACCCGTCAAGTAATCGAGGCCGGCAACGGTCAGCCACGACCGGTCACGGCGTCGCGGGGCGGGATCCCCACCGGGCCGGCGAATGCGGCCGGGGCCGCCCTAATCGCCCAGCAGAACCCGCCGGCGTTCAGAACTCCCGCCGGCCCGGTCGCCGAACAGGACCCGGCGCCGGGCGTTTATTCTGGGGGAGTCGCCCAGCAGGGCGAGGCGCACCGCGGATGGTCAACTCGTTCTGCACCAGCGAGATTCCCGGCTCGAAGAGCAACATCAGTCGGGCCAAGGTACGATCCCGTTCGGAGGCAACCTCACCCCGCAATGTGGCCATCTCGCCTTCCACCCACACCTCGATCGGGCTGGTCTGCCGGATACCGTGACACGCCCTCAACCGCCGAGCCAAATCGGTACTGAGCGTCTGAGCGGACCGCGGGGCGAACTGAAAGCCGATCTGCAACCGTGGATCGTAGAGCCCCGTTCGCGGCGGCGCCGTGCGAGCTTGGCCTTGATTGGCGTCCGGGGTCGACTCGGTGCGGAGGTCCGAGGTCGCCGATTCGACAGAGTCGGTAGTCGTTGCCTGCTCCGATCCCACGAAGCCGCCGCTGTCGAGCGAGTCGCGGCCGACGAAGCCGGCGCCCTGGCGGTTTCCGCGGACGAATCGTTCGTGGCCTTGCACCTCTCCCACCTCGGTGTCTGCGGTGGTCGTGCTGCCCGACACGGGGCGCGAGCGCCGCGACACCGAACGGCCCACGGTGCGGTCGCCAAAGAGTTGGCCCGCCGCCTCTGAGGCGGCCGTCAACGTCACGGCGAGAGTGAAAACGGCCAAGATTGGTCTCGAATTCATGAGGTCACCTACATTTCCGGATTGGTTGAATCTGCGAAGCTGCACTGCGAAGCCGCAAGCGGTTGGATTTGTGCGGCTATTCTCCTCCGATGGCCATTAGATGGGAAGTGGTCCGCAGGTACATCACGCCGTCGGCGATCGCCGGCGTGCTCTGGCTGGGTTCCTCGAGGTTGATTCTTCCGAGAAGCTGGTAACGGTCGGCGGCGGCCAGGACGACCAATTGGCCCTCGCGGGAGAGGCAAAAGATCCTCTCCGCCGCGCGAACCGGCGAGCCGAAGAATCTCCCGCCTACGCGCTCTCGCCAGTAGATCTTCCCGGTGGGGGCGTCCAGGCAGGTGACCACGCCCTGGTCGCCGAAGAGAAACAATAGCCGGCCGCGAGCCACTGAAGTAGGTACGTAAGGCAGCGAACCCTCGATCTCGTAGGCCACCTCCGCCTCGATACCCTTGCCGGGGTTGCCCGGTCGAACCGCGACCATCTGCTTGCCGCCGCCGCCGGAACCGCAACTGGTGAAGATCAACCCGCCGGCGATCACCGGCGAGCAGACCACCCGATGATTCAGCACGGCCGCTTCCCAATTCGTCTTGCCGGTGTGCGGATCGAGGCTGCTGATACCGTGGGCCCAACTGGTGAGGATCAACTCGGGCGGCCCGCCTTGGGGCCGGTAGATGCAAGGGGTCGAATAGGCCGCCTTTTCGCTGCGTCGGTCGACTTTCCAGCGAAGTTGGCCGGTGCTGCGGTCCAGCGCCGCAGCGAAGCTCTGCTCGTCCTTGTCGCCGGTCAAGATGAGCAGGTCCTCAAACAGGAAGGGCGACGCTCCATGGCCGTGCTGGGTGACGAACGGTCCCAGGTCGCGGCGCCAAACCTCGCGGCCTTTGTGCCGATCCAGCGCCAGGACGATGTACTCCTGGGGCGTGGCCCAGGTGATGTAGAGGTGGTCTTCGTCGACCGTCGGGGTGGCCGCGGCGTAGCTGTTGAATTGGTTCTTCTCGTAGGTCGTCGACTCGAAGGACCGCTTCCAGACGAGCCCGCCGTCTGAGGTATCCAAGCAGCGAATAATCCGTGCGGCTTGCTCCTCGACGGCACAGGTGACAAAGATCCGGTTTCCCCAAACCACGGGCGACGAGTGGCCGATCCCCGGCAGCTTGACCCGCCATCGGCAGTCCCGGATGGTCCCGGTGGCCGGAATCCTGTTTGCATGGCTCTGGCCGGCGCCGTCGGGGCCTCGGAACCGGGGCCATGGCTGGCCGGCGGCCACGGCGGCGAACCATAAAGGCATACTGATGCGTAGAAGGAGGCAGCAGACGCGGTGACTCATCGCAGGGGCATCCTTTCGGTGGGGGGGCAGCTAAGCAGTTTCTGTTGCAGAAAGTGGTTTTGCACAAGAACGTTTGGCCGCGGCCACTGGGAATATTCCGATTGTAAAGGCGGCGGGCCGCTAACGCCAGTGTTTTCAACGCGATTTTAGTTCTTTCGGAGATTTAGCCTCCCCCTGCGGGGCCGCCGTTGCCGATCTTGCTCTAGCCGAGGTTCCCGGGTAAGATAGATATAATGTGCTGAGTTTTCTGAAGTTAGGTTTCTCGCCCAGTTTTCCTGTGTTTTCAAGGGGTCTTGAATGAGCTTTTCGCCCGTTTCCGCCACCCGCCGGTGTTGCGTCGGAGTGCTTTTCGGTCTGTTGATTTCTTCCTGCCTGATCCCGGCGGTTAGGGCCGATCTGACCCAGCCGAGCGCCGAGGACCGGCAGATTACCAAAGTGGTCACGTCACTTTTGCGTAGCGATCACCTCTCGGGCCGCCAGTTGGACGACGTGATTTCGCGGCGATGTCTGAAGTCGTTCTTGAAGTCACTGGACCCGTGGAAGGTGTACTTCTACCAGTCCGACGTAGACACGTTCATGAAGCGTCAGAACGATCTGGACGACATGATCGGCAAGGGCGACGTCAGTTTCGCCTACGAGGTGTTTGGCAGGTTCCTTCAGCGGATCGACGAGCGGGTGAAACTGGTCGACGAGTTGCTGGCCATTGAGCACGATTTCACTGCCGACGAGGAGATGATCAGGGATCGGGAACTGGTACGCTATCCCCGAACGGTGGCCGAGGCCCGCGACCGGTGGCGCAAGCGGATCAAGTACGACCTGTTGGTCCTCAAGGCGGACGGCACCGACGGCGATCAGGCCCGCGAGAAACTGACGCGACGCTACCACGGCTTCGGCAAGCAGATGCACCAGACCGACCGGGAAGAGTTGCTGGAGATCTACCTGACGTCGATGACCACGTCGTACGATCCGCACACCTCGTACATGTCGGCCAGCACGCTGGAGAATTTCGCCATCGCGATGCGGCTGGAATTGGAAGGGATCGGGGCCTCGTTGCAGTCGGTCGACGGATACACGGTGGTCAAGAAGATCATTCCCGGCGGGGCCGCCGACAAGGAAGGCACGCTGAAGGTGGAGGACAAGATCGTCGGCGTCGGGCAGGGCGCCGAAGGCGAGGTGGTCGATATCGTCGACATGAAGCTCAAGACCGTGGTCCAGAAGATCCGCGGAGATCGCGGTACGGTCGTCCGGCTGGAGGTGATTTCGGTCGACAGTCCCGAGCGGAAGTGCTTTGCCATCACTCGGGCCAAGATCGAACTGAAAGACAGCGAAGCCCATTCCGCGATCTTCGAGGACGGCCGCAAGTCGGACGGGCAGCCGTACAAGATCGGCGTGATCGACCTGCCCAGTTTCTACATGGACATGGACGGCGCCCGCAGCGGAAACCCCTTCTACAAGAGCACCACGCGAGACGTCCGCCGGATCCTCGAGAACTTCAACGAAAAGGGCGTCGATGCGGTGGTCCTCGATCTGCGCCGCAACGGCGGGGGATCGTTGACCGAGGCGATCAACACCACCGGATTGTTCATCGACCGGGGGCCCGTGGTCCAGGTCAAGGACGGCGACGGCCGGATCCATCCGTACCACGATCCTAGTCCAGGCGCGGCCTGGGGCGGACCGCTGGTGGTGTTGACCAGCAAGTTCAGCGCCAGCGCCAGCGAGATCCTTGCCGGTGCGATCCAGGACTACCACCGCGGCGTGATCGTCGGCGACCACTCCACCCACGGCAAGGGGACCGTGCAGAGCTTGAAGGACCTGGGGGAGGCGTTGTTCCGGATCCGCAATTCGCCGGCCATGGGGGCGCTGAAGATCACCATGCAGCAGTTCTACCGTCCCAGCGGCATCAGTACGCAAAAGGAAGGCGTCCATGCCGACGTGGAATTGCCGTCGCTGACCACGCATCTCGACGTCGGTGAGGCGGACCTGGACTACCCGATCGACTTCGACAAAGTGGAACCGCTGGATTTCGAGCGACTGGGCTACGTCAGCGACGTGATTCGCGCGGAGCTGGTGCGACTCTCCGAGCGGCGTTGCGAGAACTCCGAAGAGTTCCAGGACGTGCTCGAGAAGATCGCCCGGTACAAGGAGCAAAAGGCTCGAAAACGGGTCACGCTCAACGAAGAAGCGTTTCTCGAGCAGCGGGCCGAGCTCAACGCCGAAAAGGAAGAAGAAGACACGATCCAGGAAATCAACGACCCCCATGCGCCGACGATCAAACGCGATTATTACCTCGACGAAGCGCTGGCCATCACGGTCGATTACCTCCACATCCGACAAGTGGCCAAGGCCAATTGATCTTATCCGTCCCGCCTCGACGCGGCCCGAAATTGCAGCACCACGCTGCCGGGCTCTTCGGCCGCAGCGGCCAGCTTCAGATCGAGCCGTGCCCCGTGAGGCAACAACTGGGCCGTCTTGATGCGCGCCGACGGGCCGTCGAGTTGCTCGACCGTCACCTGGGGCGTCTGCGAAAACGGCGGACAGAAGGCCACGTGGACGCTGGCCGTACGCTGGCCGGAGGCAAACTCCGCCCGCAGCCAGCCGGCCAGTTGCTCGCTTCCGTCGGCGGCCAGACTGCGGGTAAGCTGCTGCAACACGTCGTCGGCCGGGATGGTAGAAGGTGAGTCAATCTGCGGCCGGCGGCCTGGGGGAGGCGACTCCGTCGGCGACCGGTGATCCACCGGCTCGGGGGACGAACCTGCCCCGGACGGCCGCCCCGCCGGCGCGTTTGGCCCGTTGCGCACCCGGCGCCGCCAAGCCGCCCGCCATGCCCAAGACTCTGCTCCGACCAGCAAGGCCCAAAACGCAACCAGCCCGCCGGTACTTGTCTGGGGTAGACTGACGGCGGCGGCCAACAGCAACACCGCCGGGGTGGGCAGCAGCACGATGGCCGCGGGCAACCGCCACGGCACGTCGGGCGGCGCGATCCGGAACCGGATGATACGAACTGCGGCGGCGGCGGCGGCCACCAGCGCACCGACGAGAAGCAACATCTGTGGGTCCAGCGGCTTCTCCAACGCGCCCGCACAGCGGCGCCAGGCAACCAACACGGCGGCACACCACAGCGATCCGATCAGCGTGCCGACCGACCATCGCCCAGCGGCGGACACCAGCGGATCGAATCGCCCCATGACGATCCCGTCGGTTGGGGCCACGGAGGGTTCAGCGGTCATCGTTGTTCAGCAGTAAATCGGCCATTTGACGCTTCCTGTTGCGAAACCGCAAGCGGCCGCCCACTACCCACCGCCTACCGATTCCACCTTGGCCATCTCGGCCAACTCGGCGGCCCGGTCGGTCTTTTCCCAGGTGAACTCCGGCTCGCTGCGTCCGAAATGTCCCCCCGAGGCCGTCAACTGGTAGATCGGGCGGCGGAGATCGAGATACTCGATGATCGCGCCGGGGCTGAGCGGGAAGAACTCTCGGGCCAACTCGCAGAGGCGCTGGTCGTCGAGCTTGCCGGTTCCCTCGGTATCGACCAGCACGCTAACCGGCTCGGAGACGCCGATGGCGTAAGCCAGTTGCACTTCGCACCGGTCGGCCAGTCCGGCGGCGACGATATTCTTGGCCACGTGTCGGGCCATGTAGGCGGCGCTGCGGTCGACCTTGGTGGGATCCTTCCCGCTGAAGGCCCCGCCCCCGTGACGGGCCCAGCCGCCGTAGGTATCGACGATGATCTTTCTGCCCGTCAAGCCGCAATCCCCGTGAGGACCGCCTACCTCGAAGCGTCCGGTGGGGTTGATATGGTAGGTGATCCGGCCGTCGGAAAGATCTTCCGGCAGCACGGGGTCGACAATCTTCTCGATCACGTACCGGCGAATCTCCTCATGGCTGACGTCCGGTCCGTGCTGGGTCGAGACCACCACCGTGTCGATTCGCAGCGGCTTGTGCCCGTCGTACGCCACCGTCACCTGGCTCTTGCTGTCGGGCCGCAGCCAGTCGACCTCGCCCTTTTGCCGGGCGATGGTCAAGCGGTTGAGGATCCGATGGGACAAGGCGATCGGCAGGGGCATCAACTCGGGCGTGTGGTTGCAGGCATAGCCGAACATCAGGCCCTGGTCGCCGGCGCCGATCTGCTTGCCTTTGGAGCTGTCCTCGTTGACTCCCATGGCGATGTCGGGACTCTGCCGGTCGATCGAGAGCATCACCGAGCAAGTGTCGGCCGAGATACCCATCTCGCCGCTGGTGTAGCCCACCTGGCGGATCACCCGGCGGACCACGTCACTGTAGTTGATCACCGCCTTGGTGGTGATTTCGCCCGCCACGATCGCGATGCCCGTGGTCACCATCGTCTCGCAGGCCACCCGGCTGTACGGGTCCTGCTCGAACAAGGCATCGAGAATCCCGTCTGAGATCTGGTCGGCCAGTTTATCCGGATGGCCACCACTTACCGCTTCGCTGGTAAACAGATACTTGCCGTGTGCCACGGGAAAATCCTCCTCTTGTGCTATACGCGTGCGATCGATACGCCGATTTCCTGGTTCAGGCTGAATTATAGTCACCATGCCGCAAAATTGACAACCGTTATGGTGAATCATATTCCCGCGACCGATCCAATTCGTTCTTACGGGGGGCCGGCTACGGTTCGTTCATCATTGCCGCGACCAATCCGTCCATCGTATACTGCGCGGCTTCCACTGTCGGCGGATAGCCAAGTTCTCTCAATACGCCGGAAGTCAGCGGGCTGATGCTGGCCAGCCGAGTTCGCCGCAAATCGTCGCCAAACATCGCCACCAACGACCGGGCGATCGCGGAGCTGGTCACCGTCACCCAATCGATCCGGCCCTCGGCCACCGCGGTCGCCACTTGGGCGTCGGGCCGCGTAACGTCCGTGCTGCTGTAGACGATGACCTGGTCCACCTCGCCTCCGGCGGCCGCCAGTCCGTCGGCCAACACCGGGCGGCCGCGGCTTGCCCGGGGAAGAAGGAATCGGCGCCCGGAGGCCTCGGCGGCCAACGCCTCTACCAGCGATTCGGCCCGAAACTGCTGGGGCACGAGATCGGCCCGAAGATGGTAGCCGGCGAGTTGATCCGCCGTGCCGGGACCGACCGCCGCCAGTTTCAGACGCCCCAACCGCCGCACGTCGCCGCCGCGATCATGCAGTCGATCCAGCAAATAGCGGACCCCGTGACCGCTGGAAAAAACCAGCCAATCGTAGCGATCCAGTCGCGCCAAGGCGGTGTCGACCGGTCCCCAGTCGGGCGGATCGGAGATCCGGATTACCGGCTGGGGGATCACTTCGGCCCCTAATTCGTCCAGCCGCCGACGCAGCGAGTCGGTCCCTTCCCGCGGCCGGGTGACCAGAATGCGCGTGCCGAACAGCGGCCTCGCGGCAAACCACGATAACTCCGCAGCGGAGTCCACCACGTTGCCGATCACGATCACTGCCGGCGGGCGAAGTTTCTTCCGGGCAATCACCTCGGCTAGCGTGCCCAAGCTACAACGAATCGTCTGCTGATCGGGCCAGCCGCACCGCCGCACGATGGCCGCCGGTGTCTGGGGCGACTTGCCCCGGCCGATCATGGCCCCGCTCCACTGCCCCGCGGTGGTCACACCCATGTAGAAGACCAGCGTGCCCGGGAAACCGGCCAGCGCCGCGTACTCCAGACGAGCGTCCCCCTTGTCGGGCCGCTGCTGGCCGGCGACCAGGGCCACGGCCGACGACTGCCGGCCGTGGGTAATGGGAATGCCGGCGTATCCGGCCGCCGCCAACGCGGCAGTTACTCCGGGGACGATTTCCAGCGGGATTCCCGCCTTGCGCAGCGCCTCGATCTCTTCAGTAGCCCGGCCGAAGACCGAGGGATCCCCGCCTTTGAGTCGGACAACCGTTTTTCCCCGTCTGGCTTCGTCGACCATTCGGGCATTGATTTCTTGCTGGGGCATGGTCCGTCCGGTGCCATGGTGGCCCAGGCATACCAGCTCGGCTGAGGGGGGTGCATGCGCCAAGATCACCGGGTTGACCAGATAGTCGTACAGAACGACACCAGCGCGACCGAGGCATTCGGCCGCCCGCAGCGTGATCGAGCCGGGATCCCCCGGGCCGGCACCTACCAGGTACACCGTCCCCAGATTAGTATGGTCGTGGTCCGCCATAGGTGCAAGATGGAGAAACTTCGTGGGTCGTGGTGTGCGCCATGGCCGCCAAATCCTCCTTAGAGCATACCAGGGCGATGGCTCCCTCGGCTAGCAGCGGTTCACTATCACCCGGCAACGTGGTAGAATATCTCGCGAAGGGCGCCGGGGGCGGAAAGTGGTCACGATTTGGCCGCAAACTCACGGAAGGCTTTTTCAACGTCGGCATAAACCCTTGTCGAAAGGCGAGTTGTGAAGGCTTGTCTTTTCAGGATGGGTCACCCTATACTATGAACGGTTGTCAGGCAGCATGCAGTTCTCGCTGTCGGCGGGTAGTTTTTCATTTGATGCAAACCCTAAGTGGCACGTCAAGATCGAGTGAATCCACCCCGCAGAAGGGGTTGGGTCCACCTGGTGGGGTAAACTGATTCGGTAGATCGGGATCCAAGGAACGGTTTTGATGAACGGCTACAGCTCGTTGTGTGACGACTTCTACGTCAACATGAACCTTGGCACGGAGATGGAACTTCCGGCCAACCGCGAGACCGTCTTGCACTTCTTCGAGCGGATACAGAAGACGTATCCCACGATGCGCAACTTCTATTGCCGCGAGCGGGGCGACTTCGTGTTGGAAGAGGACAAGGACACGGGCAATTACCGCTGGTGTACGATCGAACCGCGACGCGTCTGCTCCGGACAGGCCAACCCGGAATCGATCGAGGGGGCCATGAAACAGCACCACCTCGTGCTCGAGCTGGCACCCTACATGCTCTCGGTCAGCCCGTTGGACTGCGAAGCGCTCGACCTGCTGTTCGGTTTCGACTTCAGCTACCGCGGCAACCACAACGAACTGGTGGCCGAGGCGTTGGGCGTGGGGCCGGCGATGGAGCGGATGGCCGAAATCCCGGGCGCCACGGTAATTAACCACGAGCCGTCGCTGACCGTGGCGCTGGACGAGGATTGCCGTTTGCAGTTCCGCCTCAGCGTGGAAACGCGGACCAACGCCTATCAGGTCCGCACCGGCGATTTTCCGGAGGAGCAACTCAGCGTCTACGTCACCGCCCGCCAGTACGGCAGCCTGGGGCCGGACAAGAACTTCGTCGAGACGCTCGAGCGGTTGCGAGAGATCTGCGACGAAATGATCGAGAGCCACGTCATCGAGCAGATTCTCCGCCCGCTGGCTCGCATGATCGCGCTAAAGTGAACCGTACAGGCCCCCAGAAACCAGGGTCTGGGGCTTCGCCAGCTCAGCCGCCAGCCACCCCGACGTGTTCAGCGGGTTGCTAGAGCGGCACGATCCGCAGAACCGTTGTGCGCCGAACGGCCCCGGCGGTAACTCTTCAGCGGACATCGGTTTGGGCCGATTCTGGGGGGATGCAGCCGGAAGTCCCGGTTCGGCGGCCGACTGTAAGCTATTCTGTAGGGTAGTGTACAACCTGTCTTCCAGAGAGGCGATATTGCCTTGCTTCGCCGCCGCGGCCGGACCGAAGCGGCGAGGTGGCAGCCCGGAGGTTCCGATTCCATGCCCGCCAAGAAGTATCCCCGCAAACAACTGTTCGTCGATCCCAAGGTTCAAGGGGCTTTGGTGGTCCGCGCGGTGCTGTACTGGGTGGTGTACCTGATCGCGATCACGCTGATGCTGCTGTGCTGGCGGATCCTGACCGGACCGGCGCGGATGTTTTACACCCACTTCAACGACATGTGGTTCTTCTACGGTCCGGCGGCGATTGCCTCCGGCATGCTTTTGCCGCTGGTGGTGGTCGATATCATTCGGTTGAGCAACCGTTTTGCCGGTCCGGTGGTGCGTCTGCGAAGTTCGATGCGGGCGTTGGCCCGGGGCGAGCACGTCGCGCCGATCAAGTTCCGCGAGGGCGACTTCTGGCACGAATTCGCCGAAGAGTTCAACGCCGTGGTGGCCCGCATTCAAACCGAAGCCACCGCCTTGCAACCGGAACACGACCAGCAGGAAGAGCCGGTCGCCGCCGGGCATTAACCGCCCATGCCAGTCGAAAGCCACAACCATCGGCAGATCGAGATGCTCAACCAGCGCGGCGGGCGGACGCTCAGAGAATAGATCGGGAGAAAGGCATGAGTCAACTTCTTTCCTATGTCAAGGCGGCCGAACGGGCCGTGGAAGCGGTCGTTGACCGGATTGACGAAATCTCGACGCTGCCGCAGGTCGCCATGCGGGTGATGCAAGTCGCCAACGACGAAAGCTCCGCGGCGGCCGATCTGAAGGCGGCGATGGAAAGCGATGCGGCGCTGAGCGCCAGAGTGCTGCGATGCGTTAACTCGTCGGCGTATGCGGTGCGGCAAGAAATCACCAATCTTCAACAGGCCGTCGCCTACCTCGGGATGAAGCAGATTCGGAATCTGGCGATCACGGCCAGCGTCAGCGAACTCTTCAAAGAAGATGACATGATCGGCCCTTATCGTCGCCGGGAGCTATGGCGGCACCTGGTGTCGGTGGCGATTTGCTCACGAATGATCGCCGGCCGACTCCGCTTGGCGAATCCCGAGGACGTCTTTCTGGCGGGCCTGTTGCACGATATCGGCATCATCCTCGAAGACCAACACGCCCACGACGCGTTCTATAAAGTGGTGCAATCCTTGCGCGAGGGCCGATCGCTTCCCGCCGCGGAACGCGACGTTTTCGGATTCGACCACACGGCCTTGGGCGAAAAGGTCAGCCAGCGGTGGGGATTTCCCGACGCGATTGCAGCGACCGTTCGTTACCACCACGCGTCGGTAAACTACCGAGGCGAGCACGTCAGCGTAGTGCAGTGCGTGGAATTGGCCAACGTGATTTGTACGCAGAAGGGGATTTCCTCCGTCGGACTCAACCTGGTGAGCCTCTCACGTGCGGCCCTGGCGGCCCTGGAACTCACGCAGAAAGATGTGGCGTCCCTCTCCGTCGACCTCGACGACGAACTCTCCGCCCACGCCGGTCTGCTGAGCATGTAGACGCAGACCAAGCCCGAGAAGGCGCGTCGCCCATATACCCCGCACGGTCAAGATTGAGGATTTCGAGCAACCGTGTTGTGGGAGGCGTCTCCGACGGCGATGGCGATCGATCACGGGTTTGATCGGATCACGGGTTCAATCGCCGTCGGAGACGCCTCCCACAAGAAAACGCAATTCCCGAACCATCTCGGGTCAGGGGTCGTGCCGTTGATGTGCTTGACTTCGCCACGCGCGCACGTAGACTGAGGGTTGCGTTGCCCCAGCCGAACCATGATCGCGACCCGCAGAACGTTGCAGCCGGCGACGCAGGGCGGCGGCAGGTCGCGCGACGTACTTCCACCAGCAGGGGTGAGTTCAGATGGCTGAGGAGAATCGCTCGGCAGAACGAAACAAAGATGTGGTCCGGGGGGGTTCGCGCTGGCGCGAACTCTACCAGACCGAGGACTACTGGGCCATCTGGTTGGGGCTGGCGATGGTGGCGGTCGGATTGATCGTATTTCTGCCGCACCCGCCCGAGCGGATGGAAGAGACGATCCGAGAGTCCAACGCCACCATGCGGGCGGCGCCGTTTCGGTCCGTCGCCTGGTACCGGGCCGGCGATGCGAAGGCGAAACTGAAGGCGACCAGCGGCGAGCTGCCGGCGACCCTGGGGAAACTCACCGGCAAACCGCACGGATGGAAAACCAACCCCCTCCGGGCCTTCGTGGTCAGCGGCGCCCAGGCCGACGAAAAGAAGAAGGCGGCCGAGAAGAAACTCGAGGCGGCGAAGCAGAAGGCCGACGCCCTGCAACGCCAAGCGATCGCCGCCGAAAAGCAGACGCACCGCGAGCAGGCCGCCGCCGCGATTGCAGCGTGGCGCGCCGCCCGTCGGGACGCCACTTCAGCCGCCAAGAAAGTCAAGGCCGCAAAGCCCGTCAACCAGGTAGGCTGCCTGATCGCCTTGGGCGCCGTGCTGATGGTGCTGTTCGGCATCGGCGTGGGTTTCATGGGCAGACCGGTGGGGAAATTCGCCCTGGGTTTCGCGTTCGTCTTTCTGCTGGCGGTGTTGGCCCAACTCTTCGCGGCGCAGGCGAATATCAAGGACGCCGGCCTGGGCTACGCGGCGTGGGCGATCCTTTTCGGGCTGCTGATCAGCAACACGCTCGGGACACCCCTGTGGGTCAAGCCGGCCGTGCAGACCGAGTTCTTCATCAAGACCGGCCTGGTGCTGCTGGGGGCCGAGATCCTCTTCGGCAAGATCGTCGCCATCGGGGGCCCCGGCATTCTCGTGGCCTGGGTGGTGACGCCGGTCGTGCTGATCGCTACGTACCTCTTCGGCCAGCGGGTGCTGAAGATGCCGTCGAAGACGCTGAACATCACGATCTCGGCCGACATGTCGGTCTGCGGCGTCTCGGCGGCGATCGCCACGGCGGCGGCCTGCCGGGCGAAGAAGGAGGAACTCACCCTGGCCGTCGGGCTTTCGCTGGTCTTCACCTCGATCATGATGGTCGTCATGCCGATGTTCATCCGGGCCGTCGACATGCCGGAGATTCTGGGCGGCGCGTGGATGGGCGGGACGATCGACGCCACCGGCGCCGTGGCGGCCGCGGGCGAGCTGCTGGGCGAAAGCGCGCTCTACGTGGCCGTGACGATCAAGATGATCCAGAGCGTGTTGATCGGCGTCGTCGCTTTCCGCGTGGCTGCCTACTGGTGCGTCAAGGTCGATCGCGACGCCGGCCGCGCCGTCGGCGCCATGGAGATCTGGTACCGGTTCCCCAAGTTTGTCCTCGGCTTCATCGGGCTCTCGATCGCCTTTTCGATGATCTACGCCGCCATGGGACCGGACGTGGGATACACCATGATCGACAACGGCGTGATCAAGGGGCTGACCAAGAATCTCCGCGGCTGGTGCTTCTGCCTGGCGTTCGTCAGCATCGGCCTGGCCACGAACTTCCGCGAGTTGAAGCACTACTTCAAAGGCGGCAAGCCGCTGATCCTCTACGTCTGCGGCCAATCCTTCAACCTCGCCCTCACGCTGCTGGTGGCCTATATCATGTTCTACGTCGTGTTCACCCGGATCACCGAAGCGATCTGAGACCCGAGCGGCCCGTACCGGCCGGAACGATTCGAAATGGCCAGAACAACCAACTCCCAACCGATTTCCGTCGGGCCCTCCGACGTACCGGGAGCGAAGCGCCGCTGGGTGCGATTTCTGGGCGGGGTAACGGTGATTCTGCTCTTTGCGTTCGGCGTCATACCCGGACTGCAGCGCCTGGGGCCGGTCCGCCGGTTCCGCGATGCGATCGGGAGAAGGGGCATCGATGCCACGGCCCTTTTCTACACCGAGAGCGAGGTGTCTTGCGAGGCCGAGGCCTCGATCCGCAATGCGATACGATACTCGGTCCGCCACGATGACTGCCCTGCGGGGGCGCCCTGAGGGCGGCCGATAAACAACTTCCCGGTTGCGATAATCAACCGTTTAGCTGCCGCCGGCACGGCGGCTTCGTTGGTAGAAGCGTGTTATGCGTCAAGCCGCCGTGCCGGCGGCAGCTAAACGGGGGGCTCCTCGGCAGAATATGTGGGTCGATTTCGTGGCGTGGCATCATAACCCTCGACATAGCAAGCCTTTACATCCGAGGTGGCGTGTCGTCTTTTGAGGTAGAGAAACCAAGTACCGGTGCCTCTTCTCTATTCCGCGCCTACGTTGATCGATTCACCTTGAAAGACGGGACCAGAGGAGAGGCACCGGTACTCCGCTGTTGCATGTCGGACGTGAATCCCCCCACGAATTCTGCCGAGGAGCCAAACGGGGGAAGTTATTGATCGGTCGCCCCCAATCCCCAGTCCCCAATCCCCAGTCCCCAATCCCCAACCCCTAGTGAAGCCGCCAGCGGCTATCCGGTCAGCCGCTGGCGCAACTCGGCCAGGCAGTCTTCCTTCTTCACTCGCCATTGCTCGAGCGTGTCGCGATCGCGGATCGTCACGGTGCCGTCGGCCATGGTTTGACCGTCGACCGTAATGCAGAACGGCGTTCCCGCCTCGTCCTGACGGCGGTAGCGGCGGCCCACGGCGCCCTTCTCATCGTAGAACACGTTCAGCTCCCGTTTCAGCTGCTTGTAGATCTCCTTGGCGACCTCGGGCATGCCGTCTTTCTTGACCAGCGGGAAGACGGCCGCCTTGATCGGGGCGATCCGCGGGTGGAACTTCATGTACACGCGTGGGGTCGACTTGCCCTTGTCGTCGGGCACTTCGTCTTCGCAGTAGGCCTCGCACAGAAACGCCAGCGTGGCCCGATCGGCGCCGGCCGAGGGCTCGATCGCGTGCGGGATGAAGCGCTCTTTGGTCTGGTCGTCAAAGTAACTCAGGTCCTTGCCGCTGCCGCGATACTTCGGCTGGCCGTGGGCGTCGGTTTCTACGACCAACTCGTCTCCTCGGCGGACGAGCTTGCCTTCCATGTGGCTGCGCAGATCGAAGTCGCCGCGATGGGCCACACCCTCCAACTCGCCGAACTCGCCCTCGGCCAGAAACGGAAAGGCGTACTCGATGTCGGCCGTGCCGCACGAGTAATGGCTCAGCTCGTCCGGGTCGTGGTCCCGCAGCCGCAACCGGTCGCCGGCCAGGCCCAAGTCGAGATACCATTGGTAGCGGCGGTCCCGCCAGTACTTGTACCAGTCCGCCGAGGTGTCGGGATGACAGAAGAACTCGATCTCCATCTGCTCGAACTCGCGGGAGCGGAAAGTGAAGTTCCGCGGCGTGATCTCGTTGCGGAAACTCTTGCCGATCTGCGCGATGCCGAAGGGGATCTTCACCCGCGTGCTGTCCAGGACGTTCTTGAAGTTGACAAAGATCCCCTGGGCCGTTTCGGGCCGCAGGAAGGTCTTGCTCTTCTCGTCGCGGATCGCTCCGGTGTGGGTCTCCAGCATCAGGTTGAATTCGCGCGGCTCCGTGAGCGTCCCCAATTCCTTCGCGTCAGGACCAAGGACTCTGCTGAAATCATTCACCGACGTGAGCGATTCCAGGTTCGAACGCACCCAACTCAGCCTTTCCTTGTGCTTTGACCGGAGGTTGAAGAACTTCAGCGCGCGTTGCTCCACGTCGGCTAAACCCTGCTGCCCTATGGCCTCGGTTGCAACGAAAAATGCGTGATTCGTGGGATCGGTTTCGAGGAAGGCTTGGTCAGGGGGGGGTGGTTCATAGTCCAACTCCTTTCGAACCCACCTGCCCTGCAATTGATCGTAGCGATAGCGGCGGTTCGACTCGCGGCAGTCGACCATGTAATCGTGGAACAGGTCGTAATGGCCCGAGCACTTCCAGACCTGCGGGTGCATGATGATCGTGCAGTCCAGGCCCGTCATGGCGTAGGCCGACGGGGCCCCGGGCGGAACCGTCAGTTCGTCTTGCGCGGTGACCATATCGCGCCACCAGGCCTCGCGCACGTTCCGCTTCAACTCCACCCCCAACGGTCCGTAGTCCCAGAAGCCTTGCAGGCCGCCGTAAATCTCGCTCGACTGAAAGAGGAATCCCCGCCGTTTGCACAAGGCGACTAGTCGGTCCATTTCCATCGTGACGGCACACTCCACAGGGCAAGGGGCGAAGGGAATCGAAACATCTCAATATAGCCGGCATGGGGGTCGGGAGCCAGGGGATGCCCGGGCCGCCGTGCCGGTGACGGCTCCGTATGCCACCCGTGTGGGTTGGTGGCAAATAATCCAATAATTGATACTTTAGTGAAGTCCGAACCATTGACGGGGGCCCCTGGATTCAGGTAAGCTTAGCAGCTAGTGAGAGGTCGCCCTGCCGTCGAAGTACGCTGCTTGGGCGGAGAAAAGGCGGCGCGGCTCTTATCCTCTTCCGCGGAAACTCTTCACGCAAAGGGGTATCGACATGGGCAGGGCCAGCCGGGCTTCGACAGGGGCAGTGCTCTTTGCGATTCTCTTCTTGGCAACGCAGACCGCTGTTGCGGACATCTACCAGTGGGAATGGGTCGATCCGAGCGACCCAAGCCAAGGCAAACAGCCCAGCAACACGTTGTGCCCCGACGGGGCCGGGGTCGATGCGGTTCCCTACACATATCTATACGGTAATGACCTGACGCAGGCGTACCTGATTGGTGCGGATCTCCGCTGGGCGTCGCTCGAAGCCACCACGTTGATAAACGCCGACCTCAGCCGCGCAGACCTCACCGGCGTGCGCTTCCCCAGGGTCACGCTGACGGGAGCCGACTTCACGGACGCCGTGGTGCAAGGCGCCAGTTTCAGTTCCACTTTCACGTCGGCGCAACTCTACTCCACGGCCAGCTACAAGGCCAAGGACCTTGTGGGCATCAACGTCTCTGGCATCGACGCGAGCGGCGGGGACTTCGCCCAGCAGAACCTCACCGGCGCCGGTTTCTCTAGGGCCACGCTCACCGGCGCCGACTTCACGGACGCCCAACTGCAAGGCGCCCATTTCCTTTTCGCCAAGCTCGCCGGCGCCGACTTCACGGACGCCCAGGTGGAAGGCGCTGATCTCAGCGGCTTCGGGTTCACCGCAGCGCAGCTCTACTCCACGGCCAGCTACAAGGCCAAGGACCTTGCGGGCATCACCGTCCGTGACATCGACCTGAGCGGCGGGGACTTCGCCCAGCATAACCTCACCGGCGCGAGCTTCCGCGGCGTCACACTGGCAGGGGCTGACCTCACGGACGCCCTGGTGCGGAGTGCCGATCTCGCAGACACGGGGCTCACCTCGGCGCAGCTCTATTCCACGGCCAGCTACAAGGCCAAGAACCTTGCGGACGTCCGACTTGGCCAAAACGACCTAAGCGGCTGCGACTTCGCCGAGCATGACCTCGACGGCGCAGACTTCCGCTCTGCCACCCTCACAGACGCCAACTTCAATCACGCGAGTCTAACCAGCGCAGACTTCCGCGGCGCGATCCTCACAAACGCCAACTTCGATCACGCGAGCCTGACCCGCGCAGCTTTCTACTATGCCACCCTCACAAACGCCGATCTCAATCACGCGAGCCTAACCTACGCAGACTTCCGATTTGCCACCCTCACAAACGCCGACCTCAATCACGTGAGCCTAACCAACGCAGACTTCCGCTCTGCCACCCTCACAAACGCCGACCTCAATCACACGAGCCTCACGGGCGCGTCTTTTTATGACGCCACGCTGACGGGGGCCGAATTCACGGACGCTCTGGTGCAAGGGGCCGATTTCGAAGGCTCGGGGCTCACCTCGGCGCAGCTCTATTCCACGGCCAGCTACAAGGCAAAGGACCTTGCAGGCATCAACGTCCGTGGCATCGACGTGAGCGGCGGGGACTTCGCCCAGCAGAACCTCACCGGCGCGAGCTTCTATGGCGCTGTGATGACGGACGCCAACCTTAGCCAAGCGAACCTCACCGGCGCCTCTTTCGCTAGCGCCACACTGACGGGGGCCGACTTCACCGACGCCATCGTGCAACGTGCCCATTTCGAAGACACGACCTCCCGCGGTTTCACGGCTGCGCAGCTCTATTCCACGGCCGACTACAAGGCAAAGGATCTTGCGGGCATCAGACTCCACGAGAACGACCTGAGCGGCTGGAACTTCGCCCGGCAGAACCTCACCGGCGCACGATTCGCTTCCGCCACGCTCGCGGGCACGGATTTCAGCCAAGCGAACCTCACCGCAGCGGACTTCTCCGGCGCTGTGATGTCGGGCACCAACCTTAGCCAGGCGAATCTCACCCGCGCGCGCCTCTCTGGCGCTGTGATAACGGACACCAACCTTAGCCAGACGAACCTCACCGGAGCATCTTTCCATAACGCCACGCTGACCGGCGCCAACTTCACGGACGCCCTGGTGCAAGGTACCCGTTTCGGTAACGCAACCGGCTTCACGGCAAGGCAACTCTATTCCACGGCCAGCTACAAGGCAAAGGACCTTGCGGGCATCACCCTCGGCGGGAACGACCTGACCCGCTGGAACTTCGTCCAGCAAAACCTTGCCGGCGCATCCTTCTCCTTCGCCACGCTGTGGTCGACCGACTTCACGGACGCCGACGTGCGAAACGCCAATTTCGCAGACACGATCCTCTACGGATTCACGGCGGCGAAGCTTTATTCCACGGCCAGCTACAAGGCGAAAGACCTTGCGGGCATCAAACTTGGCCGCAACTACCTGAGCGGCTGGAACTTCGCCCAGCAGAACCTTTACGGCGCGGACTTCGGTCGGGCCACGCTCACGGGCACGGATTTCAGCCAAGCGAACCTCACCGGCGCGCGCTTCTCCGACGCTGTTATGACGGACAGCAACCTCAGCCGGGCGAACCTCACCGGCGCCCGGTTCTATAGCTAGATTCCGTCGCGAAACGCATTCGAGTCTATGGTTCTCGGAAGTTTCCTGAAAAATGCTCCTCGAAGATGTGAACTCTTGCGTGCTTGATGCGTCAAAAAGACGTGAATTACAAACAA
>SDBV01002102.1_pt1 | contig 29908 bp, 23 predicted proteins | sample 2277081 | NCBI WGS metagenome assembly SDBV01 (sample SAMN10402039, study PRJNA504765) | marine sediment metagenome | isolation source: marine sediment core GS10_PC15, 223 cmbsf | place: Arctic Ocean: Southern Knipovich Ridge | collected 2010
ACATAACCTCCGAGGACATCACCGCCCGCGACTGCTACTGCACCAGGGTTAACGACGTACATAAATTGAGAACTGAGGGTCAGTAGCGCGATCAGTGTACCGACAATCAAACCATAGACTGGGTTCACTCCTGCAAGGAGCGCGCAGGCCGAACCATCCGGGATGGTGACCAAAGCAGTCGTGGTACCAGCAGTCAGATCGGGAATAATATTTTTAGGGTTGTTGTTCAGCAATGGAATCTTCATCATTCCGCGGCTTTTACGGTTCCTGCCATATTCATTGGAGTAGGAATATTACCTTCAGCTATGAACGACGACGTCCGATGCTGATGTAATAGAGCAATTGCAAAACCGCGGACACAGCCGCAGCGACATATGTCGAAGCAGCAGCCATCAAGACCCGCTGCGAGCCAGTTTCATCCTGCTCGCTAACCATTAATCCCGCCTCGCGCAGCAATTTCCGTCCCCTTCGGCTGGCATCGAACTCTACTGGCAAGGTAACGATCGAAAAAAGTACCATCAGTCCATAAAAGACCACCCCCAACCAAAACGCCCCAGCCAAATTAAAGATCAAACCGATAAAGATCAAAAAATATGCGATCTTTGGGCTGAGAGAAACCGCGGGGACAAGGAAGTTGCGCATTGTAATCAGAAAGGAATTATTCTCATGCTGTTGAGCATGTCCTAATTCATGGGCAACAATCGCCATCGCAGCCACAGAATGTCGCTTGGCTACACCATCTGAAAGGCGTACCGTATTCGTGCGCGGATCATAATGATCCGTCAGATTCCCTGAGGCATGTTGAAATTCAATCTGAGAAGTGTTCACACCGGTGTCGCTCACCTGAGGAATTTTGATTTGTGATTTCTTGGCCAGATATTCCTGCTCAGTTACTAATCCTTGGTCCCGTAGTTCCGCCAACTTTATAAGCTCTGGTGTCTCAAGCGTGGTGACCGGAACAGGTCGGGCACCTCCGAGTCCAGTGCGGTTGACAATCGCATAGCCTGCCTCAGTGCCGCTCAGATCGGGACCATTGCGCACCCGGTTCCATTTCTTGTAGGTTGAGCTCATAAATACCTGCGCGGCGATGGATATTGCCAATGTTATGAAGAATATCAATAAATAGGTTGGATCGATATATAACCCAAAGAATCCCATGTTCTATCTCCTGTTTTTCAAGCTATTAGTATATTATCTTAGCGATCTCTAATATGATAGTTGATCCTCTTCATCCCTGCACATCATCTCATAATATTATTCCAGCTGATCGGCTGGCACATCCCCCCCTGCAATCGGATCGCTCTTGTGCTCCCTGATCCAGCGCTCGGACTCTTCCATTGCAGCGTTCATGGATGCACCAATGACTGATTCCGTTGGGAGGGTGATAATGTTATCCCACAGCTCGAAACACCTCTTTACCATCAATAAATGTTTTTAACACTTGGGTCTTAGCAATATCGCTGGATGGTATTTGAAAGAGGTTCCGCTCTAAGACAATAAAATCCGCTCTTTTTCCTACCTCCAAAGAACCGATTTCATCTTCGAGGAAATTCGCATATGCGCCGTTGATAGTAAAACTAGCGATCATCTCTTCAAGACTGACCTTTTCTTCATGCCATAATATTTCTTTTGTCGACCCTCCTATTTCTGATCGGGTGATCCCGCTCTCAATGCCGATCAAAGGATCGAATGGGATGGTCACCGGAAAATCGCTGGCGGAAGCCATCAGCACCCCGGCCTGCAAAAAACTCTGCATTGGATATTCATGATCGGCTCTTTCTTTTCCAAGATATGGGAGCGCCAGGCTCCAATAGTAATCATCCAACTTGAACCAATATGGATTGGGCACCCCGATCAATCCCAGCTGTTCAAAACGCAGGATATCTTCCGCAGCCACCAGCTGCAAATGAGTCAGCAGATGGCGCGCATCACGCTTTCCATTCATTTGCTGGGCATAATCCAGCGCGTCCAGTGCGATGCGGGCAGCTGCATCGCCGATCACGTGAATCTGAATCTGGATTTTTTCTTTATCCAATGCGGCGCAGATTTCCTTCAACTGTTGAGGATTCCAAATCAATTCGCCATAAAAGTCAGGCAGATGTTGATACGGTTCAAGAAGATAAGCTGTGCCGCCTTCAACAACCCCGTCGACAAATATCTTGGCGGTGTTGGTTTGAAACTTTGGATGGGAGTTACTTGAGCGTTCGCTGAGCAACATCTCTATTTGCTCCTCAGCCGGCTGGTCAGGTTCGATCGTGATCGAGCCCCGAAACCGCATTTGTAGGGACCCATCGGCCTCGATGGCCTTGAATCCGGCTATACTTTGCTCATCCAACATGGCATCATGGCACATTGTGACTCCAGCCTGGAATGCCATTTCTTGGTAAGAACGCAAAGTATTTACTCGTTCTTCTAAAGAGTATTCAGGAATCACATTTTCCACAAATCTTGCGGCCGTCTCCCTGAGTGTTCCATTGGGTTCACCTGTATCCGGATCGCGCTCGATTACACCTCCATCCGGATTGGGCGTTTCTTTTGTGATATTTGCTTTTTCCAGGGTCACTGAATTTACCCATAGAGAATGTCCATCAGAGGAAACGAGAGAAACTGGTTTGTGAGGGATGAGTGCATCCAAGAATTCTTTGCTCGGCCCCCGATTTGGGAATATTATGTTGTCCCAACCACTCCCCCGGTATACATCCCGATGCGGGTGTTCTTCGAAAAATTGCTGAATGGTTTGTCGGTATTTATCAACAGAATCCAACAAATATAAGCTGATATTTTCCATCAGATCGATTGCATGAGAGGGATGTGCATGGGCATCGATAAAACTGGGTAAAATCATCTGTCCCTCGAGATCTATGACCTCAGTTCCAGATCCAACAAGCGCTTCCACATCTTTATCAGTGCCAATAAAGACGATCCTCTCGCCTGAGATAGCAATTGCCTGTGCCCACAAATAATCTTTGTTAACGGTATATATTGACCCATTTTTGAATACCAGATTCGGTTTCACCTTGTCCACCGTTTTCTCCCTTTGATTTGCATAATGCGCTACTCTGATGAGCAGTGATCCTCAATTATGTCAGAATTCACCAGTGTTGTGAATCAAATTCCCTTTTAGATAGCGATGCGGGACCTGAAAGCTAATTATATACCGATTTAATCTACTGAAAACAGCGAGGCAGATCTGTGACATTAGAACAGATTGAGACAAATAGGAATAATACGAATTTCATACTATTTATCCGATTATATGAAGTAAATCGTACATTGAAAATGAGAATACTACGAATATAGTCATATTTACTTGATTTTTATACGAATTTCGTTACAATATAGTTATGTTGGATGAGACCGATCGCGCCATCATTTCCTACTTGCAATACGATGGACGCATGCCCTATACCAAAATCGCATCCGAACTTGGCTTAACCGAAGGGGGTATTCGCCGCCGGGTGAAAAAGATGACCGATGAAGGCGTGTTACAGATCGTCGGGATTGTCGCACCGCATGACGTTGGCTTAACTGAAGCCAGCATGATCGGAGTAACGGTGGAGGGCAGACCGATCGATGAGGTCGCTGAGGAGATCGCTGAACTTGCCGAAGTCACCTACCTTTTCCAGGCTGCTGGCGAATTCGATTTATTCGTTGAAGCTTACTGCCAGGATAAGGAACATTTCGTAAACTTTCTCAACAAAAAACTTCAACAAATCCCTGGTGTCAGAGGGACACAATCGTTCTTGATCCTTAAGATGTACAAGCTATCTTATCGTTGGGGTGATGCCCCACCATTGAAGAACCGTGAGATGCAGTCCGCCCCGCCCACAGCTGAAAGAAAATAACCCCTGATTCCCTATACATGTGGAGCTCAACAACTTGAGATGATCTTCAAGAACCAGAATCCAGATAAAATCGCTTCACTCGTACACCAAAAGTCAGCAGAAATCCTCCTGGAAACCGGTTTCTGTGTACCAGATAACGACGCGCTCGCTCGGTTAGATGCTTGTGGGTTTATTGTCGATCCAGATTCTCAAATGGTGCGAGTCTCTGCTGAGATATTGGATACCGCCCTTTCTCGACTTCCCAAACAGGTAAAACTTTACGATCGCAGTGGGACGAATCCAGTGCCATATGATCAGCGCAGCTGTTTTATGGGTGCTGGCACGCCTGTCAATGTACTGGATTTGGATACAGGCAACCGCCGGTCTGCCACTCGCCAGGATGTAGCTCAGTTGGTGACAATTCAGGACGCATTACCGATGGTGGACATCGTGCGCCCCACGGTGACAGCCACCGATCAGGGTAAGTATTCAGACTTGATTGAAATTGCCGAGCTCCTGTGCCACACCAGCAAACCAATCGTTCACCGCGTGCTCTCCCCTGAACGGGTAGATGCCGCGGTCGAGATGCTTGCAGCTGTAGCTGGTGGGGAAGATGCCTTCCGGGCTCATCCCAATTTTGCCACCCTATACTGCCCGATCAGCCCGGGCTATTTCACCCCGGAAAACGTACGCTGCATGCTGCGCTGGGCTGAACACGGTGTGCCGATCACCTTGCTGAGCATGGCTATGGGTGGAGCGTCTGCTCCGGTGACACTTTTGGGTGAATTGATCGTGATCAACACCGATATCTTGGCTTGGATTGCCGCCCTGCAAATGCTGTACCCCGGCACGCCGCTGCTCTATGGGAGTGTCTCAGCTGTTTTGGATATGCGCACTGGTCTGCTCCCCCTTGGGGCGCCAGAACGCGGCATGGTCAACAGCGGCGCGGCGCTCATGGGTCATTACTATGGCATGCCTTCCATGTGCGGCGGTTTGTCCTCCGATGCCAAGCAACTGGACGCCCAGGCCGGTGCAGAGAAAGTGCTCACTGCCTTACCTTTGATCAAGGAGGGTGCCAACATCATCTATGGCGTCGGCGCCACTGATGCAGGTTCTTCGATATCCTATTCCCAAATGATACTGGACAACGAGATCATCGCCGGGCTGTCTCGTTTAACCGAAGGTTTTGGCGATCAGGATGTCGAACAGGAAGTGGCACTGATCAAAGCTAATACACCGCGCGGCAACTTTCTTAAGGAGGATCACACCAGACAGAATTATAGGCAGCACTGGCAGCCAGAACTTTTCAATCGGGAGGCTTATGAAACCTGGCAGGAAAAAGGCACCACAATCGAGAGCCTCTGCCGCCAAAAAGCCAGGGATATACTCGCCAGCCATCAACCGCTGGCATTGTCCGGCGATGTCGAAGCGGAAATTGAGCGTATATTACGCCGTTATCTCGGTCCAGAATTCAGTCTGGCTCGCGAGGAGAAAGAGGCAATCTATTCATGATTACTGATCAAGAGAGTAAAGTTCTAGAGCTGATCAAGAGTAATCAAGGGGAGATAGTCGGCTGCTTGCAGAAGTTGATTCGCTTTAAGACCATCACACCCTCCAACGGCGGCAGCCAAAACAAAGATGATTGCCGCGGTCTGCAGGATTATGTTTTCAACATTCTTGACGAGCTTGATTTCGAACTGGATATTTGGGAGGTTGAGGCTTCAAAACTCGAGCGCTTTCCAGGCTCCGGTGTCAAGCCAGAGCGAGATTTGCGGGGAATGCCCGTTCTCGCTGGAAAAATGATTGGCAGTGAGGGCGGAAAATCTCTGATCCTCAATGGTCATTATTGAACCGATTCAATCCAACCTTGATTTGAAGGTGTTGAATTCCGAGCAGAACATGAACCACAACCCTTGGAGGAGGAAATCCAGTATGAAATAAAAATTATTTTGAATAAAGCTGAAGAGGAATTAGGCAGATAACACGCAGACAGTACATATTGATGGAGGATGAGGAGAAAACTTTCGGTCAAAGCGATTTATTCAACCAAGGAAGCTTATAAAATTATCGCTTAATCCTTTCAACGGTTAATAGAGGAGGCTTATATGTCAGAAGAAATGTACGCGAAACTGGCCCAGGCAGTAATAGATGGCGAACCCGAAGATGCAGAGCAGCTGGCCAAGGAAGCCCTCAACCAGGGTCTCGATCCACTGAGCTGCATCAATGAAGGTCTCACCAAGGGCATCCAAATAGTAGGGGGATTATTTGCCAGCGGAGAGTATTTCTTGCCTGAGTTGATCATCGGTGCTGAGGCAATGAAAAAAGCATTAGCCGTGCTGGAACCAGCCATGGCTGGCGACCAATCGCGTGAAGTCGTCGGGCGGGTTGTTCTCGGTACGGTTGAAGGTGATATGCACGAGATCGGCAAGACATTGGTCGGAACAATGCTGATCGCTAACGGTTTTAAGGTAATCGATATTGGCGTTGACAAAAATTCCGCGGAATTCATCGCTGCGGTGCAAGAGAATGATGCTGACATCATCGGCGCTTCAGCCCTGCTGACCACAACAATGTTGCAGCAGAAAAAGCTGATCGAATCCCTACAAGAAGCCAAACTTCGGGACAAGGTTAAGGTAATGGTCGGTGGAGCACCTGTTACCGCAAGCTTTGCCTCTGAGATCGGTGCGGATGGTTACGCTGAGGACGCCATCTCAGCAGTTGATCTCGCCTTCCGGCTGGTCGATGCACCTGCATAAATTAACCTCACTAATGGGTTTAAAAAACCCAAACACATCCAAAAGGAGGATGAAATGATTAAGAAACGTAAATTATGGTTGCTGACCGCAGTGATGATCATCGCTGCCCTGAGTCTCTTCGCCTGCACACCCGCAGAGACATTGGCGCCGACTGAAGCCCCACCAGAAGAAGCACCCACCGAAGCGCCGCCAGCAGTCGAGCCGACCGAAGCGCCACCACCCGAGGAAGAGCCAACAGAACCTCCCCCCCCTGCAGAAAAAACCAGCATCACAATTCTTATTCCGGATAATCCAGCTGAATTCCATGGATACGGCGCTGGTACAGGCTTTGAAGAGGCAATTAGTGAGATGGTTATGCTTTCTGTAGCGGAAGTTGATGACCAAGGAAACTTCTTCCCTGAATTAGCGACTGAAATTCCCACCGTCGAAAACGGCGGCGTGGTCATGGATGAAGAGACCTGGGAGACGACCGTTACCTGGCATCTTCGTGATGATGTGTACTGGGAAGATGGTGAGCAGGTGACCGCCGATGATGTCATCTTCACTTGGGATGCATTTCTAGCCGCGGAAATATGGTCGTCAGCAACAGATGCTACTGAATCTGTGGAAAAGGTAGATGATTTCACTATAGTTGTGAAGTACTATTATCCAAATCCTGAATATGTAACTCACTTTGGTGGAGAAGATTTCCCCATCTATGCTGAGCATTACTGTGATGCCAATCAGGGATACTGGGAGTGGGATTGCAACCGTCAACCTTTGAGCAGTGGTCCATATATACTTGAAGAGTGGGTCGCAGATGACCACCTGACCTTTGTCCGCAATGAGAATTATTACGAAGAGGGCAAACCCTACATCGACGAAGTTATTTTCAGGATCGTTCCAGAAGAATCTGTTAAGAGAGCGATTATGGACGAAGGTGACGCGGATGTGCACTACTGGCCTGCAGAGAACAACGCAATTTCTTACCAGGAAGCTGGCAATGGCACAAAATGGGCAGTATCGCCAACCGAGCGCTGGGTAATGAAATTATTCCCCAACACCAAGGCGTGGGGCGAACCACCAGGTGCAGAAGAGACACCACACGCATTCCTGGCTGACAAACGTGTTCGTCATGCTCTGCGTATGGCGATTGACGTGGATACCATTATCAATGATATCTTCCTCGGATTCGGCGAACCTGTCTGGTCTGAATTCTTCCGACCTCCATTCGAAGATAGCTGTGGAATCCCCAGGCCAGAATTTGATCCGGAAGGCGCAGCTGCACTTCTTGAAGAGGCTGGTTGGGTGGATACCGATGGCGATGGCGTGCGTGAGTGCCACGGCTGTGAGTATGCCGAAGAAGGCGACTTAATGACCATGGAATTCGTTATCTATGCTGAATACGGCGAAACCCTGGAACTGGCACAACAGTTTATCGCCGAGGCCTGGTCAGACATCGGTCTTCAGACAGATCTACAGATCATTGAAGGCGCTGTCCTGTGGGCACAAGTAGAGGATGGCGGAACTGAGTTGGCTGGCAATTTCGAAATGGATATGTGGGACAATGGTTATGCGGGAGTTGATCCAACAAGCTACCTCTGGGATTACTATTACTATGCGGAGGATAGCGAATGGAACTTAGCCAATTGGACAGGCGAGGAAGCTGAAGAAGTTGCCGCATTGGTAGATGAGCTCTATACGGTGGATGAAGAATATCGCCAAGAAGTCTTTTGTGAAATTGCCTGGATTCTCGAAGAGGAGTTACCGGCAACTGAGCTCTTCTCGACACTCGAGATGTTTGGCCTTTCAGACCGGATGCAAGGTGTAAGACCCACAGCTTTTGACATTTTGACCTGGAACGTCGCTGATTGGACAGTCTCTGAGTAGGTTTTTGGAAATGTTTGAGTAGATTGGATGTATGGGAGGGGTTCGAGTGTTGAACCCCTCTCCTCTTAAAATTTTAAAGGTGTGAATATGGGACAATATATCGTTCGACGTTTGCTTCAGGCCATCCCAATGTTATTTATAGTAAGTATTGTTCTTTTTGCGCTTGTAAATTTAGCACCTGGTGGACCCCTGTCCCAATATAGCCGTTCGAGACGTATGACTGCTGAAAGAGCAGCGGCACTCAAGCGGCAATTCGGTCTGGATAAACCCCTGCCAGTTCAATATGTTGTCTGGCTGGCCGGGAACGACTGGATGGCAGTCGATACCGATGGCAATGGGATAACCGACAGCTATGGCACCCGCAAAGGCGTTTTACGTGGTGATTTTGGCTTCTCCTTCAAAACCCGTGAACCCGTATTGAACGAAATCTTTGATCGATTGGGTAATACTATATATTTAATGATTGTCACGCTTATTGTAGTTGGTATTTTAGCAATCCCAACTGGAATAATTTCGGCGGTTAAACAATATTCTATATTTGATCTTACCGCCACCACACTTTCGTTTATGGGTCAGGCTATCCCCGTGTTTTGGCTGGGACTTATTCTTATCCTGATATTTTACGCCACCCTGGAAAACCCGTTTACGGGTGAACCCCTCTTACCCTCCGGCGGCATGTATACCCTCGGAGAGGAGTTTTCGATCTGGGATAGGATCAGGCACTTGATCCTGCCCGTTACCGCGGGTATGGTGGGTTGGGTAGCCTGGTATTCCCGCTTCCTGCGTTCCAGTATGCTTGATGTGATCAACCAGGATTACATCCGTACAGCTCGAGCAAAAGGACAAAGTGAACGATTAGTTCTCTACAAGCATGGCTTAAAAAATGCGCTAATTCCTTTGGTGACCATGTTTGCTCTGGATTTCCCAACCATTTTCGCGGGTTACCTGTATATTGAGCTGATTTTTTCTTGGCCTGGTATGGGACGGCTGTACTATAATGCTGCAACAGCCCGAGATTACCCAATATTGTTAGCGGTTCTGATAATTGGCGCGGCCATCGTTATTCTCAGCAATTTATTTGCCGACATTGCTTATGGATTTTTAGATCCTCGAGTACGATATGAATAGCCAAAGGAAACCAACCGGGTGAAGACCCCCACCGCAAGTATTACCGGTACCGGCTTGGAGAAAAGCAAAGATATCCGCCCTCCAGAGACGATGACCACTTTAGCCTGGCGACGATTTCGTCGTCATCCAGGTGCTTTGGTTGGCTCTGTGGTTTTATTGGTTATTGTCTTAAGCGTAACTTTCGCGTTTTTATCCCCTTACGATCCGTTGGAATCAGACATCCAGAACAGGTATCAAGCGCCATCGCTCGAACATCCTTTTGGCACCGATGGATTAGGCAGGGACCTCCTGACCCGCTGCCTATATGGCGGGCGGGTTTCACTATTCGTGGGATTTATGGTGATGGTGATAACGCTGGTGATCGGCGTTCCCATTGGCGCTATCGCTGGTTTTTTTGGGGGATGGATAGATAATATCCTTATGAGGATCATCGATGCTGTACTCTCCTTGCCTTCGCTGCTGGTCTTGATATTGTTAAGTGCCATCCTGCGGAACACCGAATTACCTTTCGTCGAGAGCAATAGTGTGATGACCATCTCAGTCGTGATAGGGATCCTATCATGGCCGACTGTTGCCCGGTTGGTGCGGGCTGTTTTTCTTACTTTTCGGGAGATGGAGTATGTCACAGCTGCCCAAGCTTTGGGCGCATCCGATTCGCGGATCATGGTGGGCGAAATCTTACCTAATGGGTTTGGTCCCATCATCGTTGAAGCCACATTGGAAGTCGGGTATGCGATTATGGAAGAATCAGGCCTTTCATTCTTAGGGTTTGGCATTATGCCGCCAACACCTAGCTGGGGCAACTTGCTTAACGCTGCACGGGGACACTTAGTCGAGTATCCCTGGTTGGCAATTTTTCCGGGTATGATGATCTTCCTGACTATCATCTCGATTAACTATATCGGCGATGGTTTGCGGGATGCCTTAGATCCGTATAAGATAATTGGCAAAGTGGAAGAATAAGAGATTTCTTTTCCGATATCAATCCTGACAATACATATTCTGAACTAATAAATTGGTAAAAGGACCAAAATGACCGTGTGGAAAGTACTGATGGGAGAAATTGTTTGACAGCTAATAATGATCAACCCCTGTTAGAGGTGTCTGGTCTCAAGACACATTTTTTCACCGAGGATGGTGTCGTCAAAGCTGTGGATGGCGTTGATTTTCACATTAACCAGGGCGAGATCCTTGGATTGGTGGGCGAATCGGGTTGCGGCAAGAGCGTTACCGTGCTTTCCATCATGCGCCTTATTGGTGTCCCTGGGAGGATCGTCAGTGGTGAGGTGAGCTTTGAAAACCGGGACCTATTAAAGTTATCGGAAAATGAAATTCAGGACATTCGCGGCAACCAAATCTCAATGATCTTTCAGCAGCCTCAATCCAGTTTAAATCCCGTATTTTCTATTGGCGATCAGTTAGCCGAGGTGTTCCAAATCCATACCAGTATGAATAAAAAAGAAGCCTGGGAGCGCGCGGTAGAACTCCTGAGTGTGGTCGACATCCCAGATGCCGAACAAAAAGCACATGCGTACCCCCACGAGATGTCTGGCGGTCAAGCACAGCGTGTAATGATCGCCATGGCGCTTGCCCTCCGTCCAAACTTGCTCATCGCTGACGAGCCCACCACTGCCCTGGATGTAACGATACAAGCTCAAATACTTGACCTGGTCCGCGACCTGCGAAACCAGATGGGCACTGCTGTGATCCTTATCACCCATGACCTGGGCGTGGTTGCTGAAATCGCAGACCGGGTAGCGGTAATGTATGCGGGACAAATAGTCGAAGGTGCGAGCGTAGCTAAACTTTTTGAGCAGCCCCTTCATCCGTACACACAGGGGCTGATAGCATCGATCCCGGTCCTTGCGGAGCAAAAAGAACGCCTGGATGTCATCCAAGGGACAGTACCCGATCTTATCGATCTGCCCCCAGGTTGCCGCTTTGCGCCTCGCTGCCGGGCGCGAGAAGAGCACGAATTGACAATCTGTTTGGAGAAGATACCAGATCACAAACCAGTCTTATCCGATCATACTGTGCGCTGCTGGCTGTATCTGGATCAAGATGAACATAAAGCGCCAATACCCGTAGCCTTGCCATCTTTGGATATGGCTCGAAAAGACACTAGCATAAAGATCGAGCAAAAAAATAATCTAACGAAAGAAAAGACAAATGGGAGAGGTAAGGATCTCGTCCGGGTGGAAAACCTGGTGAAATACTTCCCTGTACGAGCAGGGATTCTGCAGAGGGTTGTTGATTGGGTTCAAGCGGTAGATGGCGTGAGTTTTACAATCAGGGAAGGAGAAACTTTAGGTTTGGTCGGAGAATCTGGCTGTGGAAAATCGACTGTAGGAAGCACAATCCTGCGCCTGATTGAACCGACCGAAGGGTACGTGGAATTCGATGGTACAGATATCTTTGGTATCAACAAACGGGATATGAAACCAATACGTAAAGATATGCAGGTCATCTTCCAAGACCCTTATTCCTCTCTCAATCCCCGCAAGCCGGTGGGCGATTCGATCATGGCTGGTCTCAATATACACAAAATTGGTACCAAACAGGACCGGTACGACATCCTGAGGGAAACTTTGCACAAGGTTGGCATGGATGAATATCACGCTCATCGTTACCCACACGAGTTCTCGGGCGGCCAGCGGCAGCGTATCGGAATCGCGCGAGCTATCGCCCTGCGCCCCAAATTTATTGTCTGTGATGAGCCAGTATCTGCATTGGACGTATCGATCCAATCCCAAGTTCTTAACCTCCTTCAAGACTTACAGGAAGAATTTGGGTTGACCTATTTGTTTATCGCCCATAATCTCTCAGTAGTAGAACATTTTTCAGATCGCGTGGCTGTGATGTACCTGGGAAAAATCGTCGAACTTGCTCCCAAGAGCGAATTGTTCAGTAACCCTCTTCACCCTTATACACAGGCGCTCATGTCAGCTATCCCAATTCCTAAACCCAATTTGGAACGTGAACGCATAATATTGGAAGGTGAGGTCCCCAGCCCGCTAAACCCGCCTCCAGGATGTCACTTCCACCCGCGTTGTCCAGTTGCGATGAACAGGTGCTCCATTGAAGTTCCTGAATTTATCGAGAATAAACCTGAACATTGGGTTGCTTGTTTTCGGGTAACGTAGAAAATATCTGCGAGTTCATCTATTGATGAATGATAAACATTGACAATCATAAGGAGGAGAATTCACAAAATGACTGCTGATCGACCTGCTCTTGAACCGATAAAGACAGATTACAGGTTAAATTTCCTGAGCGAGGAGCAATTAATCCAATTACAGGAAGCCACGTTGAATGTCCTGGAAACTGTGGGCGTCCAGTTCCCATCCGAACGGGCACTGGAAATTTTCAATCAGCATGGGGCGAAAGTTGACCAGAATTCTCAAATCGTCAAGATACCCCACGATCTTGTATTCAAAGCGCTGGCAACTGTACCGCGCACTTTCGTCATGGGAGCGAGAGAACCAGAATTCGATTTACACATTCAAGAAGGGGTTTCTTACTTCACGACCGATGGCTGCGGTTATGAGACCATCGATTTCAAAACCGGGGAAAGACGACCTTCAACCAAAGCGGATGTCGGCATGATGGCTCGCATATGCGACTATCTACCTTCAATCGCCTTCTATTGGCCGATGGTCAGCGCCCAGGATTACGGCGTGACCTCGCCGTTACACGAAATCGACACCACCTGGAACAACAGCGTTAAACATATCCAAAGTGAAACCCTTATGGGTGCTAAATCAGCTCAGTACGCAGTCGAAATGGCGACTGTTTTAAGGGGTGATCGAGAAGAAGTACGCCGCCGACCACCTTTCTCCTTAACGGTCTGCACCATCGCACCTCTAATGCAAGACAAGGAAGGTATCGAGGGTGCTCTTGTACTGGCGGAAGCCGGCATCCCGGTTGTATTCCTGGCCATGCCTACGCTGGGCACAACAGCTCCAGCCACGTTTGCAGGAGCAATGGTGGTGGGCGATGCTGAGGTGATCAGCGCCACTGTACTAATGCAGCTGGCTTCTCCAGGGGCACCAGTTTTCCATTCAATCATGCCTGCCTGGGCGGACCCGCGTAATGCAAAATATGTCGGCTATCCTTTGGACACCCGCGCGCGCTACGCACCCGTCGAGATGGCTCACCACTGGGGGATGCCAGCCTTCGGTGGCGCTTTCGGTACCGACAGCTCTGAAGTAGATAGCTGGCAGTCAGCGACAGAAGTCGTTTTGGATCCATTCTTGATTGGTCTGGCTGGATGTGAGATCGTGACCGGCATGGGCTTGAGGGAGACATACACCTTGTTATATCCGGAAGCGATCATGTTTGATGATGATATTTACCACCGGGCGCGTTACTCATTGATGGAATTGGATGTAGACCCTGAGACGGTGGCACTTGATGTGATTGGTGAAGTTGGACCAGGTGGTCACTTCTTAGCTCAGAAACACACTCGCAAACACATGCGCCATGGCTTGCAAAGATCGATTACCCAGCAGCTGGACAGCGAGGGGAACTTCCGACCGGTGTTGGACGTGGCTCGGGAGAAATTTGCCTGGATCTACGAAAATCACCATCCAGAACCTCTCGATGAAGCCATCCAAACCGAATTAAACAGCATTCTCGAGATCGCAAGTCGAGAGCTGGGATAATCACAATTCTACGGAGGGTTAAATGGGATTATCTCTGAACCCAGTTCTCACCCGGCAGGAGATTGACAAGTTCCATGAGCACAGCCTGGACCTTTTGGAAAGAGTCGGAATAGATTACAAAACTCCCCAGGCTCTGCAGGTCTTGGAAAAATTCGGTTGTCCAGTGGATTATGAGCGTACCTGGGCCAGCATACCACGGGAGGTGGTTGAATGGGCTCTCCAGCAGGCGCCACGCGTGGTCAAACTTTCTGCCAGGGACCCTGAGCGGGATGTTGTGTTGGATGGGCGTGGTCCCCACCACACCACAGATAGCCAGGGTACCCAGATCATTGACCTGGAGTCTGGTGAGATGCACGATTCGACAGCCAAAGACCTGGAAAAAGGTTTCCTGTTTGCCGATGCGTTAGACATGATCGAGATCGTTAATGTGATGATCTCCGCCAGCGATGTCCCTGGTCATCTGCGCAATCTGCGTCACTACGCATTGGCTTTCAGCCAGACAAGCAAGCATGTACGCAGCGGGGTCCACAACGCAGGTGAAGTACCTTTCCTGGTTGAGATGGTAAAAGCGGTCACAGGTGACGAATCTTTCAGACCCATATTTTCCGCTGTCGATTGTACGATTTCACCTCTTATGCATGATGGTCCCATGACAGAAGCTTGTATTGCCCTGGCGAAATTAAACGTGCCGATCATGGTTTATCCCATGCCATTAGCTGGAGGCACGTCTCCAGTTACCTCCAGTGGGACCATCCTATTGCATAACATTGAATTCCTCAGCGGGCTGGTGTTATTCCAATTGGTTAACCCGGGAACACCGATCATATACGGAACCGGAGCATCACAATTAGACATGCAGACCGGTCGTTATGGAGGCAGCGCTGATGGACATGCATTGCGGTTGGGATTGGCTGAGATCGCCCACTTCTATAATCTACCAGTCAACCTGGGGGGTTTATCAACACGCTCCCACAGTCTGGATGCCCAGTATGGTATTGAAGCCATCACGCAAAGTTTATTAGCCTACCTGGCTGGTGCCGATGAGATTTACAGTATGGGTTTGCTGGGCGACGCACAGATTCTATCGTTGGAAAAGATGGTGGTTGATAATTACCTGGCACACGAGCTGCAGGCGATCGTCAAACCAGTTCAGGTCGATGAAGCTCATCTGCAGGCAGATCTGATCGAGCAAGTTGGTATAGGTGGGCACTTTCTTAAATTAACTGAGACTCGCGATTTTACCCGCCGTGAGTATATACCCTTGTGGCCGCCAGCTGACAAAACCATAGGCAAAATCGCACGTGAGCAAGCTTTAAAAATTTACTACGATCACGAACCGCCCCCGCTTCCCGATGAGGCTGCTCAAAAACTCGAAAACATCATCGCGGAAGCAGATACCTTGCTACAATGAGGAGAATTGATGACTTCCTATACCCCTGATATCTTATCGTTTAGCTCAAATTTCAAGAGAGAGATACTCTCCACATCCCAAATCGAGATGTTAAAAGCAAGTACGCTGCAGCTCTTAGCTGAGGTTGGCATCCATTTTCCATCCCGCCGGGCTTTAGAGGCTTTTGCGGATCACGGCGCCCATGTGGATATGGAAAAAGAGATCGTCAAAATTCCTCCCGAGCTAGTTGACAAAGGGATGTCCACTGCCCCCCGCAGGCTGGTATTAGGTGGGCGGGAACCGCGCTTTGACCTGATACTGGATGGGAAACGATCCTATTTAGCGACAGATGGCTGCGGCACAAAAGTAGTTGATACAGATACTCGTCGACTGCGCCCATCAAGAAAAGAGGATGTGGCCTGTATGGCTCGCGTGTGTGACAGCTTGCCATTGGTCAGCTTCTACTGGCCACTGGTGAGCGCCCAGGATTATGGAACGGCTGCCCCACTGCACGAATGCCATGCTGGGCTGACGAATACCCTAAAACACGTGCGCGGCGGCACAACCGTCCATCCTCGTCTTGCAAAATATATCGTTGAGATGGCAACCGTCGTAACAGGTGGTCCAGAGGAGCTGCGCCAGAGACCACCGATTTGTGCCAATATTTGCACGATCGCACCTTTGGCACACGATCATAATGGTATCGAAACCGGATTGATCTATGCGGAGGCTGGAATCCCGACCAGTTTCATGGCGATGCCAACCATGGGTTCGACTGCCCCTGCAACACCTCTCGGTGCTCTGGTAACAGGTGACGCTGAAGTGGTCAGCGCCATGGTTTTAACCCAACTCCTGTATCCGGGCGCGCCAGTCTTCCACTCGATTATGACCTCCCTGATGGATCCACGCACCGGCGGTTATATCAGTGACCTACCAATCCCGTTGAGTTTTATGTCAGTCCAGTTAGCGCATGCCTGGAATGTACCCAGCCTGGGTGGTGGCAGTGTGAGCAGTGATGCAACCGAAATCGGCTGGCAATCCGGGAGTTCCTGCGGAATGGGAGCGATCCAGATTCCATTAGCTGGTGGGGAGGTATGCGGTTATATGGGCATGGCAGGTGGATCGATGATCCTCTATCCCGAGCAGGTTATTCTCGAACATGAGATCTGCCAAAACGCTTACGATCTGCTGCAGGGATTTGAATTTAATCAGAATGATTTGGCCTTGGATATTATTGCCGATGTTGGCCCAGGAGACCATTTCTTATTACAGAAACACACTCGCCAGCACATTCGTGATTTCCGGCTTTCAAAGCTTGTCAGCCAGAAAGATGAGCAGGGTAATTTGCGCGACCCTCGCCAGGTAGCGCTGGAGACATTCATCCATCTTGAGGAGACTCACCATCCAGAACCACTGCCGGACAATGTACTGGTCGAGCTAGACAGAATTCTTGCAGCTGCGGATGTCGAAGCCCAGCGATTAGAAAAGTAACTGGAAATCACCATGGAAAATAAAACACCGAACAATCTTGGTTATTTCATGCCTGCCGAGTGGGAATCCCATGAAGGCACCTGGTTGCAGTGGCCCCACGATGAAACCCATCAAAATTCACAGGTGCGCCAGGAGCACCTCTGGTTGGCGATGACTGCCGCACTGCTCGAGCATGAAATCGTGCACATAACCGTCCCGGATGAACGCAGGTTTGAGCATCTCACCCACCAGTTAGCCTACTACGGATTTAATCAAAGCCAGCTCGATATTCACCTAATCCCCACGAATGATGTCTGGTCAAGGGATAATGGACCCATTTTCCTGATCAACGATAGAGGGGACTTGGCCATCACGAGCTGGAATTTCAATGGTTGGGGTGAACGGTACCCATTTGAAAAAGATCGGCTGGTACCAGAAAGTGTAGCCAATATTCTGGGGTTGCCATTGTTCACATCTCCGATCACACTGGAGGGTGGTGCGATCGAGGTTAATGGGCAAGGGACGCTAATCGCCACTCGCACCTCGATTATCAATCCCAATCGCAACCCTGGTTTAAGTCAGGAACAGGTCGAATCTGCGATCAGACAATACTTGGGAGTCGATCATATTATCTGGCTATCAGGCGCGCCACGGGAATTCTGTGATGCGGTTGGTGACGACACAGATCTCCACATCGATGGATTTGCTCGTTTTGTTGATGAATCCACCGTTCTCTATTCTTGGGCAGAAGATGAGAATCATCCATTCTACCCCTATCTCAAACAGCATCTTGTTGAGCTGCAATCTGCCGAGACAGAATCAGGGAAGCCGCTTACCCTGGTACCTTTACCACTGCCTGAAAACAAGATTTACTCGACATTCCAAACATCTCCGACCCCTCCATTCAAGTCAGTTCCTTCTTTAGCAATCTACGCCAATTTCTACATCGCCAACCAGGTCGTCTTAGTTCCCGTGTACGGGGATGTCAATGATGCCAAGTCGCTGGACATCATCGCCGAACATTTTCCAGGAAGACAGATCGTACCATTACCCGCGCAAGTCACTGCCGAATTAGGTGGCATGATGCATTGTGTGACCCAACAACAGCCCATCGCGCCGATCAAACTATAACTGGGGAGAGGTGCTGATGACCCTACGTCATTTCATCACGACATTGGATTATTCAAAAGAAGAGCTTCTTGATTTGCTTGAGCTGATCAGATTACTAAAAGTGGCTGAACAGAGTGGTTACACTCCGAAATTGCTGCCGGGCGCATCCCTGGCGATGATCTTCGAGGAGCCATCGACGCGCACTCGCATCTCTTTTGAGGTCGCCATGACGAAATTAGGGGGTCATGCCTTCTACCTAAAACCGGGTGAGATCCACTTGGGAGGCTATGAGTCGCTCAGCGATACCGCGATCGTGATCTCGCGCATGGTAGATGTGATCATGGCTCGCACCCTGGAGCACAAGACCATAGCCGGATTGGCTGAAGCAGCAACTGTCCCTGTGATCAATGGGCTCACTGATTACGCCCATCCTACTCAGGTTGTTTGCGATGTGTTCACCATGCTGGAACACAAACACCCCGATAAGAAGATGGAAGACCTAGCTGTGACCTTCGTTGGCAGCGGGACAGGCAGCGTGATGAGTTCATTGATGTTTATGACTACCAAGATGGGCATGAATTTCAACCTGGCCACACCAGATAAATATCGACCTCCACAAGATTGGGTTGAATCTGCTGAACAGAATAACGAGGCATCCGGCGGGACAGTGACAATCACTGCAGATGTGGATGCGGCAGTTGAGAATGCTGATTTTATCTACACTGATCTGTGGTGGTGGGTGGATATGGAAGACCAGATTCCCGAAAGAAGGGCAGCTTTCATGCCCACTTACCAGATTAATATGGGACTGCTTAATAAAGCTCCTGCCCATTGTAAAGTGATGCACTGTCTGGCTGCTTCGCGCGGTGTCGAAGCAACGGATGAAGCACTCGACTCACCCCAATCCATTATTTTTAACCAGTCAGAAAACCGGCTGCATGTAGAAAAAGGAATCCTGACCTGGATGGTTTACCCGCGCCTCAAACAGCCTTTGGAGCAATTTAGGGTCGAGGTGACATCTCAAGTCGAGTCATTCCTAGATCGGCGGCTGGGTTGATAAGCGATGGATGTAGAAGACTCATGCATAAAACACCTGCAAATGCCGGGTACTACATGCCGGCCGAATGGGAAGAGCACGAAGGGACCTGGCTTCAATGGCCCCAGAATAAAATCTATACGCGCTATGAACTGAAATTAGAAGGGATTTGGCTAACAATGGTGGACGCCCTCCACAAGAATGAAAATGTGCATCTGATCGTCGCATATGAGCAGCAGAGAGACCATGTTGCCAAGCAGCTGCAATATCATGGAATTGGTTTAAAGAATATTGATTACCATCTCATAGATACGGATGATGTCTGGGTTCGTGATAATGGCCCCATTTTCGTCGTCAACGACCAAGGGGAAGTAGCGATCACCGATTGGGTGTTCAACGGTTGGGGGGATCGGTTCGATTATAAACTCGATAATTTAGTCCCTGCAAAGATTGGAGAGCGGTTAAATCTGCCTGTTTATGAGACACCCATGGTGCTTGAAGCGGGCGCAGTGGAGGTAAATGGCAAGGGAACCTTCCTGGCCACCCGTTCATCGATCATTGACTTATACCGCAACCCAGGGATGAGTCAGGTGGAGATCGAACGCACTTTAAGCCAGTATCTCGGTGTGAACCACTTCATCTGGCTGACCGGGGCTGGGCGTGGTGAATGTGATCTGTGGGGAGATGAGACTGACTGCCATATCGACATCGTAGCTCGTTTCTCGGATGAATCCACCATCCTTTATAACTGGACCGATGACACAAGCGATCCTCGATTCTCGATGCTGGCCAAATCCTACACCGAATTGAAAAATTCTACAACCGAGTCTGGGAAATCCTTGACCCTCGTTCCTTTACCGATGCCGGAAGTTCAACAGACCACTAAAATGACAAAATGGCGGAAGAACACTCTCACAGATGCGGCCTACAGCAATTATCTGGTCGCCAACAATGTCGTTTTAGTGCCGGTTTATGGCCACACTCACGATGAGAGAGCGTTAAAGATCATCGCCGAACACTTCCCAGATAGAGAAGTCATCGGCATCGAAGTTGTGGGCTTGATCGAACATGGCGGTGCGATCGGCTGCGTGACCCAACCTCAACCAGCAGCGCTTGCAAGCGGAGGAAAGTAGATGCCACGCACAGTGAAACTCGGCTTGATCCAGATGAGCTGCAGCGCGGATCGGCAGGAAAATCTAGATAAAGCTTTCTCCAGAATCGAAGAGGCTGCCGAATCCGGTGCCCAATTCATCTGCACCCAGGAGCTCTTCCAAACGCCCTATTTCTGCCAGGTCATGAATGACCAAATTTTCTTATTGGCAGAAGAGATCCACGAAGAATCTGAAATGATCAGGAATCTTGGATCATTAGCAGAAAAATTAGAAGTGGTTCTTATTGCCGGTTTGTTCGAGAGAAGATCTGCCGGACTTAACCACAACAGTGCGGTGGTGATCGATGCGGATGGCAGCTACCTGGGTAAATACCGCAAAATGCATATCCCACAAGACCCTGGCTACACCGAGAAATACTATTTCACTCCAGGAGATCTTGGCTATAAGGTATTCAAGACCAAGTATGCGGATGTTGGGGTGCTGATCTGCTGGGATCAGTGGTTTCCAGAGGCAGCTCGTTTAACTGCCATGAGGGGAGCTGAGATCATATTCGCACCCACCGCGATCGGTTTCGATCCGCAAAATAAGGCGCACGAAAGACCTGAGGAAAGTCATGCCGCCTGGCAGATCGTCCAGCAGGGCCACGCAGCCGCTATTGCATGTTATTTCGCGGCGGTAAACCGGGTGGGCTTCGAGCAAGCCCCAGATGGCAGCGGCGGGATTCAATTCTGGGGCGGCAGCTTCATCGCCGACCTCTCTGGGCAGGTGGCTGCAAAAGCTTCCATGGAAGAAGAAGAAAATTTACTTTACGAAATTGATTTTGAGCAGATTGAGAAGCTGCGCAACACCTCATCCTATCCATTCCGGGATCGCCGAGTGGATAGCTACCAGGATTTAACAAAACTTTATTCAAGTTAACCGAGGAGAGATTGATGGCAGGGTCAACGCCCCAACTAAAACCGATTATTCCCGAATATCGATTGAATGTGCTCAGTGATAAGCAATTGGAAGAGATCCAATCCGCCACGCTTGAAGTTCTCGAAGATATCGGTATTTACTGTCCTTCCAAGAGAGCATTATCCATTTATGCAGAACATGGTGCCAGGGTTGACTTTGAAACAAAGATCGTGAAGCTGCCCAGTTCAGTCGTGTTGGAAGCCATGTCTCATGCTCCCCGTTTCTATACCCTGGGATCAAGATCACCAGATCACGACCTCATCCTCGATGGTACTGCGACGTATGTCGCGACCGATGGTACCGGAGTTGAGACCGTGGATTTCAAAACCAACCAGCGCAGAAACTCGGTAAAGGCTGATGTGGGCAGGATGGCACGGGTTGCAGATTATTTGCCGTCGGTCGGCTTTTACTGGCCCATGGTCAGCGCCCAGGACCACCCGAAAACAGCTTCCCTGCACGAATTAGAGGTCTCCTTTAACAATACCGTCAAGCATGTCCAAACCTGTACCGTGGTAGAGGAAAAAACTGCCCGGTATGCGATCGAGATGGCCAAGGTTATTGCAGGGGATTTGGAAACATTGCAGGCTCGTCCGCCAGTTTCATCTCTGATCTGCACGATCGCACCCCTGGCGATGGACCTGGAATCAATGGAAGCCGCACTGGTGTTTGCCGAAGCGGGAATACCGGTGGGCTTCATGTCGATGGCTTGCGGTGGCTTATCTTCACCGGCAACGGTCGCTGGCACGATTGCGGTTGCAGATGCAGAGATGGTAGTAGCCATGGTATTGGTGCAGTTAGCCTCTCCCGGTGCACCGGTTTACTACTCACTGATGCCAAGCCTGATGGATCGCATGACAGGAGATTTTGACGGAGGAGCCTTGAATTCGGATATATATTCGCCAATCGGTGTCGAACTGGCGCACAAATGGGGCGTACCCACCCTGGCACCTGTGGGTACCTCTGCTCGTGTATCTGGCTGGTCTTCTGCCGCGGGGATAAAAGCCACCATGCTGGCGGTTGCATTGACCGGTGCGGATACTGCCAGCGGGGTTGGATTACGGGAAACTTGCACACTGCTCACCCACGAATCGTTGGTCCTGGATGCTGAATTTATTGACATGGCGCGTGTAGATGCGAGTGGCCTCGATACCAGCCAGGAGGCATTTTCACTCGACATGATTAAAAATGTCGGGCCGCGAGGAAATTTCTTGAAAGAGAAGAAAACTCGCCAACAGGTCCGCGAACTGGAGTACTCAGAACTGACCAAACAATTAAGTCCGGATGGCGGCTATCGAGATCCGATCGAAATGGCCCTTGAGAAAACAGATTGGATCTTAAAAAACCACCAACCAGAACCATTAGATGATTCACAAAAAGAAGCATTAACCCAAATCCTTGCAGCAGCAGATCATGAATTCTCCTGATCGGAGCAACTCTACATGAAAACTATCCTTAAAGTACTTTCAGAAGACGAAAAGGTCCAGGTTCATGCTCGTACCTTGGAGATTTTAGCCAACACTGGGGTAAGAGTTGACACCAATATCGGCAGAAACCTGCTGAAAGAAGCTGGAGCACATGTAAATGAAGAGACAAACATCGTGCGCTTTCCCCGGGTACTGGTTGAAGAATCACTGCGCTTGACGACCAAGGACTTTTCTTTAGGCGCTCGGCGACCAGGTTGGGATCTGAAGATGAATGCCGGCAATTTCACACTTTTAGCAGATGGTGAGGGCACATTTGTAACGGATGCGAAAACCGGGGAACGGCGACCCAGCACATCCAAGGATTGGATGAAAGCTACCCGCCTGACTGATGCCCTGGATGAAATTGGCGTTTACTGGTCGATGGCTGAACGCAGCGACGAACCTGCCATCCCACCTGCAGCAGACCAGGTCCGCTACTACAGCGACATTTTTCGAAACTTCTCAAAACACGTGCAGGATGGCTCCTCAGGTGCAGAGCAGGCGCCCTGGATTTTAGAGGTGCTGCAGGTGATTTTCGGGGACAAAGAAACCATTCGTCAGAAACATCCCTATTCATTCTTACTATGCCCGCAATCCCCGCTGGTGATCGACCAGCAGTACACGGATGCCTACCTGGCGCTGCTGGGCTGGGATATACCGGTGGCAATTATGCCCATGCCGCTGATGGGCGGCACAGCACCTGGCAGTCTGATCGCGACCATCATCCTGGGGAACTGCGAAGTGCTGGCTACCCTGTGCATGATCCAGGCTGGTGCACCAGGAACACCAATTATTTATGCTCCGGCATTGGCGATCTCGAATTTACGAAATGGATCCTACAGTGCAGGAGCCATTGAGAGCGGCCTGACCGGTGCAGCCAGCACGGAAATGGCCCGCTTCTATGGGCTGCCGGTTGAGGCCAGCGGTGGAGGCACCAGCCAATACATGCCAAATATTCAAGCCGCTTATGAAAGAGCATTGAATTCATTGCTGCCTGTCCTCTCCTGGCCGGATATATTGATTGGTCCCGGATTAATGGGCGGCTCAACTCATCTCTGCCTGGAGCAGCTGCTGATAGATGTTGAAGTTTTTAAAATGGGCATCCGCAGCTACCAGGGAATCACAGCGGATGATGAACACTGGCTGGATGATGTCATCCAGGAGGTCGGTCCCGCGGGTTACTTCATGGGCCAACCTTCGACTGTGAAAAATATGCGCTCTGGAGAATGGTATCTCAGCGATTTGGGAACTCAGGACAGCTATGAAGAGTGGCACAGATCCGGAAAACCGGATTTGATCGAAGAAACAAGATACAAAATCGAACAAATTCTATCCAACCATAAACCACTCCCCTTGAGCGAGGAAATGGAGCAGGAATTAGATCAAATATATAAACGAGCGCAAGCAAGTTAATATCCATTGAACCATTATTAATTCGTGAGAAAAAAATCTAATTAATCTAAGGAGAAAATCATGCGTGCATTAGTTCTTGGCGGAGCGGGAGCGGTATGCAAAGAGACCACCCGAGATTTGGCTGAATACAGCCACTATGATGAGATCGTCGTCGCTGATTTCAATCTGAAAGCTGCGACAGATCTTGTAAAAGATATCGGTAATAAACGCCTGACACCAATGTTCTTCGATGCCGAAGAATATGGATCAATGCTGAAACTATTTCCCGGATTTGATGTGGTGATCAATGGTCTACCCTGGAAATATGACCTTCCGGTGACAAAAGCCTGCATTGAGGTTGGCGTAAATGGCCTAGATGTTTCTACCGAGGAAGATCAATGGAGCTATGATAAACAAGCAAAAGATAAGGACATGGTTTTCATCCCAGGTGTTGGCGCCACCCCGGGGATTACCAACGCTATGGCGAGGCGAGCTGCGGATCGAATGGATGAAGTGGATGACATCCAGATCAACTTCGCGGCATTCCGCTGCCCGGCGCCTGCTCCAGGTTTGCTGATCACTTTCCTTTGGGAGTTTCATCCAGAGACAGAAGCTAGGGTTTACTACCAGGATGGAGAGTTTATCTGGACTGGTCCTTTCGAAGGCATCAAAAAAATAAATTTCCCGGGGCAGATCGGTGAACAGGAAGTCTGTTATATTCCCCACCCGGAGACGCGCACGATGCCCAAATCTCTCGGTGCCAAAAATGTCTCAGTTAGAGGCTGTTTCCCGCCCCATGCGATGCGTATCGGTAAAGTTATGTTGGATTGGGGTCTTTACTCCGATGTACCGGTTACCATAAGAGGGATCGAATCGACCCCATTTGAGATAATGTTTGATCTACTGTTAGAATTGCCAGAGACAAAACAAACTCCTTTGTGGGCATATGGTCTTGTAGTTGATGTGTATGGAAAAGCAGATGGACGCAAAGTGAAGCATACACTCTGGAGCACCCACCCACCACAGGAGGAGTGGGGTGGTTCCGCAGCATATTACAAGAACATAGCCATTCCGCTGAGTATTGGCGCCCAACTAATCACCGATGGTGAAGTCTCAGCAAGAGGGGTCATTCCCCCAGAAACCGCGCTGGATCCCGATCAATTCTTCGCCGAATTGGAAAGGCGAGGCATTCGAGTCCAGGAGAAATTGCAAGAACTGTAACAAGTATGGGCAACCAGATAATATTACAATTTGGAGGTAAAGATGAGTTTGCAAGGAGAAAAAACACAAGCCCTGTTCGAAAAAGGCAAGCGAGTGATCCCGTATGGGGTGAATTCTAACTTCCGCTATTGGGGCGATGAAGACACATTAATTATCGACCGCGGGGAAGGTGCTTACGTCTGGGATATGGATGGCAGGCGGTACATCGATTACCGGCTTGGGTTCGGTCCGGTTATATTAGGACATGCCTACCCACAAGTAGTGCAGAAAGTCCAGGAAGCCTTACAAGGCGGCAACATCTTTGCCTGGACAACCCCTTTCGAAATCAGTGTCGCTGAGCGCATCACGCGTATGTGCAAGGTAGATAAGGTCCGTCTGACCAACACCGGAACAGAAGCCACCATGCATGCCTTGCGCATTGCCCGGGCCTACACCGGTCGAGAGAAATTCATCAAATTTGAAGGGCAATACCACGGCATGGCGGATTACTTCATGTTCAGCACAGCTTCATCCCACCGGGGAGGATTGGGATCGCGGCGCAGCCCAATCGCACTACCCAATACTTCAGGGATTCCGAAAGCCATCAACCAATACGTCCTCCCAGTGGCATTCAACGATTTTGAAGGCTTAGAAAAGACAGTCAAAGCCAATTGGGGTGATTTAGCCACTATTATCGTAGAACCCATGTTGGGGAATATAGCCAGCATCATGCCGCAACCTGGATTCCTGGAGCAGATTCGCGAGCTTTGTGATCAATATGGGATCGTGATGATATTCGATGAAGTCAAGACCGGCTTCAGGATCGCCAAAGGTGGGGCTCAAGAGTACTTTGGTATCCAAGCCGACCTGGCTACCTATGCGAAAGCGATGGGAAACGGTTTCCCTATTGCAGCCATCGCTGGTAAGGAAGAAGTGATGATGACCATAGAGCCAGGTGCTATGGCACACGGTGGTACCTATTCCGGCAATGTAGTTGGGGCAGCCGCTGCAGATGCAACCCTGGAATTGATTGAAAACCAACCCATCCTCGAGACCATCGACCAGCGGGGGAAAGCGCTGATGAACGGCATCGGAGATATCTTAACTGAGGCTGGGATTCCTCACGTGGTCACTGGCGTGCCAAGTATGTTCGGCATCTTTCTCGGAAAAGATCAGGAACCACGAGATTTACGTGATTATCTGGCTGGGGATGGTGAATTATATGAAGCCATCAGCATGAGATTGAATCAGCGCGGGGTTCAACCGGATGCTGACGGTAGAGAACCCTGGTTCCTGTGTTATTCCTTGAGCGAGGCAGATGTAGACGAAACTCTAAACGTATTCAACGATGCGGTCAAGGATGCCATGTCGTGATAAATCTTGAACGCATGGCTTTTGATTAATTTTTACAAACCAGGGTACCTTCCCATGAGAATATCTTGTAAGAGGGGTGGTAAAATGATCTCCTTCTTATAAGATATCTCCTGGTGACTTTCTATTGAGAGAGAAGGATGATTCAAACTGTAACCATTAGCGGTAAAAGGTGACTTGTGGTTGACCTAATTCATCCTACAATTGGTATCAGTACAAAAGATCAGGTGAAGGACCTGGTAAAAGTCAATAACCTGGTCAAACATTACCCTGTGCGGGGTGGGATACTGAAGCGTGTGGTTGCCTGGGTGCAAGCTGTTGATGAAGTCAGCTTCACCATCCGGGAGGGAGAGACATTGGGTTTAGTCGGGGAATCCGGATGTGGAAAGAGCACAGTTGGCAATTGCGTTTTGCGCTTAATTAAGCCCACCAGCGGCACGGTTGAAATAAATGGCGACAATATTTACAAATTGAACTCCAAAGAGCTGAAAATCATGCGCCGGAACATGCAGGTAATTTTCCAGGACCCATATTCGTCTCTCAACCCCCGCAAACCGATCGGCGATTCAATCCTGGCTGGTTTAAAGATCCACAAGATCGGTAAAGGTCAGGAACAAGTCGACATCATGCACAGTATGCTTGAAAAAGTTGGCCTCGATCCCTTTTACTCTCATCGCTACCCACATGAATTCTCAGGTGGACAACGCCAGCGTATCGGAATCGCCAGGGCATTGGTTTTACATCCTAGTTTTATAGTCTGCGATGAACCCGTATCAGCCTTGGATGTATCGATCCAATCCCAGGTTCTGAACCTGCTGCGTGATCTACAAGATGAGCTCAACCTGACATACCTGTTTATCGCCCACAACCTATCGGTCGTAGAGCATATCTCAGATCGGGTTGCAGTCATGTACTTGGGAAAAATCGTTGAGATGGCGCCACGAGACGAAATATTCAAAAATCCACTGCATATGTACACCCAGGCCTTGATCTCGGCCATTCCAATCCCCGATCCAAAACTCGAGCGAGAACGGATGCTGCTGGAGGGTGAAGTACCCAGTCCTGTGAACCCACCCTCGGGCTGCAGGTTTCATCCTCGCTGCCCGATGGCGATGGATATTTGTTCTCAAAAAGAACCGGCTTTTGAAGAAGTCAGCCCAGACCACTGGGTAGCATGCTTCTATGTGAGGGAGTCGAACCTGGTTGAGGTTTAAAGATATCCATTCCAAAATTCTTATAACCACAATAACTATTGGATTGGAATTATGTAAGAAAAACCTAGTACTGGGTCACAATGAATGAGATAGGATTGTCATTGCGAAGCGGTGCTTTTCCGCTGAAGCCTGTCCCGGGAAGGAACAGACCGGGGCAATCTCCCTGTCAGTGGTGGAGTTTGCTTCGTCGTGCCTCCTCGCAAAGACAAGCAGATTTATGTATCGTAAGGTCTACCATTCATCAAAATCACAGTGACTGACTACTGGGTTTTTTCATCTCATCTGAAGCACCGCCGTGCATGTTTTAGAATTAATTTACTGGATATCGAAACTCAAAGACCAAGCAGTTCACTCTTCTTCGCTTCAAATTCCTCGTCTGTGATGAGGCCCTTATCGCGCAGCTCACCCAGCTTTTCCAATTCTTCCAGGTATGAAGATTCTGCACCACCTGCCGCCGCTGAGACAGTCTCACTCGAATCTTGAGCCAGGGCAGCCTGATCTTCTTCAGTCAACGGCTGGGATTGGATGTTCAGTTCTGTCATGGCCTGATTGAGATCTTCATCTTCAAGCTGGTCCGGAGGTAGCCCTGTATGCTCTTCAATCTTCTGGGCATCTTGCTTGCTAAGTTTGATGGCTGCCGCGGTACCGGCTGCCGCGAGGAGAACAAAACCTCCAACCATTACCATTCGACGCCTCATTCGGCGTCTGGTGCGCCGCCGGGTTCTACGCCGCGTGGTTCGTCTTGCACCTCTGCGTCTTGGCATATTAAAGCCTCCTATTGGATTCGATGGTTATCATTCGAGGGTTAATTGTAATACAAGATACGATTTAACAATCCTAATAAGTGAAAGTAGTCCCACCATGTGAGGTGAACCCTAAATTTTAAGGAATCCTCCTTTAAATCCATAATCGAGAGGTTCTGGATATGTGATTAAAGAATTTTATCAAGAGGGTACAACAACCTATTGCCTTTAGGCGATGCCATTGATAAAATTTAGGTAACTGCTCAGCCGTTGTAAAAACATCCACTTTTGTCATTGCGAGTGAAACCACATCGCGTTGGGCGCTGCTCAAACAGAAAGAAACTCTGTTGTGTGTCATTGCGAACGGAGTTTACGGAGTGAAGCAATCTCCTCGCGCAGTGGGAGACTGCCACGTTGCAAAAAACGCTCCTCGCAGTGACATCGTCTTAAGTTTCTTAGTAGGAGCGTTGTTTGCGACGAAGCCTGTCTCGGGAAGAGCCAGACCGAGGCCTGTCCCGGGAAGGTACAGATCTCGATCCTGGACCATCGGGACGGGACCGGGGCAATCTCCAAAAGGGCGTTTTCACTAAAAAACAGGGAGACTGCTTCAGCAAAAAACCGCTTCGCAGTGACATGGCTGAGTAGTTACAAATTTAGTTTATTGCGAAAATGTGCGGTTGGGGTTACAAATGATATCTCAAAATAACCTTTATTTTTGCCTAAGTACATCTCATGATTTTGGACAATCATTATTGTTTTGGAAAACTTTCTGTAGATCTGTTATCGATGCAATTAATAGGTAACCTAGATGAATATTCCGTCCAATAAAACAGCGCCTCTGATGATGGTAATCGGAATTTTATTGTCTGGTTGTGCAAACTCGCCAACCCAGGCAAACACAATCTTGAATGATGCAATTCCTGACCAATCAGATTCGGAATGGCAGGAGGAATTCGATTTCTCGAGCTGCACTCTGAGCACAGAGGGGGCAAACGACTACTTCATCCTCGAGCCCGGTTTCCAGCTTGTCCTGGAAGGGGGGAACGAAGTGCTCGCCATCACGGTACTGGACGATACGATCGAAATTGATGGCATATTGACCCGCGTTGTTGAGGAGCGTGAATGGCGGAATGAAGAACTGATTGAAGTCTCTAGAAATTTCTTCGCCATTTGTGAAGAGACTAAAGATGTTTTTTATTACGGTGAAGA
>SDBV01002103.1_pt1 | contig 29905 bp, 55 predicted proteins | sample 2277081 | NCBI WGS metagenome assembly SDBV01 (sample SAMN10402039, study PRJNA504765) | marine sediment metagenome | isolation source: marine sediment core GS10_PC15, 223 cmbsf | place: Arctic Ocean: Southern Knipovich Ridge | collected 2010
GAAAAAGAGGAAAATCTTCCCGAGACTAACGTGGACTCGCTCCCCGGTGCAGAGACCTCATAGCACGAAGAAAGGTGCTAAAGGCTACAATAGACGGAAACTGAAACGAGAACTGAAGAGGGAAGTGAGTAATGAGAAAGCTTGCTAGTATCCAGAGGATTGATGATCTTCAGCCTATTCCTGATGCAGATAGGATTGTGCTTGCGTCAGTGTTGGGTTGGAAGGTGATAGTCAGGAAGGATGAGTTCGAGGTAGGTGATTACGTAGTCTATGTGGAGTGTGATGCTGTACTCCCGGAGAAACCTGAGTTTGAGTTTCTCAGGAACAGGAGGTTTCGGATCAAGACAATGCGGATGAGAAAGCAACTCAGTCAGGGCATATGTTTTCCACTGAGCATCGGTCCACACGATCATAATGGAGTGATAGGTGGAGAACTTGGTGATGACGTAACGGAAATACTAGAGATCAAGAAGTATGACCCGGCGGAAGTGAAGACGGGTAGCTTTATCAGTGAAGGAATGAAGAGGGCATTTCCTTCATATGTACCAAAGACAGATGAGACAAGGATTCAGGCGTCACCGAGGTTGCTACAGGAGCTAGCAGGAAAGAGGCTCTACAAGACACTCAAGATGGATGGAACGTCAGCTACCTATTGTCGTTTGGGTGACGAGGTAGATGTATGTTCACGAAATAGAAGTCTCAAGGAACCAAAAGAGGGTGATAAGGAATCTGTCTATTGGAAGATGCTCAAGAAGTACAAGATAGATGAGATTCTAGCGGAGAATGATGGGCTAGCCATACAATCCGAAGTAATTGGAATAGGCATACAAAAGAACCGAATGGGGTTGGAAGGAAATGACCTGTTCGTGTTCAATGTGCGGAACATCAAAGAGGCGAAGTTTCTTGACTACGAGGACTTCAGGGCGTTTTGCAAGAAGTATGAGCTACGAATGGTGCCTCTCTTAGATGAGGATTTTTCTATTCCAAGCATTGACATTGAGATAGACTCAAGTGAGACATACGAGGCGTTCCGACAAGCACGAACAGAACTCATAGACTCTCTGTTGGAGCAGGCAAAGATGTTCTATGAGAATGGACATCCGGCAGAGGGAATCGTGATCCGACCAGTCGTTGAAACGTACAGTGAAGCACTCGGTGGCAGGTTGAGTGTAAAGGTGGTCAATAATGATTACCTGGAGAAGACGGGTGGGTAGTTTACTTGGTAAAACAGGGGATTCCAAATCCCCAGAAGCGGGTTCGATTCCTGCCTCGCCCGCCAAGGGGATAGCATGGAAGAGAAGCCAATACTGATCCTGACAATTGGGCTTCCAAGGTCAGGAAAGTCTACGTGGGCAAGAGCAATATCAAAGAAGTTTGGATTCCCTGTTGTCAATCCAGACTCAGTTCGCTTGTCTCTACACGGAGAACGATTCCTAGCGAAGGCAGAGCCTTGGGTATGGATAGTTACTCATACAATGGTGGAATCACTGTTCTTGGCGGGGCATGAGACAGTCATTCTTGATTCGACGTGCATAACGAAGAGACGGAGAGATGAATGGAGAAGCAAACTGTGGCAGTGTCAGTATTATAGTGTTCATGCAAAGGTAGAAGACTGTATTGTACGAGCAAAGATGGTGAATACGCCGGATTTGATCCCAGTCATACAGAGGATGGCTAGGGACTATGAAGCTCCAGGTGAGGATGAGGTTGAGTGGAAGAGTGGTCAAGGCCCGTATTTTGATGAGATTGATAGTGCGCCGTAGCTCAACGGTTGAGCGGCGAGTTGTTACCTCGAAGGGTGTAGGTTCGAATCCTACCGGCGCAGCAACCTTGGAGAATGAAAGATGAATCAGAAACGCTTCAAGATTGGTGATTGGGTTGAGGTGGGGGCAACTGTGAAACTAGGCTACAGTAATGTAGATGAACCAGGGAAACGGAAAGCACGTCGAACAGAGATCGAGCCACGTTTAGGCCAGATTGGTGGAATAGCAGTTCGGTATGAAGGTGAGTACCGAGTGGGGAGTTCGGGGTATAGTTCCTTTTCTGATGAATATGAGAAGGAACAAGCTTACCTAGACCCCGCGATACGAGTAGAGCTATGGGAGATCAAGTTTGGAATGATGAACAAGCCTGTGCTTGCCCTGGATGAAGATGTGGAGGGATTATCAGAATTCTCTATGCGGCTTGTTAGACAAAAACTCCCAGTCTTTTTCTCTCGTCAGCCTAAATGGACTCCAAAGCTCCGGGCGATGATGAGAGAAGAGATGAAGGACGTACCAAGGGATGATAAAGGAAGGTGGATGAAAGCATGAAGGCGACGAAGATATGGTGTGATCGGTGCGGAAAAGAAATCATACGTGGAGACTATGGAGAGGACAACTCAGTGGGTGTTCGGTTTTCTAGTTTGCTCATTGATAAAACTGTAGATGAACATACGTATGATCTCTGTCAAGAGTGTGCAAAGGTGTGGATAGACGAGCTAACGAGTGGAAAGAAGAAATATGTAGATGGAAGGATAAGGAAAATTCGGAAGGACAGTAGCTTAACAGGATAGAGCACCGGACTGTCAATCCGGAGGTTGCGGGTTCGAGTCCCGTCTGTCCTGCCAAGAAGGAGAGAGTGTCCCCATCGTCTAGTCTGGTCTAGGACGCTAGATTCTCAGTCTAGCAACCGGGGTTCGAATCCCCGTGGGGATACCAGAAAACAATGGTGGCTGTAGGCAAGCGGTCTAAACCGCCTGATTGTGGGTCAGGTAATCGCGGGTTCGAATCCCGTCAGTCACCCCACATGGGAGTATGCCCGAGCGGCCAAAGGGGACAGACTGTAAATCTGTTGGCTAATGCCTACGGAGGTTCAAATCCTCCTGCTCCCACCATATGAAGGAGAATGATGATGCAGGCTAATCTGTTCAACGGTGACTGGCATGAAATAACTAAGGTGGATCAAGTGGATCATGTCGTTACTGATCCCCCATACAAGTTGGGTCACAAGGGTATAGAGACTCTGGTGAGAGAACTCAGGGAATTTTGCTCTGGAAACATCTTGATTTTCTCCTATCCTGGTGAAGAGATACGGGGTGCAGATGAATACTTGTTTTGGGTGAAGCCTCGATCAACAAAGAACTTCTCCAAACGATGTGGGAGGTTTGTGGAGATTATTAGTGTTCTACGTGGAGAAGTTCCTGCCTACACTCAACTACACTGGACTCAAATGACTGGGGTGTTTGAAGATGGGCTTGTGTTCCCGTCAGTTCATCCATACCAGAAACCTTTGATGTTGATGAAAAGGCTTGTGTTGATCTATACTAAAATGGGTGATGTAGTGTTTGATCCATTCATGGGCTCTGGAACTACTGGGATAGCAGCAATTGAAACAGGACGAGACTTTGCAGGAGCGGAAATAGACAGAGGCTACTTTGAGATAGCACAGGAGAGAATTGAAGGGTGAATTCTATTGCGGGGGAATTTATGAGGAGGAAGAATGAATAACATTGGACAGCCTAGCAGGATCAATTCCCGTTCTTGCAGTAACAGGAACAGGTCTAGCGGAAACGTGGGAAAAATCCTTACTTGAGTTGTATGATAAGGGATGTCGAGTCAAGACGGAGTATGACAAACCGGAAGACCCAGCAAGTATTGACAGTACAATGATGATGACTGTGCTCCAGCCTGATGCAGAGCCAGCTATTCATCGTGCTTTTCTTGGTGGATTAGGTGACTTGGAGGAATATCGCCTTGAGGTAGTTGAGGGGATCAAGGACCATTGGATACGTGATCCTAGTGAGAATATACTTATCATGAGAGGCTAACTAAGTATGAGACGCCGCTGACAGAGCGAGTTACAATATTTGATACTGAGGTTGATCCGGTCTATGCGTCTATGTCAGCAGTTGGGGTGGGTGTCAACAAGAAGGTTTACGTAAACCAACTTGCGGCTATGGTAGAAAAGCTTGCAAAGACACCCTATTCTAGAAGGGTTCAAGTTGTAACTTGGCAGCTGTGGGTAGACCTATATGTGTCGGCTCCACCGTGCCTCAGACACATCTGGACGCGGATACTTCCCGATGATGAAGGAGTATGGCGACTCAATATGAACGTGAGCTTTAGGTCAAGGGATTCCTTCAAGGCAGCCTATATGAATTGCTTTGCATTTGCGGAGTTACAGAGACATCTTGCAAAACAAATAGCGGAACTTGCAGGAAGAGAGGTCAAACTTGGAAGGTACTGTGATTTCTCTGATTCATACCATATTTATGGCTATGATCTAAATGAATTTGTTGGGGGTTTTCTGAAGTTGGTGCAGGAACGGACTTTTGAGGAGCGGACATGGACGCGGGAGTTTGCTCAACCATTCTTCGATGAAGCAAAACCAAAAATTCTAGAAAAGGTAAGGAACTATGACGAGAGACGACAAGACTCTAGAGGAGATGGAATGTTGTAAGAAGAGGCTGAAGCAGTGTACGCAGTGTGGGGAAGAGAAGCCATTGTCGGAGTTTCATCGGCTAGCATCCGCACCAGACGGTTTGAACTATCGCTGTAAAATGTGTGTTCATAAGCATAACAAGATGTACTTTGAAGCAAATCGAGAGCGGATTTGTGCTCAGCATAAAGAGTGGAACCAAGAGAATCCGGAGCTTGTACGTTGTAGGTCTCGTGCGGCGGCGCTGAGAAGGCGTGTACTCCATCGTGAGAAATATATTGCCTATGGACGGTGTTATCGCAAGAACAACCGCGAAAGAATTTACCAGAGGACGAAGGCTTATAGGGGAGCACATCCTGAACAACCGCGGCAGTGGCGGGAACAGAATCGGGAAAAATCGCGTTCATACTGTCGAAAGCGCAGGGCGTTGGTCCAAGGTTTCGAGGAACATTTTACTGGCAACATGGTCGAATTTGTCCACACTTTTCAAAAAGATAAATGTACCATCTGCAAGAGAGAGGAACCTGAAATCAAACTATGTATCGACCATTGGCGCCCTCTAAGTAGGGGTTACATACTAACAATGAAGAATGCTGTTCTGATGTGTGTGTGGTGTAACACACGGAAGAGTGACAAGCTGCCTAGTGAAGTATTTGGTTCTCGTGTGGTTCGTCACGTTGAGCAGATGTTATCTCAGCAGGATCGTACATGGACACGTGAGTTTGCAGAACCAATGTTCGAGGAGAGACGAGGGGAACTCAGAAAGAAAGGACTGTTGAAAGATGCCAAAGACTAAGCAGGAAGTGCAACCACATTATGAATCACTCCATCGAGTCCTGATGAAGGCATTGAGTCAGGCTCAAGATGGTAAGGGAAAAGAGAGACATGCAACAGAGGGAGAGCCCTTTGAGGATCAACTGATTTGCACGATCAATCGACGGTTGGAGTCTACTCACTTCTCTCTCGGGCAGGCTGTCAAGAAGATTTACGAATCAGCACGGTTGCCTAATGAGAGAGCGGTGGCAGAACTGCTTGGGGCCATTGTTTACATAGCCAGTGCAACCCTGATTTTGGAGGAGAAGAAAAATGGCAAGTGAGGAGAAGATTCAGGTTGATGAGGAACAGATTGAGAAGATCAAGAAGCTGACAGAAAGAGTGTGCAAGGCATCTCCAATGCAGGTAACTGCTCTGCTTCGATCAGCGGGTAACTTGATTGTTCCTGGTGGTGATGATGGGAAAGGTCAGTTACCTATGAAACAGGTTATAGTTTCTCTTGCTACTTATGCAAATTATGTTGAGATGGTCAACATGGTCATGTCGGGCAAACTGATACCAATGCCTGAGTTCGGGCTGCAACTCTACTCTTGGTTGACTGAGGTTATGGACATGTGGGAGAGTCCAGACGAACAGACAGAGGGACAACCGTCTACCGAAACAAGTCCAATAATCATAGAGGGAAGAGACGAACCCCCGGAAAGTAAAGAGTGAGTAGGGGTAATACTACATGAGTGCTGGGCAAACAGTTATTTCACAGAAACAAAGTTGGGGTACACCACACAAATACGTTGTTGCTGTGAAAGATGTCTTTGGGGGGCACATAACTCTTGACCCTTGTTCTAACAAGTGGTCCATTGTGGAGGCCAACACTGAGTATCGCCTTCCAAATCTTGATGGGCTTCTAGAGACTTGGGATTTTCCAACTGTGTATGTCAATCCTCCATATGGTGCAGATCGGGAGCGCGGCACGACAATCAAGGACTGGCTTTGCAAGTGCACTCATGCGTTCAAACACTATGGAGCCGAAGTCTTGGCCCTCGTGCCCGTTGCCACGAATACAAGCCACTGGAAAGAATATGTGTGGGGTCAGGCAATATCTGTTTGCTTTCTCTCTGACACAAGACTACATTTCTTGATGGAGGGTAGAGACGAGGGCAAAGGTGCACCAATGGCATGTGCAATGATCTATTGGGGAACACCCTACGAGCGATTCCAAAGGGTCTTCACAGAATTTGGCGCAGTGGTGGATATTCGACCGCTCCGTGAAAAAGGTAAAGAGTGAACATACGATTCATCTGCTTCTACACAAAGGAATACAAGGAAGAATCTGAGGGGCTCCGTGCTACCTTAGACCAGTTCAGCTTGGATCATTGTATTTGCTCGAAACCAAGTAAGGGAACATGGATTGACAATGTTCGTCGTAAGCCTCTATTCATCTTTGAGATGATGAAGAAGTTTCCAAAGGCAGATGCGGTGGTATGGATAGACGCAGATGGACGAGTCAAACGCTATCCCGAGTTGCTCTTCAAGCTGGAGAAGGTAGACTTGGCTGCTCATATGTTTCAGAGGAGACAGAGGTCAGGTGAAAGTCTACTAAGTGGCACTCTATTCGTTCGGAATAGCTCACAGATGCATGACGTAATGAAGATATGGATAAGGGAAGTTTCCAAGTCGTCTAGGACACTACTCTATCCTGAGCAGTTGGTACTACAGAGGATACTCCCGTCACTAGGGGTCAAGTTCTACAGGTTGCCATATTCGTATTGTAAGATTTACGACACGAAGAGTTATCCAGAGGAGATATTGAAGAACACAAGAGTTGTCCCTGTAATTGAGCATTATCAGGCAAGTAGGAAGTATGTTAGTAAGATGAGGAAGTTCAAGGAGAAGAGGCTATGAAGGTTACAGTGATCGGTGGGCTGGGCTTTGTTGGAAGTGCAATGACTCAGGTCTTTCGAGAAGGTGGGATTGATGTAGACTGCATTGATAAGAAAGTCCCCAAGACAGAGGACTTGTACGCCAATGTCTATTCCTCTGATGTGGTGTTCATTGCTGTCCCAACTCCATATTCCCCACGGGTGAAGGAGTGCTATGACTATAGCATACTAGGAAATGTGCTTTTCCGGAGGGAACTGGAACAGCATCCGGCTATCTGTATCCGATCAACGATTACACCAGACTTCTTTTCATACTACGCTCCAGCTTGGAATGCGGCGGCGATATACCATCCGGAGTTTCTCTCTGCCAAGACGGCGGTTGAGGACTTTCGAGCGGGATTGGTACATATCTATGGAGGTACTAGATTCGGGTATAACTGCAGCGATGTGGAACGTACTGAACAAAGAGTGAAGGAGGCTACTGAACGTATTCAGATGTGCTATCGAGAATGCGGGATTATCCCTAAATTTGAACTTGGGGTGGGTTTGGTAGAGGCGGTTCTGCTGAAGCTGATGCACAATGCATATGGAGCAATGAATGTGGCCTTCGCAAATGAAATGAGTTTGACTTGTAATGTGTGGTCGGGGTCACTATCATGGCAAGCTGTAGGAACTCACCTTGCGGGAGTTTTGGATACACTGGACCGTAGATTTGCTAAGTATAAGGAAGTACCGGGGCCGGATGGAAAACGGGGATACGGAGGTCGCTGCTTTCCAAAGGACATCCTGGCACTATTGAGTTACATGAAACAACAGGAGGTTCCCCATAAACTAATTGAGGGGGTGATTCATTCTAACAACGAAGTGAGGCTGCCTGAGTGAAGATACTGCTAATGGCTCCAACTCGAAATCGCATAGACAAGCTACGTGATATGCTCAACTCGGCGGTTTCGAAGAAACATGATATCTCCTATCTGATAGCGATAGACGGAGATCGGGTTACACACAAGGCGTTGAAGGTCAAGTACCGTTGTTCCTTCCATGTAGCAAAGAAGCATATCGGTTCGGTCGCTATCAGAAATCAAGCTGCAGGGCTAATGTTGCAGGAACACGAGTTTGATGCAGCACTGCTCGCAGTAGACGACATAGAGTTTCATACAGGTGCAGTCGATGTTGCAGTGAAAGAGTTACAAGAGAAGTTTCCTAACCAGATTGGAATGGTCTCTTTTCTCATCAAGAACAAGGATCGTGCTTCTAGTGAATCACATGTGTTCTTGATGTGGAGGAAGACACTTGAGACCTTCCCCAACGGGCGTTACTTGAATCCAAGTTATCGTCACTTTGCGGCACAAGAACTCAAGAGGCTGGGAAAGAAGCTGAAATGTCTACATGAGTCACAGGAGGCTAAGATCAGGCATTGGCATCCCGGCACATACAAGAAACTAGTGGACAAGACTCACAATGAAGGACGCTTGCGGAGAGTACAGGACAAGACGTTGTCAATGAAACGCAAAGCGTCTGGTGATATATGGGGTTTGAAGGATTTCCAGAGGAGGATATGAGATGAAACTGTATTTGGCGGGACCAATGAGAGGATATCCAGAGAATAATTATCCGGAGTTCCTCCGAATGGCTGTGAAACTGCGTGCCGCAGGACATGACGTATTTAGTCCACATGAGACGTTCTGCCCGCAGACACGTGTTCCATTCTGTGTGTGTATGAGTCTTGACTTGACAGTGATTTTGGTGGAGAGGCGAACTATTGCTGCATTGACAGGTTGGGAAAAGTCAGTCGGTGCTCAGTATGAACTTGCTATTGCTAGAGTATGCGGGATCAATGTGGTTGACGCATATACTCTGGAACTCTTGAATGACAAGCTGGACGTAAGTGTCCGTGTTACGTGGAAAGATGGAAAGCCATATCCACCAAAGAAGAAGGCACGAAGGGGCTAACCATGAAGGTTGGATGTGTCTCCCAGTGTCATGAACGGGGGCTCTGGATAAATACTAGAGCAGTAGTTCATCACTTCAGGTGGAAACCACAATACCTCTCGTTCTCAAGGCAGCAGCCAGTTCATCCAGAAGACTTCCCTATGCAGGATATTACATATGGGAAGGAACATGCTGTCAAGTGGGCAAAGAAACACAAGTTTGACTTGCTAGTCACTTGGGAGGGCGTCTATCTACCAGGAATCAAAGAGATTCGGAAGCACGTTGGAAAGATGATTGACTTTGTAGATTGGGAGATGCTCCGACCTAAGCACAAGCCGTTGCTCTCTACATGGGATGAACTCTGGGTGCCAACTCCGAAGATTGCACAGTTGATCCGGAGATTCCATCCAAAGGTAACTATACTGTCAGATGTAGACTGGGCATTCGACCTAGAACGTAAACCAAAATCTTATGGCGGAACTGTGTCTCTCTATCATAACTGCGGTTGGGGTGGTCTCCAAGCGCGCAAAAATACAGAACAGGTATTGAAGGCATTCGTAAGGATGGGTGATTCCAAGACAATACTGCTCGTAACAGCACAAGGGAACCAGAAGTACTTCTCTCAGTACGCTTCTGCTCCAAATATAACGATCTCGATAGGATCAGTAACCCGGTCTATCTTGAAGAACATCTATTATGCCCACCATATTCTCGTTCAACCATCAAAGCGCGAGGGACTTGGACTCCCGCTGTATGAGGGTATGAAGGCCGGATGCGTTGTGGTCACTACAGATGCCCCCCCAATGAATGAAATCAGGGGTGGAGTGAAGAACATCTTTGTTCCTGTTGCACAGAAGAAGAAGATACCAAACTCGTTTGTTCCTCTCTATGAGGTAGCGGTGTTACCACTTAGCAAAAGCATGGCAGAGGCAGTAACATTTGTGAGGGCTCAGTAGTGGCATTCAAAGTAAGGCAGATTGTACTAGTAGGCAAAGATCGTAGAGTACCTCGCTTCTCTACAGAGAGGTGGGACAAGTGGGGGTTTGAGCAGCTTGGGATAAAATGTGTGCTGGTGAATGTGGACAAGAAGAAGGAAGGGAAAATCATCCAAGAGATTCGTAGGTATCATCCAGAGTTCATCATGTACTACCAGACACACGGGATAGCTCCGGAGGTTATCATTCGTACCCGAAAGGGTGCCAAGAGAACTGGATTGAACACGTTTGATCGTCCGATCATCAGAGGCATGTCTGGGGTCAATACCTTTGTGAACAATGCAAAGCTCGTGAACTTTGCTTTTCATACAGGAGGAGTTCCGGAGTGTGAGAAGGCACATCGAGTCATGCAGGGTTGCGAACCGCTACTTGGTATGAAGAAGCCAGAGCCTATTCATACAGGTAGACCAGTCTTTGTAGGTACACAGAAGAGTTCAAAGAGTCGAAAGCAATTCTGTGAACTATTGAAGAAGAACAAGGTAGACTTGGTAGGACATGATCGTAAAGATGTTTACACAAGGCAACGTCTTTTCTGCCTCTGTCATGAACGTTCTGCAGTCCTTGGACAGGTTCAGGTGACAGACAAGTGTAGAGCCTTGTATGAGGAACCAGGATATTGGAGTAATCGGGTCTACCTAATGACTGGCTTTGGGGCATGTCTCCTTCATTCCTATGTACCCGGAATTGAGAAAGAGTTCGAGCCAAACAAAGAGATAGTGCTATACACATCGCTGAAGGATATGCAGGAGAAGTTGTATACGCTTAGGACACACCCAGATCAATGTGCCACGATTGGGGAAGCGGCATTCAAGCGGGCGCAGAAGGATCATACCTATGTTCATCGTGCTCGGAAGCTAATACGGCTTGTTGAGGGGAAGTGATATGCGAAGGAAATTTGTGGTGGGTTCAGGTTGGTGGTGCGCGGACCCAAAGGGAACAACTGGAAAGGAGAAAGGGCACCCGAAGTTTGGGCATCCTTTCATCCGTTCGTTAGCATTCCATGAAGTGTGGCGGTATTTTATTCACAAGTATACTGCTCCGTATCGCATTGTGATTGTAGACTCAGCTTCTCCGTATAAGCCACCGGCAGAGAGCGACGAGGAATGGATTACCCTCGATAAGAATTACCAGTCTCTCCAGACGAAGTACAATGGTTGGCTGCGGGGAATCATGGTTGGTGCTCAATACGCATGGGCATGTGCATCAGATTTCATTTACGTTGAACAGGATTGTGTAGTCTTGGGCAAGGGCTGGGTAGATAAGATATATGAACAGAGTGACGGAACCCATGCAATGTACGGGGGGGTTGCATGGCGGGGAGCTAAGAAGTTGAAGTCTTGGACCATTCAACAGAGCTTGGTCTTCCTTCCATGTGATATAATCCCAAGGTTTCTCTTCTTCTTGACTCAGTTCAAGGACAAGATGGCCTGTGAGCAAATGTTCATTCGAATGGGGAAGAAAGTTCCGTATCAGACCCTTCCGTTTGGATATGGAAGAATTCGCCCGGTGAATTTTCAAGAAGAACATTTCTACATTCAGCATATGTCAGCGGCGGAGCTATATGCAATAGCGAAACGGGAGGACTATAAGAGACTCTACGGGAAACTGGAAGCGTATGAGGAGATGTAAAATGGAGTATGTAGTGCAGCTAGCAACATCGAGCATTTGCACAGCTAGGTGTAAGATTTGTCCTTATCATGGTTCATTCCTGTCAAAGAATAAGGCAGTGATGACTGATAGGGTATTTGAGAAGATAGTTGGAGAACTCAAGCGGCTTGTGACACACATTCCAAAGATGCCTATGTATATGCAGAATGAACCACTAACTGACCCAAGCTTGTTCTCTCGCATTGAGCGGGTGAAGGCACAGCTTCCAGTCAAGACAATTGAGGTTTCAACGAATTGCTCATTGCTGACAGAGGAAAGAGCAAAGCAGTTGATTGAGTCTCTGCAGGGTATACGAGCAACAGTGATCTTGTCCTTTCATGAGGTACAGAAGGAACGTTTTGAGGAGATGACGGGACTATCGTTCGATAAGTGCTTGGCAAATCTCAAGCGGTTTCTTCAATTGGTAGACAATACCCCGATTGCGCGGACGATCAATAGCTGCGGAAATGCAAAGGAGTTCCAAGCATTCTGGAAGAAGGAACTAGCTGGCCTTCGGAAGCCTCCAAGGCTAAGGAAACTGACTTACACGAATCGTGCAGAGAATCTCCGGACGAAGTATGCTTACAAGACAAAGAAGAGGAATGTACCTAAATGTAGGCGGCATAAAGGCTGGCTGCACTTCAATTGGCAAGGGGACTTGGTTATCTGTTGTAATGACTACGAGCAGGAAGTGGTCTATGGAAATATTATGGAGACCGACTTGAAGACACTCATCAAAAAGATACCGAGAGTCTTTCAGGAACAGGCAAAGAAGCCAAACTTCATATGTAAGAGGTGTGAAGCGAGGCATATATGAAAATCCAGGAGTTTCGGGGAATTCATGCAGATAGGCGTGGCTTTATTGTTGGTAACGGGCCTAGCTTACATCAGCTTGATCTTTCGTATCTTCAAAAGGAGATTACACTTGGAGTGAATCGTATTTACCTACACGACACGTTTGTCCCAATGTACTATGGAACTGAATCGTTTCCATTTTCCAAGAACAATGCGTCAAAGATAGTAGCCTACAAGGGGCCAAAAGTGAAGTTCATCGCTCGGCGGTGTAAACGTTGGTATACTCGGCTTGAGACGCCTCTGCGAAAGATAGTGTGGGTGCCGTTTGAAAAGGGGGCAAAGGGGAAGATGTGGAAACCCCAGTTTTCATTTGACTGTGCTAAAGTTGTATACTCGGGGTACAATGTAGTCTACATGATGCTGCAGTTAGCTGTCTATATGGGATTGCACCCAATTTACTTGCTTGGGATAGACTTCGACTATAAAGATGGTCGGGAACCTGCCAAACATTTCTATCCGAATGTGAAACAGCAGGGAGAGACAGTAGATCGTTCACAAAAGGCAAAAACCATTAGCGCATACACCCTTGCACACCATTTGGTCAACAAATCAAAGAAGCGGGTGTTCAATGCTACTCCGAGGAGTAAGTTGATAGTTTTCCCCTTTGTTACTTACAAGAGTTTGTTTGCTTAGGAGACTTCAATGAACTGGTTTGTTATCCCCGCGCGGATGGGGTCAACACGTTTCCCTGGGAAGAATCGGTTACTGCTTCCTTATACTCTCGCTACACTTTCGGAGAAGGACCGGGAAACTACTATTCTTACAACGGATGACCCCGAACTAATGGAATTGGGTCGGGAGGCAGGAGTATGTGTACTGCGTCGGCCTGGAGAGTTGGCAACTAATGAAACAAGTATGAAACGGGTTTTGGAACATGTTTGTACGGTTGCTGGTGTGACGGTCGATGACAAAATGATTGTTCTTTACCCGACGTATCCAGGTAGAACTTCGAGGGATATAGCAGAGTGTATGGTTTTTCTTGAGGGGCAGTATGCAGCAAGTTTGCTCTGTGCTAAACCACTTGTGGATCATCCATACATGTGTTATAGACATGGAGACGGATATACTGGAGTCCCTGTTATTGAACACAATTTCTATCGAGTGCAAGACTACCCAGAGTGTTTCCAAATGTGTCATCTTGTTTGTATCTTCCAGGTTGGGGTATTGCCTAAGTTGAATAGCCAATTGCGGACGCAGAAAACGCTTTTCTATCCGTTGAGTCGGCGTCCATATGATATTGATACAGAAGAGGACTTTGCACGATTTTTGAGGGAAACACAATGCACGTAGCTCTAATCAACATGCCAATCAGAATCCACGCTCAACCTAATAATGTTCCATTAGGAATCTACTATGTGGGGCAGGCGATCAAGACTCTTGTTCCTGATGTAGCTGTGATATATGTGGACTTGAATGCATTCAGACCAGTTACGGCTCGTAGGGTTAGACAATTGCTAGACGCGGTGGTAAGTGAATGCGATGTCTTTATGCTCTCGGGGTTGATTACAACGTTGCACTGGCAAAGATTGGTTTCTGAGTATATACGAAAGAAGCATCCGACTGCTTTCATTGTATCAGGTGGGGGTTTAGCAATAGATGTGGGTTCTGAACTATTGAAGTGGATTCCCATTGATGCAATTTGTCAAGGTGAGGGCGAGGGAATTGTTGTGGAACTCTTGGCGGATGTAAATGCAAATTCAGTACAAGATAGGTATTCCGCGTCTATACAGCGAGTTCTTGTGGAACCCCCAATGAACTGGGAAGATGTAGACCAGATTGAAACCTATCTCCGTAACCCAATTTGGGGTGGGGATGCTAGGAATTCTTCCTATGTTCCTTTTTCAATGTCTCGGAGTTTGAACCAGTTAGCCACACGTGGATGCCCCAGGTCTTGTCGCTTTTGCAGCCGAATCTTTGGTCAGGTCTTTCGAATGAGAAAGATACCCACTGTAATCCAGGAAGTTGAGTATCTGGCTCAGAAGTTCTGTATTGACTTTATGGGGTTTACAGATGACAACCTTGCCGCAGTTCCAGATCGGTTGCGGGAACTCTGTGCTGGTCTCCTATCTCTCCAGAAAAGGTATAGTCTTCACTGGGGTTGTCATGCGCGCTTTGACGAGGTAGATGATAGATCACTTCTGAAAGAAATGCATAATGCAGGTTGTGTTTACATTGGGTTTGGCGGAGAGAGTGCAAACAGAGATATTCTCAAAGCTATGAACAAGGATAATGATCCGGTGCAGATGGTAAGAGTACTTCAACTATGCAGAGAGGAAGGAATCCATCCAAATGCTACATGGATGATGGGTTGGCCTGGAGAGACACGTGCACAGGTAAGGGAGACGGCTCGGTTTATTACCAAATATGCACCTGAGAATCGGAGTTTGTTTGTTGCAACCGCATATCCACGAACCTCCCTCTTTGATGAGGTGAAAGACAGAATCTATGAGAGGTATGGAACACTGAAGGATTACGTCTTGCAGTTGGGTGATGCAACGAGTTTGGTTATGAACTATTCAGTGATGTCTGACGAAGAGTTCTCTAGGGTTGTTGAGCTTGCGCATTGTGGGAAGCTAGAGAAGATTTGATGAAGATTGCCCCCTCAAGATGGGAGTACGCTATGACGTATTGTTTTGACATTGACGGGGTACTTGCCTCGGTGGTTGATGATTTAGACTATTCCAAGGCGGAGCCTCTATGTGAGGCTATTGCATTAGTCAACTTGCTACACGATCAGGGGGGTTGTATCAAGCTTTTTACTGCCAGAGGAACAGAGACAGGGGTGGATTGGACAGAAGTGACACGTAAACAAATGGCAGATTGGGGGGTAAAATATGACGAACTGATTTTTGGAAAACCGGTGGCAGACTACTACATTGATGATAGGTCAATTGGCTTGCATGAGCTAATGCTTTCTTCAGTTCAAACGTTTTGGGAGTCCTGTGACCCTACTCTTGCTCACATAACGATTGACAAATGGTTAGAGAATGAGGAATCTTTGTGTTCTTGGTGGGAGACTCACATCCTAGATAAGTGCAAGGATCGGTTTGTGGGTAAGACACTAATTGATTATGGAACTGGGAAGGGTTTGTTTGGGAAACTCTTGTATGAACAACACGGGTTGGGTAAGTATATTGGTATCGACATTTCAGAGAGGTCGTTGAATGCTGCTCGTGAAACTCTTGCTGCTTTTCCACAAAGTGAGTTTTTTCATGCACCTGTAGATTTTGCTCGTCTGACTGCAGACATTTTTGTTTCGTTTGCTTGTATCCAGCATTTCCCGTTCAAGTTGATGCTGGATCGGTTCTTGGAGAACCTGAATCAGTCAAGGATTCCGTGGCTTCTTTTGCAGATTCGTGCTGGGAAGAACACGGTTTTCAATCCGGGTAATATGCGGTTAGGGTGTATGACAAATCTGGCTTACTTACTGAGTAAGTTGACTAACTACAAGACAGACTTCGTGGGGCCAGTGCCAAAAAGGGCAGCTATTCAATACTTAGGTTTAGAATCGAGGTAAATGATGTCAACGCTAGTAGTGGCCGAATGCGGAATCAATCATAATGGGTCATTGGATATTGCTAAGAAGATAATTGACACAGCAGCAGTGGCAGGATGTGACTACGTGAAGTTCCAGAAGAGGACTTCAGAGGTCTGTGTGCCGGAACACAAGAAATCCCAAGAGAAAAAGACACCTTGGGGAATAATGACCTACTTGGATTATCGGAAGCGAGTTGAGTTTGGGTTTGATAGCTATCGTGAGATTGACCAATATTGTGACTCCCGAGGAATTGAGTGGTTTGCGTCGGTGTGGGATGGACAGTCTGCTAAAGTAATGAAACGACTAGGACGAGAGATTGTGAAGATTCCTTCTGCACATTTGACTAATGATGAGTTACTCAAACTCTGCCGAGAGTTGTTTGAACTTGTGATCCTTTCTACAGGAATGAGTACAGAACAGGAGATTGAACATGCAGTGAAAATAGGGGCTCCAGACTATATTCTTCACTGTAACTCAAGTTATCCCGCGCGGGTTGATGAACTCAACTTAGCATACATTACACATCTACAAGAAAAGTACCTTCAAAGCCACATTGGGTATAGCGGACATGAATATGGACTAGTGACAACGTTTGCTGCAGTAGCAATGGGCGCAGAAATGGTGGAGCGGCATGTTACGTTAGATCGGTTGATGTGGGGTTCAGATCAGATGGCGTCAGTTGAACCGATTGGGCTCATGAAGTTAGTAAAAGGTATCAGAGATATTGATGGGGCTAGAGGAGTATCAGAAGATCGTGTAATATTACCAAGTGAAGAAGAGAAACGAAAGGCTTTGCGTAGATGATCTATGTTAGGCAATATGGGGTGCCCCGTTCTGGAACCAACTACTTGATGTATTTGCTGACACGGAACTTTACGGGTATAAAGATGTTGTTCAATGTGATTGGGAGCAAACACGAGGTGCCGGTTCATTACAAGAATTGGTTGCTTAGTGCTGGTGTGGGTAGAGTGCTTGGTAGACAGAAAGTAAGTGTGGATCACCTTTTGAAATCACTGTCAGAGCTACGGTTTGCTATCTCGATACGAAATCCTTATTCCTGGGTATTAGGTTTCCAAAATTACATGCGAGGAAAGAAACGGAAGGTGAAAGTTTCAGCTATATGCAAGAGGGCTAACCATCGGTATAGAATTTGGTATCAGAAGTGTCAGGAGAGGTGTCCGCGGAGATCAATGATTGTTCGTCTTGAGGATTTGTGGAAGGATTCCGGAATAGTATTGGAGCAAATGCGTCTTCATTTTGGATTGACAAAGAAGAAGGAGCATGTTGATGGGTATTGCGGGGTTGCAAAGCGAATAAACTCAGGTGGAACTTTCTCTGGGTCAAACTTCAATCAACGAAATTACTACTTGACGAAGAAGTACATGAGTGAGTTCACACCAGAAATGAAGGCAGTAGTGGATAGGCATATTGATTGGACAGTGTGGGGTTGGTATGGGTATAAACCAGAATAGGAGTGAAAAAATGAGTGAGCACACAGTTTACGAGGCACCAGACAAGAATTGGCGGGGTTGCTTATACATTGGAAGATTTTCTCCGTACCATAAAGGACATGACTATATCATTCGGAAGTCACTTGATGCAGGAAAGAACGTAGTGATAGCAATTCGTGATACCCCAATCACTGATAAAGACCCGTATACTTCCTTTGAACGCCACAAGATGTTGAAGCGTCAGTTTGAGAGGGAGATCAAGGAGGATCGGGTCAGGATCATAACGATACCAGACATCGAGTCAGTGAACATTGGTCGAAAGGTTGGTTATGATGTCATTCGCTTCGATGTACCAGAGCAAGTGGGGGCTATCTCTGCAACAGAGATTCGTCAGCGGATGAAGGATGATGATACCTCGTGGGAGGCATGTGTGCCAACTCGTGTTGCCAACTACTTGAAGGCTCACGCGATTGTCCAGACCGGAAACTATAATGTAGTGATTTGGCTAACAGGGATACCTTGCAGTGGAAAGAGCACGATTGCAGAAATGTTGGGAGCCAAGTTGAGGGTACGTGGAGATGTGGTTGCAAGAGTGAAGATTCTTGATGGAGATGAGGTCAGGCGGCACTTGAGTTCAGACTTGGGATTCTCAAAGGAAGATCGCAAGGAGAATATTCGTCGTGTCGCATGTGTAGCAAAGATGTTTGTGGACCAAGGTTACATAGTGATTACTGCTTTCGTTTCCCCATACTGGGACATTCGAACGATGGCAAAGACTATCATTGGACCTAACCGATTCTTCGAGGTCCATGTTAGATGTCCAGTGGGAGTAGCCGAAGAGCGAGATGTAAAGGGGATGTATGCTAAGGCACGAGCAGGAGATATCAAAGGGTTCACTGGTGTTGACGACCCCTACGAGGCACCAGAGTATCCTGCTTGTGTTGTAGACACAGACAAGAACACTGTTGATGAGTGTGTAGAGAAAATTCTTGGGGAGCTATACTGGTGAGATACTTTATCATTACAGGGATGGGCAGGACGGGAACACACTGGCTAGCGCAGATGCTAAGTCAGCATCCTGATGTCTACTGTCCACATGAACCATTCTCATTCTGGAGTTGGCCTGCTGCTTTTGATAAGTGGAAGAAGGTAGGCGAAGGGAAAGCCTTCGTGGGTATGTCAAACAGCTACGCGCGTTGTTTCATTCCTGAGATTGAGAACGCGATCCACCCGGACTGGGTTTTCCTGTGGAGACACCCGTTTGATCTTCTGCAGTCAATTGTATCGAGGAAGGAAGGAATCAAGAACATAGACAACTTCCTTCGTTCACTGGCAATGGATGTGTTTGGGCAACTGGAATGTGTACTTCATCAGGCAGACAGAATGAATATTAAGCTACAGCATTTCTACTTTGATGAGTACACAACTACACCTGGGTTTTCTACGGTCACTGACTACCTCGGAATCCCTTGGGAAACATGGCCTGAACCTGTAGAACCAACAAATGTAAGTAGTGCAGAGAGGCGGGCTCGAACAAATCACCTAGAATGGAAGTCAAACACTAGAAGCTATATTGTTGACGTTGTTGTTCAGTTACCCAAAGTCCGAGCAGTTTATGATAGATTCATTGACGCGTGGATGATATGAATAAAGACCGGAGTGGCTTTGAGCTAACCGCAATGGCACTTGATAGGATCATGGGGGATGATCGCCACATTGGGCTAATCATGGGGGACTCTTCGAGCAACAATGAACTTGACTTGACTAAGATAGATCGTACTAACATCTTCACAATTCGATGCAACAGAGGTTTGCGGGATGAAACCGTCAACAGACCGGATTTCCTGATGATCTCTGATAGGCAGCCGTACCTACAGGAACTAGAAGCTAGACGGTTGGAAAAGGCTAGTGAAGATGGGGTGAAACTACTCCTGTCAACAACGATCTTTGATCGTAGTGTCAACTGTCTACGATATGACAAGAAGCCTCCAATCACTGCAAGACCTGTTCCTAGGTTTGACTTCTACAGATGGCGAGTCTCAACAGACAGGAGGTGCCCACCTAAGTTTGATACGTTTGGTGAGGAATTAGCATCCTTTGCAAACGTAGCAGGGCAAATGCTCCAGGCAGCGGTTATCTTGGGTGCAGAAGTAATAGGTTGTATAGGGATTGACTTGGAGTGGCCTAAAGATAAGCCTTCTCACTTCTTTGGGGATGGAGAAAAGGAAGGTTGCTACGAGTTTGGGTCGCTAGAATCCACTTTGGAAAAGTTCTTGAAGGCAAAGAAGTTATTGAGACGGCGAGGTATTAGGGTTCTCAATCTCTCACCTTGGAAGAATACACCATTCTCGAAGGTATTTGGGAACTCATCGTTTGATGCATTTGTAGGAGACAAAGCGTGATTCAACTCGATAGGATCAACCGAGTCAACGGGCGGTACAAGGGAAAGACCATCTTCATTGTTGGTACGAGTGATAGTCTACAAGATGTGGACCTGTCGAAGATCAAGGGTTTCCCTTCGATTGGAATCAACTACATACTCAAGAACATGGAAGAACTTGGAACCTCATTTGTACCTCCATATCTCCTCATTGTTGATCGAGGAGTGCTGCGATTAGAGATGGACCACGTAAAGAAGTACAAGCCGAAGCTCTTACTCAATAAGGATATTGTGAACGTAGCATCTGATGCTGACTTCGAGGGAGAAATCTACCAGTTCCAGCCAATCACCAGGAACTATATGTATATTCGGGATGCACTACAGAGGAGTAAGAATACAGCACACTATGCAATTGAGATAGCTTACCGAATGCTGAGTTGTAATGGACCAGGAACGATAGCTCTGCTTGGGATAGACATGTTCTACCCGAAGAAGAAGATAGATGGGAAGAAGCGAAAGAGCCACTTCTTCCCGGTAGAAAAGAGACATGGATGCAAACCCGCTTTTCAGTGGGTGCTTCAGCAGTTACCAGTCACGAAGGCATTCTTAGACAAGAGGAAGATACGGTTGGTGACGTGTAGTCCGTGGAAAGGTCCACTGACTAAGATTATTCCACAGGTTTCGTTAGACAAGGTTGTGAAAGGAGTCTAGTCGTGGGCAGAACGTATAGGAATGAGAAGACATGGGGTTTTGGGAATGGACAGAAGCCGAAGAATCGTAAGGGGAAGCAGGATCGTCAGCGCCGAGAGCGGAGACGGATGAGGGAGGTTGTAGTGGTCTCGGAATTCAGTAACGATGACGAAGAATAATTTCTCGAAAAAGACTTGACAAATGAGGTTCCATGTGTTATAGTACAGGTGTGAAAGGTAGAAGAAAACAATGAAGATGGATGCAGAGGGAAGGCGATATGTGAAGTCAACGAAACTTTATCTGGAAGACAAGGTTCTTCGGTTGAAGCACGTTGAGACACTGATCGAGCTTCATGAACGAGAACTAGTGCTACACCGAGCGCAGATTGCTGTCTTGAAGAAGCAGTGCAGGGTCGAAAAGAGAGAGGTAGTAGTTTGTGAAAAGGAACTGGAACAATTTCTGGAGAAATCTGAGAAACCACTTGACAAATGAGGTTTCCTGTGCTATAATACGCGCGGAAGGTGAGAAGGGAATTCCTACCCGACAGAGTGTGGTGGATTAGGATCACATGATCCGAGGGCCGTATGGGCCTTACTGGTCCAACAGGTACAACAATGGCGTATCTGCTCTGAGGGCACGTAAAGGTAAACTGGGAATCGGTGCTTTGCTGGGTAGGGATTCGAACGAGGGAAGACAATGGTGAAGAAAAACAAGAAGAAGTCACCCTGTTTCATCTGTAAGAAGCCTGTAACGAAGCTGATAACGGTCGAAGCAGGCGTCATACGGGACATCTGCAAGGAGTGCTTCAGTAAAAATAAGGATCAGGTGAAACGGGTTGAAAGGGACGGTTAGATGAAACTGCGTGAGTCTGATATCAACGATGAATCGAAACTCGGGGTTCTTGAACTCATAACCCGATGTGAAAAGCGAGGATGGGGATGCACTACCCGCAACCGAAAAGGGAAGCTCTACGCTACCATCCAGACGAATGGTGAGTACAAGATTGCTGCGGACTTCCAGGACTTGTTCCCGTTGATTCGACAGACATCGAGTAGTATCGGAAAAGACGACGCAAACTTGACATTCCGCTTGAACCCCGAGTTCACTGAACCAAAGCCTTGGAAAGAACTCAAGCGTCTAGAAGAGAAGCGGAAGAGTATTGCCCAGAAGGAAAAGAAAGTTGCTACAGAGAGACGGACTGTAGAAGGAGAGATTGCCCAAGCTCGGAGAGATATTGTCTTCCAAGAGGGCTTGCTTCGGGAAGGCTCATGGAGTATGATCCTAGGAAATACTTGGGATGAACCATATACAGAGCGAATATTCCGATTCTCGGCAAAGAGTGATGACTTTCCAAAGCTGATCTCGTTGATGAATGATGATGGGCTGTACCTGCAGATAACATTGAAAGAGGAAGAGGAGCGGAGACTGGTCTGGCTCACAACTGATGAAGAATATATTACTCTGTGCTTTGCAGAGGTTCCAGGGCTGATTTCTGAGTTCTTCCAAGAGCACGGACTGGATGTCAATGCATCTGCGGTAGAGGGGGAGATCGAGTGGTACGAGTCAATGGCAGGTTCTCTCCGAGATACACTTGATGATACGCTGGGAGGAGAGGATGTGATCGGAAAAGAGGAAGCGGAAGACCTTACCTTTCCAGATTGGGAAGTGAGGACGGATGAGAGGGATGATGGACTATTTCCATAGGTAGGGAGAATCATGCCAAAGTTCATACCAAAAGTAGTCACACTATCAAGACCTGTCTGGAGACAGCTTGTCGTTCAAGCAACCGGACACGTGAGAGAAGGTGGAGGACTCCTGATAGGGAAGCGCACACGCTATGGAAACTTCCGTGTGTATCATGAAGTCTCATTGACCCATGAGGAGGCAAGTGAGAGTCACATCCGCTACAACTACGATGAAGTAGCAAGGGCAAGGATGGCTGCGTATGCGGCATATGGACCAAGCATGGAAACGATAGGAATGTGGCATACCCACCCACATGAAGCGGTTTGCCCTGACGCATTGATCCCACAACTCTCTACGGAGGGTACAGATAATGATATGGATGAGATGCAGGTAGGAGAGACTGAGGTTATTTGTATAGTATTCCCTAATCCAGACTTCGTTCTTGACATGGGAAAGCGAGAGTTTCTCATTCAGCAGGTACTAGGTGGGATTCGATGTAGAGCGGAAGCGTGGTTGAAGACCACGCAGGATGATGCTAAACCTTGTCTGATTAGAGTGAGGAGTATGAAAGATGAGTGACAATGCGGTGACTGTTTGGGTAGTGAGTTGCGTGTTTGTTTTTTTTCTCACAATAGTGCTTCTGTGGGCACTTTGCGATGGGGTAACGGTAGTAGAGAGACGGCCGCACAATGCACAACCATACATCATCGAATGGAATAAGGGTGTGTACCAACGTATTGGTTTTCCAAGTGTTGAGGAGAAGAAGGAATGAACAACCTGAACCTAGCTCTCCAGAAAATAGACGAGATCACACGATATGACACCCGGATCGAGGTCGTGATAACTCGTCATTCAGGAGCAGGGTCTATAGCTCCGAGGTATGTCAATGGTGAATGGTCTTGTTGCTTGTTTGCACCAGATGGACAAATGATAACAGACGGCTCTGGGGATAGTTTTATGGCTGCAGTGTTTGCCGCAGCAGACAGGTTTGCAGAATGGATACATGAGATGGGGGAAGAAAAACATGAGGTGGGATGATTACTTCTTTAGTATGATACCTGTAATCGCGGAGAAGTCAAAGGATCGCTCCTCGAAGGTTGGCTGTGTCATTGTTGGTCCTGACAACGAGATCAGATCAACAGGGTTCAATGGCTTTTCAAGAGGTGTCAATGATGACAAAGATGAGAGACATGAGAGACCGGCGAAGTATCTTTTTACTGAACACGCCGAACGCAACGCCATATACAATGCAGCTAGACATGGCACCCCGCTCAAAGGCTGTAGAATATATCAAGATTGGATTCCATGTGCGAGGTGTGCAAGGGCAATCATCCAGGCAGGTCTCGTTGAGGTAGTAGTTGATGGAAGAGACTACGAGAAGAAGAAAGCATATTGGGATGAGAGATGGAAAGAGGAGTGTGAGTGTGCAAGGGAGATGTTGAAGGAAGCACGAGTCTTGTTGCGATTCTCTCCACCTGCTCCCCCTTTGAACATGAACATCCGCAATTCATTTCCAGAATGAGGAGGATTAGGATGAAGAAGCAGAGTAAAGACAGTACAGCAGTTTACATGGGGTGTGAACTGTGTGGAGTAGAAGAAGTCTTTGAAAATACGGATGCTGCTAGCAAGGATGGTTGGTATGTTGGTAAGGAGACTGACCTTTGTCCCTACCATGCAAGAGTGATGATGAGAGAGATGGGCCTGAAGAGTTTGCCGGTGCATAGACCTGTAGAAGTGAAGGAGGAGTGAAAAATGGGTAGGCAAGTAACATTCGTTTGTGACATGTGTGATGTTGAGGTTACTCAAACGGAGGATGAGTGCGGAAGTATATATCCAAACTGTATCCCATCCGGTTGGAAATCGGTTGACAATACAAGCTACAGATGGCTTCTTTGTCCAGAATGCTGGGTGAAGTACCTTCGTATTGCCAAGACGTGCATGATGGAATTTCACAAGAGGGTGGGAGCAAACTGTAATGATCGGGTAGTAGAAAAACGGAGAACAGATACCTTGTTGATAGGTTGTGTCAAGGAACTTTTTCATACTCACAATGCATTGACTCGTGCTGATAAGAAGGAGAAAGAGGTGAAAGATGAGTGAGCAAGAACTACCACGTTGTCATGACTGTAACGCAAAGGTTGGGCAGCTACATGCTTCTGGATGTGATGTTGAAAGGTGTCCTATCTGCGGAGGGCAAGCACTCAGTTGCGACTGTTTCAATGAGATGCTTGAAAACGATGTTGAGATTCAAGCTCTGGTCCAAGCGAAGTTTGATGACCTATTGGCTAAGAATGGGGGACGGCTTCCTTGGACGGGAACATGGCCGGGAGAAGCAGAGTGCGTAGAGTTTGGTTGGTATAGTAAACCTGATCCATTCAGCAGAGGTTGGAGAAGGTGCGATGCTAATGACTCGGAAGCATCACCTGATTTGAACCGTCTTGCAATTGAGGCAAGGTGGGATTCGAAGAAGCGAAGGTATGTGAAGAAGTGAGTTTTATACTGAAAAGGTGGAGGAAATAGGACCAAAATGTTTGTCGTGAAGCATATTTAAACGGATGTTGTAACTCGTTGGGGGACAAGGGGTTCCAGTGCAAACGACAGCGCTCGCTATTTACTTCTGGAAATTTGCTTATTTTCTAGAAGGTAAGGGTGCTATGCAGACAGAGGAACAGATAAAGGAATATCGGAGACAGTATTACCAAAGGATCAAAGACACGCCTGAGTACAAAGTGAAGATGAAATTGCAAAATATGCTAGGACGGGCGGAACGGAGGTCATGGTTTCCAAGTGAGCCTCTAAAATCTCGGAAGGAAGCTATTGCTTGGGTAGCACAACTACGGGAGGATAACGATTGTGTGCTTTGTGAAGAAGCATACCCGGCGGCTTTGAGCTTCCATCATGTGCATCCGTATACTAAGATTGATTCTATTTCACAGATGGTACGAACGGGTGATTGGTGGTTGGTTGAAGAAGAGGTTAAGAAATGTGTGTTGCTATGTGAAAGGTGTCATCGGAAACTAAAACGACATGGAAGAACACCACGCCGTAAAGTAATTCAACCGGAGATATCTTGGGGTGAAGAAATGATAGTGGCTGCTACAAAGTCCAAGTCAAAGATGTGGTATAAAACACGAAAAGGCAAAGAGTGGCTGAAGAAGCACAGCCAGAAACAAAATCGGTTGTTCTATGAGAAAACGAATAAGATAAAGGCAGAGCAGGGCTGCAAGATATGTAATGATCATGACCCAGTGGGATTGGATTTTCATCATAGGAATCCCAAGGAAAAGAAGTACTGTGTGAGTCTAATGATAGGTTGCGCTTGGCGGATGGTGGAAGAGGAAATTGCTAAGTGTAATGTGCTATGTGCAGTTTGTCATCGTAAACTAGAAGACATGAAGCGGCGACTGAAAAGAGTATTGGGAAAGGGAAGTCCAATAGACCCAGAATTTGAAGCACACCTAGTACTACAAATACTTGAGAAAAAGACCGCATAAGGAACTGACCAATGGACCCGGAACTTGAAGCTCATCTTCTGAAGTGCCAACTCAAGGAAGTCACAAAGGACCGCGATAAATATCGTCGGTGCATTGAGAAGATGCGAGATGACAAACTAGCAAAACCAATGAAGTATCCACCAAAGCAATGTCCCTGGTGTGGAGCAAAGCAGTTAGGTGGAGGTAGGCATACAGTATACTACAAATGTGGTTCTCACATTTGGGTAACACAGGTTGAAGGATATGAAGTGATACGAGGTCATAATAATGGATGTGAAAGGAGTGAAGACAATGGGAGTACCACTCAGACCAGTAGGTGATAACGTGGTTGTTATCAAGAATCCAACAAGGGACGAGACAACTAGGGGTGGAATAATTCTGCCGAACGAAGTTCAGAAGGAGCAGCCGACGTTCCAAGTAGTTGCTGTTGGAGAAGGAAGAATCAATCCAGATGGTAGTAGACGGACTATGGTATTCAAATCGGGAGACGTGGTGCTAATCAAACGGAGTCCTGCAATACCGTTTGTGAATAAGGGTGTGTATTACTATGTCACACGTGATGAAGACATAGTAGCGTATGTAGATGAAGAGGATGCGGAAGAGCGGAAAAAGGAACTAGAGGACAGAGCAAACACTATGTTGTTCCGTGAAGTGACGGATGATGATGCGGGCTAGTAGGAGGGCTCCTGCGCTGGTCTCATAAGCCAGATATGGTGGTTCGATTCCACCGCCCGCTACCAAGGAATAGCTCATCATGGAGAAGATATACATAGCAGTAATAGTCGTCTGGGTGATAGCAGTAGTTGCGTTCACCGTATGTATGATCTTGAAAGGAGTGGGGTCATGATGGTTCGCATTGGCGGAGTAATTGAAGCAGATGGAGCGAGAACCCCAAGTGAAGTTGGGGATGCCGTCATTGACGGGCTCATTGAGGCATGTGAGAAGAAAGGTTGGAAGTGTGGTTGTGGATGCACAGTTGTAGAGTGGGACGATCATGATATAGACTATGACAACAATTCTGATCCAAAAGACATGGATGCTATGTTCTACCGCCTAATCAAGCTAGCATCCATGAGGTTTGCCCAGATACACAGAGAAGTAGAGAACCTGTTGCACTCCAAGGATGCAGAAGAGAAAGGGTTGTCTCTATCACTTATCAATACATTGTCACGAGATGGAGCTAACCATCTCATCAGGCATCTTTCACCTGGAGGTGGAGCTAAGAACGAGATACCAAACGATGAAGAGAAGATTTGGTTGGAGATAGCGAAGCTGTTTGATATACCCCCAATACCTTCAGAAGATGAAGGAAAATTCAAGAAATAACTTGACAAATGGGCTTTCATGCGGTATAGTGTAAGTAGAAAGAATGAGCTACCACTAAGGGGGAGGGACAAACGTGACTATCGTACAAGGTTGCATCAGAGAGAAAGATGCAACTCATAATAAACGCTGTGCTCGCTCACACTTGAGACGGCCGTTAGTACAACCGAGCGAGTGATGGTGGTTGTCGGGCCAAGCACTTATGCTGTCCGCAATGCTCCGACAACGCGACCATTCAATACACGCGCCTTGCCTACGAAATACATATCGTCGTTTGGAAGAGAGCGGCTAGGTGATTCACGGCAAGTGTTGGTAGTCTGCAGGAAGGCCACTTGCGGACGTGACCAACAAAGACGTTCCCTGAAGGTGTGCCTCTTACCAAAAGAGAGCGGAGTCATTCGCAAAGCGCGAAAACCTGCTACGTCAGAGCTATGGTAACGCACGCCTTGCAGTTGTGAATGGTCGTTACAATCGACCGCGACAATAAACGCTCTGACGAAAACGATGTCAGTATACACTGACTTCACATAGGAGAAGGATGAGTGAAGACCAAGTTTGCAAAGAGTCTTGCAAAGGATCGGACCTCACGAGAGTACCGCAGAGAGATGGCGTACTTGAAAACTATGGAGTATCTTATAGAGGCCCGTAACTCAGTCCGGTTAGAGTGCCAAACCGATAATTTGGATGCCGCTCGTTCAAATCGAGCCGGGCCTACCAAAAGGAAATAGTCATGTCAAGAGAAGACTGGGAAAGTGTATTGCTGATCGTTGCCCTCTCTTCAGTAGCACTTGGAAGTATCATCTGGCTGTTCATTGACTAGGATCAAACAAGTGAAGAGCTATACAGTCAGTTGCAGTTTGAAGAGCGCGAACAACCTAGACTTCAAGATAGAAGGATCAACTCAACTTGACGGCAGTACAGACTGGATTACTTGTACTAGTTTAGTAAATCCAGACGGGATAGATGTTTTATGGTTGTACCCACTGAGTGTGTATGAAAGGATAGCAGGGTGGGGAAAGGAAGAATTGAGGAAGCTATGGGTAATGCTGAGAAGGTAGATTACGTTTACTGGTTGCCACTGGAAGAAACACCAGAGGAGATTCGAAAGCTTCTGAAGCCGGGGGAACTAGCCCCACGGTGTGCGTTGTATGCATCAAGGAAACTTGAGGTAACAGATGAAGATGCGGAATGGGCTAGGTCTTGTATGAGAGGATAGCGAAATGGATGATGGAGGAATTGGAGAATCTTTGCAGGATGTTACAGCGGTAGATGTCCTCAAGGAAGTCTTGGAGGAGTACGTTAGAGCAACAGGAATCAACGGTCCATTCAACTCAGCGCATGAAGGCTATGCAGTCCTGCTTGAAGAGATGGATGAACTGAAGGAGGAGGTGCGGAAGAAAGCTTCCGAACGCGACAAGACTAAGATGGAGAGGGAGGCCATACAGATTGCAGCGATGGCAGTTCGATTCATAACCGATGTTTGTGACAAGAGAGACAAGATAGCGCGGTACAAGCGTTGCAAAGAGTGTAGTTGGGAGGAGTGTCCAAGTCAGGAGCCACATGTAGGATGTGCGCATTCAGGTGAAGTATTCAAGGTGGGTGGAAAAGAATTTCGCAGGATTGGCTCATATCTTCTGAATAGATTAGACTTGCGGGAGATAGAGAAACTACCCGATGCTCTGACTAGCACGTTGGTTGAGTCGAATCAAAACAAGATCATTGTGCAGCGAGAGAGTGATGGATGTATTTGCTTCATGTGGTGTGATGTACCGATTGAGGAATAGGAGAACATAGTGAATGATAATGGAAAGTGTAAGTACTGTGAGAATGATGCACACATGCATATCGACCGAAGAAACCCGGTAACTCACAAGCGGGTGCCATGTATCCCAATCTGTCAGACCTGTCTTGAAGATCATAAGTTTGTGGAAGATTGCAAGGATTTATCTATCGCATGGTATAACCCACCAGAGAGTGTAGTCAAGGTGTAACCCAGTTCGGGGGTGGCCTAGTTTGGATAAGGCACGTGATTTGGGATCACGAAACCGCGAGTTCGAATCTCGCCTCCCGGACCATTAGGACATGATATGGACAAGCTACCATCAGATGCAGCAACAATACTCCGTGATCGCTATGGAAGTGATGACGTAGAGTGGCGGGCATCCTTGGAAGATGCAAAGATAGAAGCTGATCGTGAGCAGAAGATGTTTGACTGGTTGTGCATAGCGAGGACATACATTCAACAGGCACTTCAGGCTCGATACAAAGATGTGACAGCAATGCATAGAGCCGATGCTGCAGTTCTCAAGGTAACCAATATCATAGAGGGCAATGAGGATGAAGACGTTTCGTGAGCAGCGGCATGAATCAAGATGGCGCAGACTCTTATGTTGGCTTGGTTTCCATGCTCCTTTAGAAGATTGTATTGTGGTTGACTTTGCTGACTTTCAATGTCCTTACTGTGGGAGGTATAGATGACAATGGGCAGACGACTAAGAACAATAGGTGGTATGGGAAGTGAAAAGGTATCAAAGAGACAGGCAAGAATTCGTAGGCAAAAGAAAGAGCTACACGCACGCCCAGGTAGTAAGAAGAGTGCTTCATGACCCACGAATTGCTCGTCTGCAAGTTCTTGGACCCTGCAGTTTTCTTACCCATGATCGCTGTCCAGGAGTGGTTTTCATTCATTCTCCATTCCTACCTCTAAGTGGTATTGTGATGACTGGATTCTAAGATGATATATGTCATAGTAGCGCAGGACTGTGAATCTACAGAACTCCTATGGGCTAGTACAGACAAAGGGGAAGCAGTAGAAACCCTCAAGAGATATCGAGAGAAACA
>SDBV01002104.1_pt1 | contig 29897 bp, 21 predicted proteins | sample 2277081 | NCBI WGS metagenome assembly SDBV01 (sample SAMN10402039, study PRJNA504765) | marine sediment metagenome | isolation source: marine sediment core GS10_PC15, 223 cmbsf | place: Arctic Ocean: Southern Knipovich Ridge | collected 2010
GTCACTTCCCTACCTCTAAATCCAGACTCTAATAACTCGTCCAACTCATTAATGGATTTTTGTGCTTGCACAGAGGCATCAATGGAACGTTGTAAATATTTCAGAAAAAGATCAGCCAGCGCATTAGGTATTTTCATCTTGCGCCCAATCACAATGCCTGCGATATCTTTCGCGGTGTTAGCAATTAATTCTTGTTTAGACAAAAGCTCCAATATATCCATTCGCGGCACGGGTAGAAATAAACCCTTGGGCAGATGCAATCGAATTTCCATTTTTAGATCATCTGCATCGTGCTCGGAACTGCTGATTTGGTTATAAATCGCTCTCGCCTTTTCCCAATCTTCGGCTAAAACTGAATTGAAAAAAGGCAGCAAAAATGTGGCACAAGCATGGGCACTTTCCATATGTTGTTGTAGCGGCTTGATGGGCGAACGGGCAAACATGGCTAAAATTCCGGTTTGTGGCCTCATGGTGGTTATCTCTTGTTTAACACGTATAAAAACTTAATAGATAGCATGCCATAATCACTCATTGATGCCAAATTAATATTTCAGTTTCGAATACTGCAAGATCAGGTTAGAATAACCCAACAGGAAGTTTGTGAGTCAAAGGATATGATCAAAACTATCACATTTGTTGCGTATATACTGAGCCAAGCATACGGCACTGTTAACGATCATTTTGAAATTAAAAGCAAAGCCTTTCCCAATAAAGGGAAAATCCCAGCAGTTTATACCTGCCGTGGTCGCGACATTTCATTTCCACTGCGTTGGCGTGGCGTGCCGACAGGAACACAGTCATTGACGTTGATCATTTCAGACCCAGATGCCCCAGGCGGCACTTGGTATCATTGGGCGCTTTATAACCTGCCCCGACGCTTGAAGCGCTTGCCAAAGGATGGCAATAATTTTGTGAGAAAAGAAGATGCGGCCCTAAACAGCTGGCACAAGCAAAAATACCGAGGCCCTTGCCCGCCCTCAGGAACCCATCGATATATTGTGCGCCTCTATGCGTTAGATACCAGTTTTTATTTCACAAAACCGCCGAGCGCCGCTGAACTCATCAAGGCCATGCGCCATCATGTGATCGCAAGCACTGAGCTCGTTGGTACATTCGGTCGCCCGAAGAAAAAAATGCAGCTCAAAATAAGTTGATGGTTTTGAGATTTGGCATGCTGGCACATGTCCAATCTGCTAAAAGGAAACGGATCAGCGCCCAGGCCCGTTTGCGGATTTGGCAGCTATTTGCTTGACGCCACTGCGGATTTAGCGTATATTTACGCAATGTTTAAATATAAACGCTATCTAAACCTCGAACTACCCAAAGGACAATCTGCTTTCTTGTGGGGTGCGCGTAAGACAGGTAAATCAACTTATCTGGAGACGCATTTTCCAGATGCGACCTACTATGATTTTCTCAAGACTGACACGCTGATATCGCTAACCAACGAGCCATACCTATTGAGAGAGCAAGTATTATCGATGGAAGCAGCGGAACTTGAACAGCCCATTATTCTCGATGAAATCCAAAAGGTGCCTATGGTTTTAAATGAAGTCCATTGGCTGATAGAACATACAGATGCTTATTTTATCTTATGTGGTTCGAGTGTTCGCAAGCTTAAGCGTGGTGCTGCGAATATGCTTGGAGGGCGCGCATGGCGTTATACATTTTATCCACTGGTTTATCCTGAGATCCCTAATTTTGATTTATTACGTGCATTGAATAATGGGTTGATTCCAGTCCATTATGCAGTTGAAGATGCAACTAAAGCATTAGATGCTTATGTCAAAGATTATTTGCGAGAAGAAATCCAGGCAGAAGGTGTCACCCAAAACTTACCAGCATTTTCGAAATTTCTAGAAGCGCTGTCATTCAGCCATGGTCAGCAAATCAAATATGCAAATATTGCACGTGACTGTGCTGTGAGTGCGAACACAGTTAAAGCTTATTTCCAAATATTAATTGATACTTTAATTGGCTATAATGTTTATCCCTTCGCTAAAAAAGTGGGACGCGATATCATTACTGCCACACCTAAATTTTATATGTTTGATTTAGGTGTTGTGAATCATCTCAGTTCGAGAAGTGTTACTGCCCTGAAAGGTAGCGCTGCTGGTGATGCCTTCGAGCATTATATCTTTATGGAGTTAATGGCTTATAGAGAATTAAATGAGAAACGTTATGAAATTAATTATTGGCGAACCAAATCAGGTTTAGAAGTTGACTTTGTTCTGGATAAAGGTCGCGTAGCCATCGAAGTAAAAATAGCGAATAATGTAGCGAGGCAGCATATCAAAGGATTAATTGAATTTTCTAAGGACTACCAGCCAGAAAAATCCATCGTTGTCAGTTTAGATCCGCGTCGTAGAAAACTTGTTCAAGATAGCGGGACAGATATTGTGATCATGCCTTGGCGGGAATTTTTAGAAAAGCTTTGGGCGCATGAAATAATTTAATTTGGAGAGCACAACATTAATTATTTCAGCTACCAATGGCGGCTTGACCAACAAATCGAACAGCACAGGTTAGAAGGCGGATATCCAACTTACTTTGAATATAACTGCTCGCCCGTCATTGTGGCGAAAGCCGGAATCCAGGCGCGTTTTGCGCGCCAACGCACGGAGTGCGTTCTGGATCCCGCGGTCAAGCCGCGGGATGACGAGGCAAGTCGCGGGATGACGAGGTGTGAGCAGTTACCTTTGAATTAAACAAAAGGTGACATCCAGATAATGGGCTAACATGGGAGGTTTAAATAAATATATATTAGTCTATTTTAACTAGACTAAACCATAGAAAAACAAACTGTCTCTTGATTTCCGTTTGATCATCTAGACGGTTTGCCTGCATTAAAGTGGAAATTAATCAATGTGCGAAAAATGGATAAAAACAAACACGTGAAAATGCTAGATAAATTAGAATCTGCCCTAGAGTTATAGGGCAAGCCCATTTTTATTTTCACCTTATCAGACAAACTTAGGACTGAAGTCGCTTCAACGAAACCCGATTCGCTTGCGGTCCATCGTCTGCCATCGCTTCAATAAAATGCACTTCCATGCCCACTTTTAAATCGGCAAAATGTTTTGGCGAAGTTAAGTTACTCGCATTGAAATAATACTCGGCGCCATCGGCAGCTTCAATAAACCCAAAATCACCGTCCTCCATCAGGCGAACCACTTTTCCCAGCAACAATTCCGGGTGGCTTTTCACTTTTCCATGAATCCGTTGCATATGATGTTTAAGCTGGCGATTCATATCATCAAAGGCCAAGGTAATCGCCGTGTAGAGATTTTCATGTGGATTATGATTAGCGACAAAAGTTTTGCCGGGAACGCCCACAGTAATGCGCACATTGTGCAATCGACCGGTTTGCTGATTCTTCTGCATAAGCCGGACGACCACATGGCAGGAAATAATGTTATCGGAGAAGAGGTTAAGTTTATCGGCCAGATCGCGGATATGCTCTTCCACGGCGTCAGAGTGAGGGATGTCCAGGATGGTGATTTCAATAGGTTGTTGCATGAGGTGTTCTCCTGTTGCTTGTTGTGGGTTGATTTTGTTGTGTTTTTTGCCTCCTTTTGGTGATTATTCAAGGAAAAAAGGGGTGCTAATCAAATGCCCTATAAAGTAAGTATAGTGAAATATCAGAGACCTGTGGATTAAAGGCTTCTGTAATGATTTTTAGTAGTGGAGCATACGTTTTCATTTGTTTTGCATTGTTTAAGATTAACCAAAATGTAAAACTTCACAAAATTAATGTTCTCTTAAGGTTTCTCAATAAAACATCAACCGCTAAATATGTAGGCATTAACTGACAAGTTTAAGAGAAAATGAGTAAGTTATACAAATAAAAGCTTAAGTAAGGATTAAATTTCGAGAAAAATATGACTTTAGAGTTGTTTCATCTTCATTTTTGGTTAAATTTTTGGTAACTCAAAGAGATATAAAGTTTTGATTTCTTTAGATAGTTTAAGATTTTCTTAATATTAGTTAGGTATTATTAAGTATACGGCGACTTGGCTAAAAAGTGAGGTTTGACTATGACTAGCCCTTTAATTCCAAAATTCGATGAAAATCATGAAGGCACTTATGCAGGTCAGTTCAATGAGTTTGCAAGAAATTTAGGCCTCAAGGGCTCAGATGGGGAAGAAGATCTAACGCTTAGTGAAGAAGAAGCCAAGCTGCTTTACCAGCCTGCTTCATCATTTTTTACAACAAAAAGCGGTAAGGATCGGCAAGAAAAATTCATTTCACAGATAGACAGAATTAATACCTCATTATGGAAGTTTAATAACCCTGCAATTACAGACGCAGGGATATCCGAGCCTATAAATCAAGAAAGAGAAAATATCCAGAGTGACTGGAGTATTGAAGCATTAAAAGAGTATCAAGAATTGAAGGAAGCCTATGAAAGTGCTCAAAATAATCTGCTGTACAGTGTGCCTGAGTTTTCACGTCTTGCTGTCATTTTCTTAGCAGCAACCAAAAAATTTCAGGCAGATCCGTCCATTCAGAAGGTTCAGTCCTTGGCTAAAGAAACTGAAGAAAATGAAGTCCTCCTTCAATCAGCCGATGATCAAGGTAGTTCAACCGGGGTAGATTTTTATGAGAGGCATAAGACTATATTAGCTGATCTAGATGGTGAGTTTGATGGTAGCCAGGCAGAATATGATCAAATCACAGCAAAAAGAAGCCTAGAGATTAATCATTCTGAGAATAGTGGCTTTGCAAAACGCAGTAACCCAGGGCTTGACGAAAGTCGTAGAATTTTAGAAGAACAAACTATACCAGCAATTCAGGTGGCTATTCAAGCTGCCGAAAAGAGACGACCTTTACTGACTCCTTTTTTCAAAACCCCAGTTTTTGGTCGTATCATAAAATGGTTTTTTAAAGATCGTGAGAAAAAATATTCAATCGAGTCTAGGCTTTATAACAGTCTTCTTCAAAAAAAGAAAGAGGAATTAAGGGATCTTGTCTATTTGCAATACGAGCGTTTTTCGCATGACGGTGGTACCTCTTTATTACCGGACAAAAATGCGAAATCTTTTAATGATACAATTGATAAATATTTGTCAGGTGACATAAAAATACTTCAATCGGATCAAGGGGAATATGATGCCTACTATAATAATAACAAGGATGATATACATGAAAAAGGTAAGAATCGCTATCTTCTGGAGCTTGGAATTGAAGTAAATAATAAAGGGAAAACGGCCCAACATCGGGAATATATTACTGAAGAAGGCGCATCTAATCTTAGACTAGAAAAAATTAATGATCTTCGTGGATTTGGAATTAATCAACTTCTCAATAGTCTGGCTCTTCAAGGTAGTTCCCAAATGGAAGGTGGAACACTTCAAGGATTACAAGCTCAAACAGTCCAAAATGGAGAAGCCAGTGTTAAGAGGGCTGCTAGTGGCCGTCTTGAAGAGCATCATGAACAGATAAATGGGATATTGTCTTCGATTCTTGATGGAAAGGCTAGTAATTACCGAGAAAAATCAACGTTAGATCAACACACATATGATAACAAAGTCAAACAGATTCAACGTGAAGTCAATAAAAAGGGGATTGGTCTGCATCTAACATCTGACAATAAAATAGCAGAAGTTGACAAAACAAAACTTAAGAGATTTTCTGAACTCAAATATAAGTATGAAAAATATTTCAATTACGAAGCGTTACTTGCAGATATTGAGGAAAGAATAATTAGTCCGTCGTTATCTGATAAAAATCCGAGAAATTTGCTAAAAGCACATATTCGTTTATTTTCTTCACTATTCCGGGAAGAAGATAACTCAGCTTTTAAAGATACGGTTGAAAATGCACTTAGTTTGGTTGAGAAAATTTTAAATAAAGAATTAAAAAGAAGTGATTTAGGGAAAAAAGAACAAAATGGACATTACGAAAAAATTGATTCACTAGAAGCAGCGTTTAGAAAAGCGAGGCGCTTGCAAAATAATGGCATAACTAACTTCGAGAGTTTTTCTGAACAGTTTCTAACCAACCTTGTTGGGCCAATATTTGCAAGTATGATTGGAAATAGTTATTTTGAAGAAAAATCTGATTTTGTATCTGTAGACAAAAAAATTGGCGGTCTTGAAAAAGAGATAGAAAAAATTAGATTATATTTTGAATTGCTAAAGACTTACAATTGCAAAAATTATAGTAACAACTATTACGCCTTTGCTCAGGAGGGACAAACAATCCTTAAACAATTGTTTGTGGATAATGAAGGTAACACTCGTGTCGGAGCAGAACAGAACATCAAAGAGGAAGGAGAAGCTGAAAATGGCGAGCCAACAATTTTAAAACTAGTGAATTGTTTTAAAGCTGTTTTCCTCTCTCAAAGTGACTTTAATGAAGTGAATAAAGCACTCGATAATTACTTAGAAGCCTATAGAGGAGTATCGCCGGAGTATGGAGGAGTTATACTTCGAATTGGAAGGATACATGCTCATCAAACTTCTGACAAACAAAGAGAGACACTTGATCCAATAGTCGAATATGGTAAAAAAAGATTAACCTATCTGTTTAATAAAATGTTCGAAAATAATAAAACAGAAGTTCTACAGACTTTATTGGAAAACAAAAATGATAAAGAATTGATAGATCTCTTTACTGACAAAAAACAGCTAAGCGCTACTAAAACTAACAAAGAAGAACTAAATAGTTATTTTCAAAATCTGCTTAGGATATATATTGATGAGCCAGTTATGCTTTGGAACGAAGCAGACATGGCCATTATAGAAAAGTATGGTAACGCTGAAAACAAAGAACTCTATAGAGTTAAGGGATTTGTTCAATATACTGAATCTGCTAATAAAGAACAAAAAATTAGTGCCACTAAATCGGAATATATTAATACACTTGATGCCAAAGGTATTAAGGTACAGACGCTAAAGAAACATACATTTGTTACAACTGCAAAAGCAAAAAGGAGATTAGGTGCGCATATCCAGAATATTATGCCATCTGAGAATCAATACAGTTTAGTTAGACACAATAACTCGGCCTTGGTAGATCGTTTTGCGCCTGATTACAAACATGATTTTCGTTTGGATAGGCTTGATGTTCTGATTCAGAAACTAATTAGTTATGACAACGTTGAAACGATGCAAACAGTCAACTCTTTTATTGAATATTATACAGCTCCAGGGGAGAAAAATGGGCGATCTAATCAGAACAGTAAGAATTTATACGATAATGAAGAACCATACTATCAGTTGAAAGAGTTAGAAAATGACCAAACAACTTTTGATACAGAGGTAGACCCGAGAATAAGAACTTACGATTGGTATGCTGGTTTGACAGAATATCTATATCCGGATTATGAAAATGATAAATTAAATGCTAATGATAAAAAGAAATTAGCCAATGAAAAAAGCGTGGGTAATCGCGAGAAATTAACTGCTATTTTCAAACAGGCAATCAAATTTGAAGGGCCTTGGAGATTTACTATTCAGAAGCTTGCTCATCATTTTGCAGACCCAGCAAGTGAGGTAAAATATTTTATTAAAGGGTTAAAAGAGCAACTAAATAATAATGGTTATGATGCGTCACTAAAATGGTTGCTAGATTTAAAAGGTATAGGAATAACAAGAGAATATATAAACTCAGCTAAATTTCAAGGGACATGGGGCAAAGAAATTTCAAGGATATTTCGAGAGCATATCAAGAACAATGGTTGTCACTTTAATACATATTTTCTAATTGATATGATCGGAGCGGAAAACGAGAGTGGAGCTAAATTGGATCGTCAGTTCTTTATGAAATATGCAATACATAATAGACTCGAGGGACGGGAGAATGGTGGACTCATTTCAATGAAATATGAGGATCTCGATGGTAAAAAAAGAGAGTTCGATGAACGTGAAGAGTTACGGCAAGCAGTTGGACAAGAGACTAAGGATGGTTTAAAACAATTATTTGGTGAAGAATATGTAAATAATGCTAACATTAACTCTAATGTATCTCCTGTATTTGATCACAAAGTTAATGAAGAAGAGCTTGAGGGAGAGGAACTTGAAGAACCAATGTCTTTAGCAAGAGATTTAGAGACTTGCGTAAATAAACTTAATGTGGGAGTAGAAAGAGAATTACAGGAAGTAGATGTAGGAAAATTTGAACTTTCTACTATTGTAGGCCCCTTCTTGGGAGGCTTGTTGGATGTTGTTGCAAAACAAACTATTTCTCCAGGAGCTGCAGGTCAGTGGAAGAGGTTGAGGAATATAGGAGATCGAGAGAAGAGAGTCAAAGTCGAGACTAAGGCATTTCAGCAGGACCTTGACAGCTTAATAACAGCTGATACTAAAGCGGAGAAGAGCAATACTATAACGCAGGATAAAGCATTATTAACTTACTTAACTTATCGAAGTCGACACGAAGCTCTTTCGCATGGAGAACAAAAAACCCAAGCAGATAGGCAAAAACAAGAATTTCAATTTGAAATATTAACCAATTTTGAGCAATTAATTCCACAAGCGATGGCTAAGGCGCTTGTTGCTTCTACTGGTCATTTTGAATCTCATCATACCCAAGATTGGGAAGTATATAGAAAATATCGATCAGAAGTATCTGGAGAAGATCATAGGGCGCGGTCTGAGCGAGTCTTAAAGGGACTCCATAAAGAAATTATTGAAAAAGCCGGGGAGAAAAGTGAAGCTAGATTTTCAAAATATTGGGAAAAAGTTGCCCTACAATATGTTGCTAAACAGTATTTAGACGAAAAAATAGATGATAGCGAAAATATTTCTGAAGAAATTGAGAAAAAGGCTAAATCAATTATCATATTATTAACAAGCAAAGGAGCCTCGAGTATTCTATCATCGCTATTATCATTATCATTTTCGGGTATAGTGGATGGCTTGAAAACACCAAAATTTAGAGATCGTTTGTTATCGCAAATAACAGATGAGCAGATTCGGCAGGAATATCCAAAGGCAATCGAAGAATATAAAGACCGCTTAATCCAAAGCCTGGCTCGTAATAATGGAAATACCTCAGAAGAAGAGAAAGCCCTTCGGCAGAAAGAACAGTTGAACATACAGTTTGATGAGTTACAACATATTATTTTATATGAAGAAGCTCGCGAAATTGTATCTCAGGAAATTTGTAAAGAAGGTTATAAGGTTTCGCAAGATAATGAAATTAAGGAATTTGATTTAGCACAAAAATACCAGATAACATCAGATCGAGTTAAAACGGTTCCTTATAAACAAGCAATAGAGGCCATGAAAAAAAGGAGTAGCACAGAAACCCCCCCGACCGAACAAGAGATACGAACAAAAATCGCAAGAGATTTAGAGATATTAGATGAAAATGGCGATATAAAACCCAAAAAGGTTGTTAACATTTTGTATAAGAGAAGAATGGCATTTACTGCTGATAAAGAGGTGGCATTAAGTGAAGAAGATTTTGCTTCGGTTATTCCTCAATTAAAGCGATCAAACAATTATGCGCCTTATTTAGAAAAGGTCAAAAAAGAAGAAAAAGAATCGGGTGAGCAAATAGTTAAAAGACTTAAAGAAATATTTGCTGCTGAAAAAATATCGGGGTGGATACCTGCGCCCGGTGGAAAAGAAGTAAATGAAGTTAAGTTTACAAATTACCTTCAACCAGAACATAGAACTCTACTAGACGATTTGCACGAAAATCGGAAGAATATTACTGAGTCACTAGGAAGGCTACTTGATTCCTTAGATGCTCTTGAAAATGGTTCTATTAAATCTCTTGGGAACCCACAAGAGCTTGGGCAATTGAAACCATTCTTTGAAGCATACCCTGCGTACAAAGAGATAGTGTTTAAAAGGATTGATGCCATTATATCCGCAATCCAGGATTCTGATACGGATGGCAAAAAGCGACTTGCTGGATTTACTTTCTCAGGAGGCGATAATAAAAATTATACTTCAGAAACCTTGTGTGATGCTCTAAGATCGCTAAAAATATTGATAACATCCGGATATCAACAACCTAATCCCCAAAAGCAGAAATTTGTTCGTTCAGCTGGAATACGACAATACGGAAGTTTGCTTGTAGTTAACAGTGAAGGCTACCAAAGTAAATATACGATTATCCAGAATCAATATAAAAACCTTGTGTTATTGTTAGAACGATGGAACGCTGGGGAGCTTGGAACTGATCCAAAAGTCTTTGATAATGTCTTAATTAAGTTTTTTAAAGTTGCTTTAGATCAGAAAGCAAAAGAATATGTAATTAAATTGCTGAAGCTATTAGAAAAACAAACTCCAAATATTCAAACATATTTTTTCCAAAGAGTAGGTGCTCGTGCCGCGCTTCTAATATTAGAAGGGAAGCCTGGTGTAAAGGCTGCAGAAAAGTTGCTGCAAGATCTGCCAAAAATGGTGCTGTTTCATAATTTTATATCAGAATGGAAAAAAGGAAATAATTTGCCCCTCGGCGGCCTTACAGACAGATCAGCATACGGAGAGGACTTAATCAAAGCCGTGATTGAAAACCAAGAGTTTGGTTCCAGAACAACTTATTGGAAACAACAGGCAGGGGAACTGTTTGCTGCTTACCGTGAACGCCAAGTTCCAAGCTTAGAGGACTTGGGGAAATTTGTTGAAATATGCTGTCCTACCGTTTCAGACGTTACTAAGTATTATAGTGATCTCAAAATGACAAGTCATTGGCTTAACAATGACATTATAGGCATGTTAGTAACACAAGATATTTCATCGATTTCTAGAGTATTAAGGGATCAATATAGTTCAATCAAAAAATCTCAGCCTTTCTTAACACAAAACGATTGCGCACAAATCACTGCTAATATAAAAAATAAATTTAACCTAATCATTAATAAAATTATTAATTCACCTAATCCGCTGACGGACCAAGAAAAAACCTTTGTCAGAGAAGCTGGAAAATGGTTAATGTTATTAAATCCTGAAAGGGAAGGGTTTTACTCAACCTATAAGAATGTATTTAATGAGTTCAACAAACTTTTTAATAAACTACTTGATCAAATTGAGCAACAGCCAACTGATTTGATGCAAGATTATGAAAAATTGGAAAAACTTAGTGTATTCCTAGCATATTTTGGTAAGATTTCAGACTCTGATTCAAACATCAAAAATAAAGCTAGTGAGTTTAAAGAACAAATTAAGAATAATTTATTATACCGCTTGAGCACTACTAAAGAAACGATGAAAAAATTACCCATGGGTAGCGAGTCTCTTCGTGAGCAGCTTAGACGACCAATTTCAAAGGTAGAAGCAATTGTTAAAGCTATATCGAAAAATGCTGTAATAGATATCATTTATAATGACATGGAAAGATTCATTGGAACTTTGCGAGATGAGCCGTTAGATAAAGAAGGTGCTATAAAGAATAATATTTCGCTTCAACTCGATCTAATGGATTTATTCCGTGAACTAGGAAGTGGAAGGGAAAGTGATTTGAATGAAATGGATCTCTTACTTCAGTCTGAATCAGACCCTACAGGAAACAAGACAACAGTTGGCTATATTAAAAAATTGTTAAGAGATCGGCTACAGTTTAACCCCAAAGCTATTACGTCTAATATACCAAGGCAAAGGGCGGCGACCGAAATTCTCGCACACCAACCAAAAGTTCAAGGTCTTGCTACTTTCTTACTCGGCCGGGGTAAGTTTTTAACTCCTGCAAGTTTATTTGGGACGAGTTCTCCAGATCGGAAAACAAAAGGCAAAGGCAGTAACGGTCCAGAAAGAGCAGAGACTATGCCAAATATATCACTTAAAGGTCTAGCCTTAAGTGCAAGTGAAGAAGAAGGTTGAGTTTAAAAAAACGTAAAACGAACTTAAGTGAGATGCACCAACAGCATCTCACAAGTCATTTCAGTATACTGCTTCTGAAGCTCATCAACCTCGGTTGATTTTAAATAAGCAATATGCGCGGAAGACCCAAAAAACCAACTCACCGAAAGATTACTAATCAACTGCAAAATCAACTCGGGGCTTAAATCCGCCCTAGCCTCACCACGCTCCTGAAAATGCACAATCGCATCGCGCCACTTTTGCAGCGTCTCCTGCTGAGTTTTCGCGAGCCAATTCGACTGCTCAGTCTCTTGCTCTAGAATCTGCCACTGCAACATCCGGCGCACATGTGGATTATCGCTATAAAACTGAAACCGCTTGTAGACAATATCTTTTAAGAAGCTTCGAAAATCACTAAAATCAGCGAGCTTATCTAAACTGTCCACATGAAAATAATCCTTCAATGCTGCAACCTTCACCGCCTGCCAGAGGGCAGCTTTATCCTTATAATAATGATAGATCAGACTTTGATTGACCTTTGCACGCTTTGCGATATTACTAATAGAAGTGCCAGCAAAGCCGTGTTTAGCGAAAAGCTTGAGTGCTGCGGTTAGGATTTTTTTGTGGCTGGGGTTGCGTGCCTTGGGTTTTTGTTTTGTTTGCATGGTTCTTTTTAATTTATCAGTTTTGCTCTTGGTTGTTCTTGTTATTATAGTTTCCTGGATTCCCGCTTTCGCGGGAATGACGCGGGGCTGCCCGCTTTCTAGGTCACGGGATTTTCGCGACAACCCGTCATTCCTGCAAAACTGATTCGTCATTCCGCGGTCTTCCCGCGAAAGCGATTCGTCATTCCGCGGCCTTCCCGCGAAAGAGATCCGTCATTCCGCGGCTTGACCGCGGAATCCAGTGCTATATTCAAAAATACAATAATGGTGCTAAGACCTAATATTTTATTTTTCAATAAATTCCTGGATTCCGCGGTCAAGCCGCGGAATGACGGGTTCTTGCAGGAATGACGGGTCCTTGCAGGAATGACAACGAGACGCTCCACACTAGCCCACCACCCCAAAAATCACCCCCTATTCTAAAAACAATCCTCCAAAAACACAAGCAAAAATTAATTGAACGTTCATTCAACCCCTGATACAATAACCCAATCCTATCTCATGGATGAGTTGCTTGTGTTCTTTTGCAGGTAACTAGAATGACAGTAAAAATGACTAAAATACAACGCACTGTGTTTGTCAGCATGTTTATGCTGTTTCTGGTATCTGTGTTTGCATCAGACTCCTATTTGCCCTCCATGCCGTTTATGGCCAAAGCATTGGGGGCAAGTCATAATGCGGTGCGCCTCACCATCTCCATGTATCTACTCGGTTTAGGCCTTGCGCCGCTCATATTAGGCCCACTTTCAGACCAACATGGGCGCAAAAAAGTTCTGGTATGGGGGATGCTAATCGCCTTGGGCGGCAGCATTATCTGTGCTCAAGCGGAAAATATTACGGTTCTAATCATCGGTCGCTTTATTCAAGGTGCTGGTGTCGCAGCCGGCATGAGCCTCAGTCGCACCATGCTGAGCGATGTTTTTCACGGCAAACACTTAGCCCGAGTCGCCTCCTATCTTGGCGTGCTCTTGGGCATCATTCCTGCCATGGCCCCAACGGTGGGCGGTTATGTGCAGGTTGCTTTTGGTTGGCGTGGTAACTTTGTATTGCTAATGATACTCATCGGTCTAATGTTGGCCTGGGTTAAATTTCTGTTGCCTGAAACCATTCGCAAAACTTCGCCTAAAGCGAGCCATCCCAAAGTCGTTCTGCATCGTTATGGCACTTTACTGATGAATAAGCGCTTTATCTTATTCCCGATCCTTTCGTTACTCGTGTTTTCAGTGTATATGGTCTACCTAACGATCAGCCCATTTCTGTACCAAGTCGTCATCGGTTTATCACCAATACAATACGGTTGGTTAGCCTTTGCTGTGGGTGCTGCGGTGATTATTGGTTCGCTGATTAATACCCGACTAGTCCGAAAATTTAGAGCAGAAACCATCTTAACCATGGCGGCAGGCATTATGCTAGTTGCGGCCTTAAGCCTGGTGATATTTGGGTTGTTTGGCATCCTTAATATTGCGGTACTATTAGTCCCCATGATGCTATTTATCATCGGCGGACAGCTTAATTTTTCGAACGCGTTTTCCACTGCGATGTTAACGATAACAATTGCTGGCGGGGCTGCTACGGCCTTGTATACGACCGTTCAAATGGTGGGTTCATCGGTAGCTAGTTCGTTTGCCGCGATGGTGCATGTACGTAATCAAGAACCGATGGCATTAATCATCTTACTATTAACACTCTGCTACGGTGCAATCGTTATATGGCTGGTTAGGCCAATGCTAAGTCGCGAAAAGTCTAGCGCAGAAAATATAGATGCTGAGTTAGCCTATGAGGAGTAGCGTTATGCTTTTTCTTTCTGTTTCTCTTTTTCTTTAATCCGCTCGAAAATTTCTTCTCGGTGAACAGTCACTTCTCTAGGTGCTTCGACGCCAATGCGAACTTGGTTGCCTTTTACTTCTAGGACTCTAATTTTAATTTCGCCGTCGTTGATAAATAGCCGTTCGCCCACGGAACGCGTTAAGACTAGCATGACTTGTATCCTCCATTATAAATCAGAGTATAGCGCAAACAGATAAAATAAGGTCTATTACGCCTATCCTGGTTCCATCCACCGCTACTTTGGCGCCAATCGTATTCAAGTGAACCAGCTTTAGAGCGAGCCATTATACCGATCGTACAAATAATAGCAAGCGCTCAGAATTCTAATAAATACGAAATGGTATGCTTTATATTAGTGTGACATTATTCATTATTAATCTGTCAGCATAAAGTACATTTGTTACTGCGTGCTTTGACATATGGTATACTATGTATTATAGTATACAGTGTATCCTGATTTGAGGTGTCTTATGAAGAAAAGTGATGCAACAAAACGAAGGCTGCTAAAAGAAGCTCATGAAATGGCTCAAGGCTTACATCAGTCGGGTATTGTTACTCTGGCTACTATGAGGGAATTTGATGCACTTTGTTTATCTGAGACTCATGAGCTATCGGCTAATAAAATTAAGAAGATTCGTCGTTGTGCTGGCGTGAGTCAAGCGGTACTTGCAAAAATTATCAATGTCAGTGTGGCTGCTATTAAGCAATGGGAGCGTGGTGAAAGAAGGCCTAGCGGTGCGGCATTAAAGTTACTAAACCTTGTTGAAGCAAAAGGGCTTGATGCTGTTTTATAACCTCTCAATCACCTCCACACCACCCGCTTTTGTCGCCATCAATATTTTATCAGCACCACGTGCGGCGAAAATGCCGTTGGTTACGACGCCAGCGATTTGATTAATTTTTTGTTCCATCTTCAACGGTTCTAGAATTTCTAGGTTATAGACGTCAAGAATAATATTGCCATTATCCGTCACAAACCCGTCGCGATATTCGGGATCGCCACCCATTTTCACCATCTCCCGCGCAACATAACCACGTGCCATCGGAATGACTTCAATCGGCAGAGGGTGAGTGCCTAATATCGACACTTTTTTACTGTCATCAACGATGCAAATAAATTGTTCCGCCACAGTGGCGAGGATTTTCTCACGAGTGAGCGCGCCGCCACCACCTTTAATCAGCGACAAGTAATTATTAAACTCATCAGCACCATCGACATAAAGCGGCAGGTTATTCACACTATTTAAATCGTAAACAGGAATTCCAATCTGCTTAAGTTTTTGAGCGGTGTCTTCTGAGCTTGCCACAGCCGCATCGACTTTTCCTTTAATTGCAGCCAGCTGTTCGATAAAACAATGCACTGTAGAACCCGTGCCAACGCCGATGGTCATTCCAGTTTCAATAAACTCAATGGCCGCTTTTGCAGCGGCTTGCTTCATTTCTATTTTAGTACTCATCAGTGCTGCTCCTTAGTAATATTAAGCTGATTGGTAACTACTCACCCGTCATTATGGCGAAAGCCGGAATCCAGGCGCGTTTTGCGCGCCAACTCACGGAGTGCATTATGGATCCCGCGCGGTCAAGCCGCGGGATGACGAGGCGTGAGCAGTTACGCTGATTGTTGAATGCCCTCTTGCTTCAATAACGCATCAATTTTAGGTTCACGTCCGCGAAAAGCGATGAATAACTCCAAGGGTTCGTAGGCTCCACCGCTCGCTAATATCGTCTCTAAAAATTTCTGGCTCGTGCTGCGATCAAAAATACCCTTTTCTTTAAACAATGAAAAGGCATCCGCTGCCATCACTTCCGCCCATTTATAACTATAATACCCTGCCGCATAGCCACCCGCAAAGATATGGCTAAACGAATGTTGAAAGCGATTAAATTCAGGCACAGGGATCACCGAAAGGGTGTTTCGAATTTCATCCAGAGTTTTCTGGACTTGATTGCTTTGCTTGGGATCAAACGCTAAGTGAAGCTTAAAATCAAACAGTGAAAATTCCAATTGTCGCAGCATCATCATTGCCGCTTGAAAATTCTTCGCCCGATGCATGCGTTGATAGAGTTCATCCGGCAGTGGCTCATGTGTTTTATAATGCTCCGAAATTAATGCGATCGACTCCTTCTCCCAAGCCCAATTTTCTAAAAACTGACTCGCCACCTCCACAGCATCCCAAGGAATGCCATTAATCCCGGAGACATCCGCATAATCAATTTTAGTCAGCATATGTTGCAGACTGTGGCCAAACTCATGGAATAAAGTTACCACCTCACTATGAGTTAATAATGCAGAGGCATCATTTATAGGAGCGCTAAAGTTACAAGTGAGAAATGCGATGGGCGTTTGGATGTCTCCAGACAGGCGTTTTCGTCTGATCCGACAATCATCCATCCATGCGCCGCCCCGTTTATTTTCGCGCGCATAAAGATCTAAATAGAAATGAGCAATTAATGAGTCATCTGAATTATAAACAGCATAACAACGCACATCATCATGCCAACGATCAAAACCATCGACGGGTTTAATGTTGATATTAAAGAGCTGTTTTACAATTTGAAATAACCCGCTGAGCACTTTGGGCAATGGAAAATAAGGTCTGAGTTCTTCTTCTGAAATGTTATAACGTTGTTCACGTAATTTTTCACTCACATAACTAATATCCCAAGCGGCTAATGTCTCTAAGCCTAACTCGGATTGAGCATAAGCTTTTAATGCTTGATATTCTTCGCGTGCACGAGATAGTGAGGCATCAACAAGCTTCTGCAAAAAATCGAGCACGTGTTGCGTTTGTCTCACCATTTTAGTTGCCAGAGAGCGTTCGGCATAATTATTAAAATTTAAAAGCTGAGCTAACGATAAGCGTTTTTGTAAAATATTCTGCATGACTTGAGAATTATCCCAATGCCCTGCATTAGGCCCTTGATCAGAAGCACGAGTGGTATAAGCGCGATACATAGTTTCTCGTAATGCTCGGGAATCGGCATGCATAATCACAGCTAAATAAGACGGTATTTCCAATGTGAAAATCCAGCCCGATTTGTTTTTTTGTTTGGCGACTTCTGCTGCTGTGCGAATGCCATGTTCTGGTATTCCAGAAAGTTCTGATTGATCCGTGATATGTTTCACCCACCCTTGAGAGGCATCCAACACATTGTCTTCAAATTGAGTGGTTAATTGCGACAACTGTTTTACTAATTCCCGAAATTGTTTTTTATTCTCAGGTGAAAGTGCAACACCCGCTAATTTAAAATCGCGAAGCGCATGGTGGATGACTTGTTGCTGTGCCTTATCGAGTTGTTGAAATGCGTCGCTATCTGCAATGGATTTAATGGCGTTAAAAAACGTTTCATTTTGACCAATTTCACTTGCGTATTCGCTAAGCTTAGGCAAACACTGATGATAAACGCCACGCAGCTCGGGAGAATTAACAACAGCATTCAGATGAGAAATAGGCGACCAAAATTGGCTTAACTGATCATCCATTTCTTCAATAGGTGCGAGTAAATTATCCCAGTTGAAGGATGGTTGAGTGAGCAAGGTGTTTAGTTGCTTGCGATTTGCATTTAATATCGAGTCTAGTTTTTCTGGGACTGCTGATAAATTAATATTGCTGAATTGCGCCAGTACGTTATTGCTCATGAGGGCCCTTTCTTAGTCATAATACCATTAATAAGTCGCAGGACTTGATTTCATAAAGAGGAATAGCATAAGCGGCACATTTTATCCTGTCAAATTTTTGCTAAAACGATGACTCGTCGCCCTTCGCAGTTAGCCGTCATCCTTCGCGAAAGTGGCGGATCCAGTGTAAGAAATTGAGAAAGCATAAATTAAATTGATTATGTTGATGCAATCTCCTATGATTGAAAATAACAATATCTAAACAAAATGATGGAGCGTCTGATGCCTATACATCCATTTGAAAAACACAAACCGCAGTTAGCCGGCAGTGTTTATGTTGCCGACAGTGCTGTTGTAATTGGTGATGCCATTATTGGTGAACACAGTTCGATTTGGCCGCAAGTCTCTGTGCGCGCTGATGTGAATAGCATTCGCATTGGTGAGTCTTGTAATATTCAAGATAACACCGTCGTTCACGTCACTCCTGCTAGCCCTTATCACCCAGATGGATTTATGACCACCATCGGCAGCGAAGTGACTATCGGGCATACTTCAGTGATTCATGGTTGCACGATTGCCGATCACTGCTTAATTGGAATGGGGTGTTGCATCATGGATGGTGCTATCGTCGAAGCTCAAGTGGTCGTTGGCGGAGGCAGTTTAATTCCACCCGGCAAAGTATTAGAAAGTGGTTACCTCTATTTTGGCAGACCGGCCGTGCGCGTTCGCAAATTAACAGAACAAGAATTAGAAGAAATCACCTACAGTGCGCAGTACTATGTCGAGCTTGCGGGGCGTTATTAAATTTTTGACTATCTTTAAGTATGATGCATGTTATCCTCATTTTAATTGATAAGTACTCACCCGTCATTCTGGCGAAAGCCGGAATCCAGGCGCGTTATGCGCGCCAACGCACGTAGTGCGTTATGGATCCCGCGGTCAAGCCGCGGGATGACGAGGCGAGAGCAGTTCGATCTTTAATTATATGCCGTAAAGTTACGTGTCGTAAGGTTACGATATTTTGGAATGGTCGGCAGATCCCGCGATCAAGTCTCAGGATTACGCCCAGCCCGCAGCAATGTAATCACAGAACTCGTGTCAGGATAAACCCCGCGCCATAAATAAAAAGCAGCCGCTGCTTGTTCAACTAGCATCCCCAAGCCATCAATACAATGCACTGCGCCCGAACCTTTTGCCCAAGTTAAAAAAGGCGTGGTTTGGTCGCCATACATTAAGTCGTAACACACGGTATGCTCGCCAATTAAATCAGCGGGTAAGTTTAAGCTTTTGCCCGTCAAGCCGGCACTGGTTGAGTTGATGATTAAATCATAAGGCCCTTCGGTCAGTTCCTCTAAACCCACGGCGGAAACAACGCTTGGCATATTAAGTGTCTCGGCTAATGTCAAAGCCTTGCTAACGGTGCGATTAGCAATCAGTAATTTTGACGGCGCTTGTTCAAGCAAGGAATGAATAATACCAGAAGCCGAACCGCCTGCGCCGAGTAATAATATTCTTTTTTGACGCAGCGAAAGGTGATGGTTGTGAGTGAGATCTTGAATTAAACCCGAACCATCGGTGTTGTCTGCATCAATTCGGCCGTCAGTTTGGAAAAGTAATGTGTTAGCCACTTGCGCCTGTTCTGCCGACTCACTTTTTTGATCGGCGAGCAAAAAAGCTTGGTGTTTAAAGGGCAGTGTAATATTCGCACCACAAGCGCCTTGTTGTTGAAAATGAAGTACTGTAGCTTTAAAACCATCTAGCGGAGCTTCAATTGCAACATATTCTATGTCTTGATGAGTTTGTTTGGCAAATTGCTGATGAATCAATGGAGATTTAGTGTGTGCAATGGGGTGGCCAATAACGGCGTATTTATCCATGATGAGTCTTTTTTGCATTGACTAACAATTTACAAATGCGATTTTCTAATTGTACATAAGGCCGCCGTGGTCTAATAAAACCATTAATCATAATCACAAAAGAGACTAAGCCATTATGCTTGCTGATCACATAACCCGCCAATGCAGTAACACCAGTCATAGAGCCTGTTTTAGCATGAATACGTTCACTTTTGCCTTGCCCAATCATGCGGCCCCCTAATGTGCCGTCTTTGCCAGCGATGGGCAGGGCATTGAATATGACGGGACGAACATGCGAATTATGTTCAATATAATATAATAATTTTGAAATTTGCCTGGGTGAAATTAAATTGTAACGCGACAGCCCTGCCCCATCGGTAATTAAATTCTTTTTAAAATTAATGCCAGTGGGTTTGCTAAGAATTTGTTTTAATGCTCGCAAACCATTTTGCCAAGTGCCCTGACTGCGATAGTAACGCTCACCCAATTTTTTTAATAACGAATTCGTTGTGAGATTATTCGAATCTTTTAACATCTCGTAAATTATTTTGTTTAAAGGCCTTGACCAGTGAGTTGCTAATACCCGTGAATGAGGTTCGGCACGATGAATAAAAATGGAACCCGTGTAGTGAATGTGATGCTTATTAAGTGATTTTTTAACGATGGCCTTCGCATAAGCTGCAATATTGCGAATAGCCAGGATGCGATGTTGTTTACCCAAGCGTTTATTTAAGCAGCCGCGTAGCACATAATCGTTGCGATTATTGCTGTAAATAGCGAGTGGGCAGTGTTGTCGATAACGCGTTACAGTAGTGACATAATTTGCAAAATGAGCTATTCCTGAGGGAAGGCTGCTGGATATGTGCGGCGCTTTTTCAGGCTCTTTTGCAGGAGTAAAGCTTAAATTAAATTTGTTTTGATTAATAATAATGGCGCTCATCGGTGCAGCGTAACTGTAGCTTAAATCATCCCAAAGCCAGCCGGGCGGATAAGGCACGTTATTATAATCATGACGGTCGATGTAGATATTACCTGTAATTTTATGAATCCCGAGTTTATGCAGCTTTCCAATTAGATGATTTAACTGTTTGCTTGTTAATTCAGGATCACCTGAAAACTTAATCGTTAAATCACCATTTAAAGTGCCATTAGTCACTTCAGCGCGGCTTAATAATTGCGTTGCAAATTTAAAATCGGGTTTTAAATAAGCCGCAGCGGCTGTTGCGGTAAATAATTTTAGCACACTTGCAGGGGTATAGAGATGGTTGGCATTGTGTTGATAGAGAATAGCTTTAGTTTTCACCGATTGAACAATAATACCCATATTGAGGTTAGAGTATTTTTTAATAAGCTGATTTAAGCCTGCTTGAATATTTGGAGGGATTATTCTTTTTGATTGTTTAACAGGCACTTTAATAGGCTTTTTGGCGGATTCTTTAGCGAAACTAGTGCTTGCCGATGACAAAAGCATCAGTGTGAATGCAAAAGTGAGGGATTGTTTTATAATTTTTTTCAATGTGGCCCTCATTGCGCTTGTGCCTTGCGTTTTTCTTTATGCAATAATAAATAGATAATTAATCCAGCGATTAATATTACAGGAACCATAATTACAGATAAATAAGCTTCAATCAAAGCAGCGCCCGCTGCGAAAATACCCAAGGTTAAACCGATTAATATAAAAGCAATATCCGTATAAATGCCTGCTAAAAAAATAGTTAGCGCTAATAAAGTTAAAGAAGCTAGCCCCGCTTCAGTACTCCCCATAATACCAGTTCGCACAAAAATATCTACCAAATATATCGCGCCTAATAATCCAAGCCAGTGCAACAACTGGTGCCAAATCGTGCTGCTATTGATTTTATGTTGTTTGCGATTGAGATACCAAAACAAGCCAATGGAAAGGATAGCGTAAATGACAGCCATGATGCGGCTATAGAGCCAATAGCTTGCAGAATGGACGTCCATGATGATTAGGCCAATAAAGGCCAGTGCCAGCATGCTAATGCAAACAATTAATCTCGCCTTCCAGCGCTTATGATGAATGCTGTGGTTCGCTACTTTTTCCGGCTGGGAGTCTTCTTGCTCTGCTCTGGGGTTGATATCGTCTTGCATAATCATTTCCTTTGAATAGGTTATTTGTAACTACTCGCCCGTCATTGTGGCGAAAGCCACAATCCAGGTGCGTTTTGTGCGCCACCGCACACAGTGCGTCATGGATCCCGCGGTCAAGCCGCGGGATGACGTGGTAGCAGTTACGGCTATTTTTATATTCGCTACGAGTATAAAGTTTTATTGATGGGTGCTCAATTGTAATTACTCTCCCGTCATTGTGGTGAAAGCCGGAATCCAGGCGCGTTATGGATCCCGCGGTCAAGCCGCGGGATGACGAGGTAAGCTGCGGATGACGAGGTAAGTTGCGGATGACGAGGTAAGTTGCGGGATGACGAGGTGTGAGCACGCTCAATTAAGAAATCGAAGTCAGTGGGCGAATCCATGGGTGAAGTTTCTTGAGCGGGCGAGGTAAGTGCGCGAGCGCGGCTTTAGCTTGAGTGATATTAGAATAATGACCATACACCAAAGCATACCAATCTCGACCATGGTATTGTGTATTCATTGTGTGCGTTTGCTTGGGTAAATGATGTGTTTTTATATATCGAGACAGGGCACTTTTCTTACTGCTGCTCATTAGCTGTAAAGTATATAGCGCTTTTGGTTCTTTTTTAGTGACTGTTAAGTGTTGCGCATGGGTTGTTTTCGATGGAGCGCTTGTTACTGGAGCGCTTGGTACTTTTTTGGGAGCGGGTGCTTTCGCAATAGGTGTGGGTTTGAGCCCAAGTTGTGCTTGTATAATGTCGCTAGGTTTTTGATGGGTCTGCATAGCCTGCAAGAATTGTTGTTGGTGATGTAGCAACGGTTGGGACTCTTTTAGTGGCTGCGCATGTTTTATAGGTTGTTGCCTATGACTTAAATTAACGATGTGTGGTTGCTGCTGCCACCAATACATCAAATAAAACATGATAATCAGCCCCAACATCGAAACGATTTTGATTTTATGTTTGCGCCAACGTTTTTGCCATAGTGCTCGTTTAATTTTCGTAGCCACGGTAGCTTCGCTGGCTTGTTCCGTTTGGGTCATTTTGTCTAAGGCTTGCCTTTGAGCAATGATTTCTTGCATCACTTGATCAATCTTTTCTGGTCGGCCAGCCGATCTTTGATACACTTCGTTGATCATGTTGTCAGATAAGGTGAGTGGCAATTTAAACTTAACCGTTTGTAAATAGTCTTTAACTTTTTGATAAGTCGCAGGACGAGATAGATTATCAATTCGAATTTTTGGAATCGGTTTGGTCTGAAAGCTTTGCATTCTAGCCGCTAGGCCCGGCTGGCCAGATAGAACTAAATGCAAATGTACAGGTTTATTCTCCTGTGAAATGGCTAAATAAGAGAGTGCGGCAAGCACAGAGAAAGATAGCAAGTCAGCATTGTCGATGGCTAATAGGCAGTGTTGATCATGCTGGCGCAGTCCCTGCAAGATGCTTGCGAGCTGTCCTTCTAGGCGAGCACGTTTGTTAACTACTTTTGCGGCCCAATGTTTAGATAGAATTTTTGTTAATTGAGCAGGAATTACTGTGGAGTTGCCTTGCATGCGAATGATATGCCTTGACACTCGCACTTGTTCGATGACTTTATTGAGTAGCGTTGTTTTGCCGCAACCCGACTCACCAACGAGCAATATCATGGGTTGTTGGGAGTTGAGGTAATCACGCAATACCTCTAAATACGCATCTTGCGAGGTCATTTGGTCATCTGCATCTTGCATAGCTATCTAATATATTGGCACAAAAGGTTTTTTATCTCAATAGGGGTAATCTCATTGGTAATAAAAGCATCACCAATGGATTTTAATAAGACCAATCGAAGTTGACTGTTAATGATTTTTTTATCCCCCTCCATGGTTGCGAGTAATTTATCATACTTTAGGTGCTGAGGTAATTGTTTTGGTAAGCCAACTTGTGTGAAAATCGCTTGAATTCGTGTGAGATCTTTATGTGTAATTAACCCCTGTTTGTGCGATAAATCAGCTGCTAAAATAATACCCATTGCAACAGCCTCACCATGCAGCCACACACCATAGCCTAAGTTCTGTTCAATCGCATGGGCAAACGTGTGACCAAGATTGAGTAACGCACGAACGTTTTGTTCTTTTTCATCTTGTGCAACGATGTCGCGTTTAATACGGCAGGATTCAATAATGGCGTGCGTGATAGCGTTTTGATCGCGGTTTAATAGTGTTTCAATATTATCTTCCAGCCATTGGAAAAAATTGGCGTCTTTAATGAGCGCGGCTTTAATGATTTCTGCAATACCCGTGCGAAATTCGCGATCAGGTAATGTTTGCAGAGTATCAATATCAATTAACACAGCGACCGGTTGGTGAAATGCGCCAATTAAATTTTTACCTTTAGGATGATTAACTGCCGTTTTGCCGCCGATGGAAGCATCCACTTGTCCGAGCAGGCTCGTTGGAATTTGAATAATAGCGACCCCACGTTGATAGCAAGCTGCGGCGAACCCAGCCATATCACCGATGACGCCGCCGCCTAAGGCAATCAGGGTGGTGTCACGATGATGCCCACCTTCGGCTAGGGCATTAATAATAGTGCTCATGGTTTCAAGCGTTTTATATTGTTCGCCGTCAGGCAAGATAACGGAGTCGCAAGCGTAATCGTTAAGTTGTTCACAAATTGTTGCCAAGTAGATTGGAGCGATAGTTTCATTACTCACAATCATCACTTGTTTGCTTTTGATATGGCGTTTTAAGTAAGATTGATCATCAATTAACCCAGTGCCAATATAAATGGGATATTCTCCGCCGGGATAAGTGACGATGAGTTTTGTAGGTTTTGTCGAATGGTGGGTTGTATGTGTCATACCCTACATCATAAAGCGCCACTATTAATCTTGTCTAGTTCGGGTTTAGAGAATAAAATGGCTGTGATAGCAAAGCTCTAGTGTGCGTATGGAAACGCTTACCTCCATGGATGGGTCTCTTATTAGTAGACAACCCCGCGGATAGCACTAGGCTTTGACTATCACCAGTTTTCTTTAATTCAAAAGGAATTGAATTGTAAGTTTTTTGTTTGCCTGTGGTTTGTCGGTCTGAGGGGGTTGTGGGTTAGAAAATACTCCTTGTGTAGACAGGTTTTCAGCATTTCGAGTTCTATTGTCATCAGAAGAGCCAGTTTCAGTATTCTCTTCTCTTTTTCTTTTGTTTTGACGGTTTACAGATTGTTGTAAGTCGTGGAGTTGACTTTGTGTCATTTTCGGTGCGAACGTCCAGCCACGAAAGCTCTTACCGAATTTATGCTTACTATAAGAGAGGCCACAGGCATTGCAAATAAATGTATGCAGCCTCTCATTTTCAATTTTAGTTGTATAATTAGGATTGTAAAGCGAAGCTTTTGGAAATTTTTCAAGAGTCGAAATGAGCATTGTGCGTCTTTGAATCCTATTATAGTTATCAGGACAGAAGGGGCATAGGGTTTCTCTGTTCGCTTCCCTTGAAAAAGGGGGTTGTGGGTTAGAAAATACTCCTTGTGTAAACAGGTTTTTAGCTTGATTGGAGTTAGGATTAAGGCTTTGCTGTGGCAACCGACGTTTTTGTCTTTTTTTAGTGTTGGAAGAAGACTGTTCGGTATCTCGAGTTCCATTGCCATCAGTAGAGCCAGTTTCAGTATTCTCTTCTCTTTTTCTTTTGTTTTGATGGGTTACAGATTGTTGTAAGTTGTTATCGTTGTGGGGTTGACTTTGTGTCGTTTGCGGTGCGAACTTCCGGCCACGAAAGCTTGGCACTCCTTTTTCTAAGAATAGTTTAAAGCCATCAAAAGAGCAAGTACAATTGAAATTGCTCTTATGCATATCGTAAATCAATTTAATAGGAGTGTTAGGTGGATAATGTTTATAGAGTTGTTTTAAATCAGGAAAGATTTCCCTTGCATCCCATAAATCGTAAAAGTGGCGTTCATGAGAACTTGGTAGGGTTTCTGTGTTCGCTTCCCTTGAAGACACGGAAGGGTTGGTAGCGGTTGTAAAATGTAAATTTTGACTAGGCGCTGGAATGAGAGGGGTTAGCATTTCTTCTGAGAATGATTCAATAGAGCAATTACAATCAAAGTTGAGCTTATGTGTATCGTAAATCTCTTTAATAAGAACATTAGATGGATAAAGGTTATAGAGTTGGTTTAGAAGAAAGGATTCCTTTGCGTACAATAAATCGAGAACGTGGAGTATATGATAGCTTGGATTAACATTATAGTGATGACCTCGTCGCAATGTATAGCCCTTTTTTAAAAGTTTAAGTGAACACAAATAGGTTGCGAAGTATAAGTAGTATTGATCAAACCAGCAACTGGTTTCTTGGAAAATAATACTTTTTTAAGAATTCTTTACAAGAAAATAGAATTAATAGTTATTCTTAATTATTTTTTAAGCTTGCTGATATCAAAAAAAATTTTTTCAGCAATCTCCCGTGGCTTTAGATGATCGGTGTTATAAATTAAATCGGCTGTTTGGCGATAGAGTGGATCGCGCTCTATATTAAGTTGTTGCAATTTAAGTTTCGGATCTTTTTCAGCAAGTAGGGGGCGAACGCCTTTGCGCCTTGAGGTTCGTCTTAATTGCTCATTAAGGGATGCCTGTAAATAAACAACGGTGCCATTTTCTGATAGTTGCTTGCGATTGTCTTCATTGAGCACACAGCCCCCGCCTGTGGCGAGAACAATGCCTGTTAATTGAGTCAATTCAGCGATTGCGGCTTGTTCGCGTTTTCGAAATCCTGTTTCTTGTTCTACCGCGAATATCCAACTAACACTAACGCCGGTGCGTTGCTCGATGACTTCATCTGAATCGTAGAATTGTAATGCGCCTTGGGTGGCGAGTGCTTTGCCGACGCTTGTTTTGCCAGAGCCCATGGGGCCGATTAGATAGATGTTATCTGTTTTGCTCATAGTGTGGGATTATAGCATGCTGGTTTGCTAGTTTTGTGCCTAAGGAGGTGTCTTTAATTCTTAAGATAGTACCAGTATACTTTTTGGTTAATGGTGTAGTGAGGGTCTGGTAAAAAGACAGAATCTATGGTTTCTTAGATGGAATAGTGATGAGCAGCAGAAATGGAACATCAGGATGAAGTTACCTAATTTCAAATTAAATAACAATGCATTATATGATTTTGTGCTGGCATTTCCTGAGCCGGCTCATATCAAAGATCCACATTCCAAAAAATATATCTGTAGTAATAAGCATAATTTAAAGGTCTATGGGCTTGATAAGCCAGAGCAGCTTGTGGGGCTTACGGTGCATGATTTGGATGAGTTCATGAAGCCCTACTGGGGGAAAGAGTTTGCCAATCGAATCGATAATTTTGACGATATTGTTTTAAAGAAAAATACGACATTTAGTGATGAGAATAGAGTGTTTCTGGATAAATTTGGCTTAGTTCATATTCAGAATATGACAAAAGCCCCTATTTTAAATTCTAGAAATAAAGTATCAGCTATCTTAACGACTAGTTTCGATATCACAGGGCGGATTAATCGATTTATCATTTTTGATAAATATCGAGAAATCTATAAAAAGAAAAGGGAGGCCTGTTTGTTTTTAATGAGGCATATGAGAATCGATATGTTTTTTACTGAAGTGCTTTCGGAAAAAGAAATGTTATGTTTGCTTCACATGACAGGAAACAATGCTCATAAAAACCTGATACTGAAAATGAACATTACAAATAAGACAGTTGAATCACATATCCACAATATTATAAATAAATTAAAGTCCAAAACAATCACGGAAATTTTAGAATTTTTAAGGAGCGCGAATCAATATGGAAAAGCTTAATAAGAAAAAGCTATTATTGGTTGGCTTTGTTGCCAATGTATTTGAGTGGTATGATTTTGCAGTTTATGCCTACCTTGCTAGCATTATTGGTATTGTATTTTTCAATGAGAATAATCCGCAGGTGGCGCTGATAAAATCCTTTATGGTTTTTTCGATAAGTTATTTAATCAGGCCGTTGGGCAGCCTTGTTTTTGGATATTTTTCTGATCATTATGGGCGAAGTAAGGCGCTGAAAGTATCGTTATTTTTGATGGCTGTACCTACCTCTTTAATTGGATTATTGCCGACCTATCAAACTGCCGGTTTTCTATCAGTGGTTCTGCTTATTTCTTTGAGGCTGCTCCAGGGGTTTGCTGCTGGCGGTGAGTTACCTGGGAGTACTTGTTATATGTTTGAGGCATCGCCTGTCGATAAGAAAAATTTCTATTGCAGCTTAGTGGCAGCAAGTTCGATGTTAGGTGTTTTTTTTGGTTCGCTCGTTGTCACATTGTCGTATCTATTGCTATCAAAAGAAACCATGATCGCTTGGGGTTGGCGAATTCCTTTTCTTATTGGGTTTATCATTGCGTTTTTTGTATTTAAAATGAGAAAATCGATCACTGAAACCGAAACATTTCAGTTAATCAAATCATCAAGCAAGTCGACGAACTACATCAAAGATTTATTGCGATACAAATTTCAAATAGGCCAAGTATTTTTACTAAATGCTTTTATATCGGTTGCCTTTTATACGCTATTTGTGTGGATGCCCTCCTATTTAAATGTGTATCTGAATATTCGACCATCTGTGGCACATTTGACGAATAGTGTTGCTTTATTAGCATTGATCATCTTTACCTTAGTGGTTGGATATATTTCACGAAATAGTGATAGGAAAAAATGGATAGGGTATAGTGTTTTTACGATGGCGATTCTTTCATATCCCTTGTTTGTTTTGCTGAAAATGAAATCGCTAGTGATATTGCTAATTGTCCAAGTTGCCTTTGCCTTACTGTTGAGTTTTATTGATGGGGTCATTAATGCGACCATGGGCAGCTTATTTCAACCGCGAATCAGAGGTAGCGGGGTGAGTATTGGGTTTACATTCTCAACAGCCATTTTTGGTGGATTAGCGCCCACAGTATCAAGCTGGCTAGTTTATCGATCTGGCAATACGGACTCTCCAGTCTTCCTTGTTATTTTGATGGCGATCATTGCTATACCTGCTGTGACAAGCTTGTATAAATATCAAGAAAGTTTTTCAGCGTAAATAATTATACCGCCAAGCTCTTTCTTTGCAAGTGCGTTGTAAATTTCAGAATAAGTAGTATAAGCTCCAGCATAAGCATTTTTTCCAAATTGGGTTGTAATATTGTTTTTGTGACTTTTTAATTTGTTGATCAATTCTTCATACCAATGCAGATAGTTTTCTGTGACATCGATTAGTGTATTTAATTTCCATTGAGTTGATTTCAGTAGATGCTCACAGCTATTGATGATCACGGGTTTAAATGGAGTTTGATTTTCAGAGGAGTCTCGATAAAAAGGATTATTTTCAGTTAGCGACATAATAGAATAATCAAAAATGACTAGATCTGAAGCTGTCTTTGCAATTTTGCTCAGTGCTAATAAAGCTGTATGCTGATCATTAAAGGCATAAAAAGAATTAAAAAGACAAATAATATCGAAAGTACTGTTAGCAAATAACTCATCAGTATGTGCCACGTCAGCAGTATGAAATTTTATAGAGGGGTAATGTTGTGTTGCATATTTGATTGACTCACCCTCAATATCGATTCCAGAAACAGTCCCCCAACCTTGCTTTTGAATATAGCTGGCTGTCCCACCTAGGCCACATCCAGCATCTAGAATTTGTTGGCCGGTGTCTTTTCTAAATTTCTCCATAACGAGATCGATGGCCTTTTCTTCTCCAGCATGGGCGAAATCACCCTGCCTTAAAAAGGATACAAGCTGTTTTCCTGTGTATTTTCTTAGACTTAGCACGCTGTCGTCCTTTTTCTTGAGGATTTCCGTCATTAAATTCCAGGGTAATACCCTGATGTTCTTGTTGATTAAGTGTGTACAATGTTAACCCAGAAACCAGCTTGGCATCAATCACAATCCGGCGTATGTACAGGAATAAATCGACATAAACAGATGCGATGAGGAGTGAACCCGTGGAGTATCGCGAATCCGCTTGGAGTGAAGCGCAAACACTCAACTATATTGCCTTATGCTACTTGGAATTGGTCTGCGATGAAGTGGATCCGACACAGGAACGCATTGATGCGATTGAAAC
>SDBV01002105.1_pt1 | contig 29893 bp, 6 predicted proteins | sample 2277081 | NCBI WGS metagenome assembly SDBV01 (sample SAMN10402039, study PRJNA504765) | marine sediment metagenome | isolation source: marine sediment core GS10_PC15, 223 cmbsf | place: Arctic Ocean: Southern Knipovich Ridge | collected 2010
TCGGACGCTTACCGCCTCGACGAGTTCTCGGGGTTTTGATTTTGACATGGCGATCTCGGACACCCTGGACAGAACTTACGTGCTGGATAAGGGATTGCGGCATTTGCGTCGGGAAAGGAAGGTATTCTGACACGCTGGTGGGCGCCACCATAGTGAGGTGGCAGCGGCGGTGCTGCCTCACCGCCGCACTTCGCCGGGCCGCCACTTGTCCTCCACTCCCAAGTCCGGGACAATCCCCATCAGGTGAAGAAAATGCGATTCTTCAGAATGTTCTAATGCTTTGCCGGGTTTGGACTTACGCGTCTTCTGCCGGCTAACACCGCATTTTTCCGCGTGACCTACGCCGAGTTTTTCAGGGATTAGTAATAGAGGGATAACGCGATGCCGCCGCCGAAGCCGGATACAGAGGACTTGGTCCACCGTGCAGCCAAAGGCAACGAGACTGCCATGCAGCAACTCCTCAACCGACACCGAAACCGACTCAAGCGAATGGTCGCCGTCCGTATGGACCCGCAGTTGAACGCTCGTTTCGATCCGTCCGATGTAGTTCAGGACGTGCTCGCCGAGGCAGCCCGGAAGCTGCCAGGCTACGCGAGCAGCGTCTCGATACCCTTCTACCCTTGGCTCCGCAGAATCGCCTGGGATCGGTTGATCGCGCTGCGCCAGCAGCACTTCCAGGCTCAGAAGCGGAGCGTGGCCCGAGAGGGGCCTTCCTGTCTTGACCTACCGGACGAGTCGGCCATGCACTTGGCCGAGCAGATGGTCGCCAGCGGAACCAGTCCCAGCGGCGGGGTGTTGCGCGAGGAGCTTCGTGCCCGAGTTCGCTCGGCGCTGGACCGAATGGACCCTGCCGACCGCGAGATTCTCGTGATGCGGCACCTCGAACAACTTCAGGTGAGTGAGATTGCCTCACTCTTGGGGATCTCCCAAGGGGCAGTCAAAATGCGCCGCCTGCGCGCTGCCGAACGCCTGCGTGAATTGCTCGAAGATAGCACGAGGGGGGGCCAGCCATGATGAAGCCCGAGTCTGCCTCCGACCATGCCCTCCAAGCAGACCATGCCTTCGCCGACCTGGTGGAAGAGATCACCCGGGCGATTGAAGCGGGGGAGCCGGTGGATCTGGCCCCATATGAAGATGAGTATCCAGGCTACGCGGAACGGCTCCGCCGATTGGTTCCTGCCCTCCAGGTGCTGGACGACATCGGTCTATCGGCGGTCCGGTCCACGTGTGCGGGAAGACCGTCGAAGCCACCAGCCACCTCAATAGAGGGCACCCTGGGCGACTTCCGCATCCAGCGCGAAATCGGTCGCGGTGGGATGGGCGTGGTTTACGAGGCCCAGCAGATCTCGCTGGGGCGGAAAGTGGCGCTGAAAGTGTTACCCTTCGCCGCCATGCTCGACCAGCGGCAACTTGCCCGGTTTCAGAACGAAGCCCGGGCGGCCGCGTCGCTGAAGCATCCGAACATCGTGCACGTTTACTCGGTGGGCTGCGAACGGGGCGTACATTACTACGCCATGGAGTACGTCGACGGGCAAACGCTGGCGGCCGTTGTCGAGGAACTACGTCGGGCGTCCGGCGCAGCGCCAAGGCAAACCGCCGAGGAACCGCCGCCCGCGATCAGCCAACTAACCCGCCGCCTCCGCTCGGGTACGCTGAGCCCGGAAGGGAAAGCATCGGCCGACGAGCCAACTGGGGACCATCGAGCGCCGGCCGCAGCACCCGTTTCGCCGTCGGCCGATACGAAGCGGGAAGTTCAGGCCCGGATCTCGACCGAGGGCTCGCACCAGAGCCGCGACTATTTTCGCTCGGTGGCCCAACTCGGCGTCCAGGCGGCCGGCGCGTTGGAGCATGCCCACCAGATGGGCGTGGTGCATCGCGACGTGAAGCCGTCGAACCTGATGGTGGACGACCAGGGCCATCTTTGGGTCACCGACTTCGGCCTGGCCATGGTGGAAACGGGCCCCGACCTGACGATGACCGGCGACGTGCTGGGCACGCTTCGCTACATGAGCCCCGAGCAGGCCGAGGGCGGCCGCCGCGTGCTCGACCACCGCACCGACGTCTATTCTCTTGGGGTGACGCTCTATGAGCTGCTTACCTTACAGGCGGCTTTCGACGGCAGCGGGCGTCAGGCGCTCTTGCGGCGGATTTTGCAAGACGAGCCTATTTCACCCCGGCAACTCAACTCGGCGATCCCCACCGATCTGGAAACGATCGTCTTGAAGGCGACGGCCAAAGAACCACACGAGCGTTATGCCTCGGCTGGGCAGTTGGCCGACGATTTGACGCGGTTTCTGGAGCACAAGCCGATCCACGCCCGCTGCCCCTCGCTGGCCACCCGCGCCGCGAAGTGGTCGCGCCGCCACCGGCCGGTCGTTTGGTCGGCCGTGGCGACCCTGCTGGTCGCCGTGGTGGCGTTGGCTGTCAGCACGATGTTGATCGCAGGGGCATATCGGGGCGAGAAGCACCAACGATCCATTGCCGACGAGCAGCGACGGGTCGCCCAGAAGCAGCAACGGTTGGCCAAGCGGCAGGAGACTTTGGCCAAGCAACAGCACAAGCGAGCGGAGGAGGAAGCTCAGCGAGCGCGTCACCTAGCGGAGGAGACTCAGCAGTTGTTGTACGCTGCCGACATCAAGTTGGCGGCCGGGGCGTGGCGAGAGAACGATACGCGGCAATTGTTGGGATTGCTGGAACGCCATCGGCCCGCGGCCGGCATGAAGGATTTCCGCGGCTTCGAATGGTATTACCTGCGGCAACAGGCTTGCACTCCACGGGGCGAAGTGCTCAAGGAGCACGACAATCGTGTCCACTGTGTGCGTTGTTCACGTGACGGCCGCTGGATCGCCACCGCCGGTGAAGATGGAGTCATCAGGGTCTGTGATGCCCGCACCTTGAAATCCCGGGCGACGATCGATGCCGAGCAGGGTGAACTCTACGGCGTTGCTTTTGCTCCCGACGGCAATGTGCTGGCGTCTGCCGGTGAAGACGGAACCGTGCATGTCTGGGATCTTCGCAACGGGCAGCCGCAGCATACGATTTCGGCGCATACGGGGACAGCCAGGACCGTCGTGTTCTCCCCCGACGGAACCCTGCTGGCATCGTCCGGCGACGACAAGCCCATCCGACTTTGGAATCCCGGCACGGGTGAACTGCTGGGGACTCTCGACAAGCACAGTCGGGCGGTCGAGGCGATCGACATTTCTCCCGACGGCCGGATTCTCGCTTCCGGCAGCGATGACGCCACGGTCAAGCTTTGGGATCTCAAAACCCACGAAGAGTTGCACCATCTCGCCAAGCACCGCAATCGCGTCGTTTCGATTGCATTCTCCAACGACGGAAAGCAGGTCGCCAGCGGGGACGTTGACGGACTGCTGTATGTGTGGGACGTGGAGCACGGAAGTTGCCTACTGGCCAAGAAGCATTTCGATGGCGTGCAGACGATCGCTTTTGCCCCACAAGACGAGTGGTTTGCTGCCGGAGATCGCAGCGGCAGCGTGCGGTGTTGGCGTCTGGAAAGTCCGCCTCGGACATCGTCGATCGACGACGTGCTTTCCGTCGGGGAGAATCCGTTCGCCTCCTGGCAGGCGCATCAGGGACGGATCCGTTCGCTGGCCTTCTCGCCCAGTGGCGACCGACTGCTCTCGGGGGCCAATGACGGCCGAGTTATCGCGTGGCAGGGATTTGAGCCGGCGGAGCCGAGGGTCGTCCGTCACTCGGTCGGCGTCACAGATTTCGCGTGGGTCGGCGGGACTTCCCGCGTCGTCACGATCAACCGGAATGCGACCTATCTCAGTGATGTGGAAAAGGAATCTTCCGTGATTGCGATCAACGAGGAAGATCGCCGTCGCTGGAGTGTGGCCTGTTCGGCGGATGGACAACTGGCCGCGGTCGGCGATTGCGACGGGAATATCCGTTTGTGGGACCTGCAAAGTCAGACGATACGAACGACGTGGAAGCTGGGAGAGGTCGAAGTGATGCGACTTGCATTTTCCCCCGATGGCTCCAGGTTGGCATGCACTTGCCGCTCCGAGGATGATCTCGTACGGATATTCGACGTGCAGTCGCAGGAGATGCTGCCGGGACTCCTGGCGAACAGTTGTTATGCCGTTGCGTTCTCTCCGGACAGCCGGTTGCTGGCCGTTTCCGCGGAAGGGGACGCCATCGTGGTTTGGGACATTGTCGAACGAAAAGTGCGCTGCATGCTCGACGGTCACACCAACTCGGTCAGTGATCTGGCGTTCTCCCCGGATGGGCAACTGCTTGCCTCGGCGAGCCATGATCGGCTGGTCAAACTCTGGGATTGGCGGTTGGGATCGGAGCGGATGTCGCTTTCAGGACATCGTGACCAGGTGAGAACACTGGCCTTCTCGCCCGATGGTGCCACCCTGGCAACCGCCGGACGCGACGGGCGCCTCAAGCTCTGGCAAGTGGCAACCGGCCAGCCGCTGTGCGACATCGTCTCGGAAGCAGAACCGATCAATAAGATCGCCTTCAACGCTTCCGGAAACCGTCTGGCGTACCGGCGAGAGGGCTCGGACAAGGTACAGTTCCTCGAAGCCCCTTCCGGCGAGACGGAGTTGCATGTCTCTCTGCGGGATCCTGGGAGCGGGCGAGTCGTCTCTTCGCCGGCGGAGGGCAAAGAGAAGCTCCGCGAGCAACGCATGAGGCGGCTGGAGGGCATTGCCCGGCGGCTCGACTTGTGCGGCAAGCAAATGGAACTTGGCGGCACGAAGATCGACGGCACGCCGCTGGACTGGAACTCCTATCGCGGCAAGGTCGTGCAGGTCGCTTTTTGGGATACGTCGCACGGCGGATTCCACGCGGAAGTGGCCGATGCCAGATTCAACCACAGGCTATACCGCGATCGGGGCTTCGAGATCGTGGCCGTCAGTCTTGACCCGGATCGTGCGAGTTTGGAGGAGTATCTGGCCACTCCGCCGGGGGATGGGGAGCCGTTTCCCTGGGCGACTCTTCATGATCGGGACGCCCAAGGAGGACACCCCCTCGGTACCTACTACGGAATCACCGATCTCCCGAGAAGGTTTCTTGTCGATCGAGAAGGCAAGGTTGTCTCAACCAGGGCTTACGGCAGAGAGTTGGACACGCTGCTGGAGCAATTGCTCGGACCGCCCTACCTTCCCAAGGGTCGGCTCAACTACATCGACCTGCGGTCGTGCGCCAATCGCAAGGTGACGCTGGGAAGGACCGGAAAGCCGAACAACAGCCTGGCGGAGTTGCCCCGAGGCGAGCAGACGTTCGGAGGCGTGAAGTTCAACATCGCCGACGCCATGATCCAATTGGCCAGCACCAAACTGCCCGACCGGCCGGAAAAGGTCGAGATTCCCGTCAACAGGACCTTCATCAGGCTATACGTCCTTCACGCCACGGAGTGGGGAGAAGTGTCCTGGGCCAAGGTCCCCGACGGCACGCTCGTCGGGCAATTCCACCTGAACTTCGAGGACCAGACGACCGAGACGATCCCGATTGTCTACGGTGAGGATCTTCGCGACTGGTGGGACGTGGAAGGCAAAGCCGTCACGCGGAGCAAGGTCGCTTGGGTCGGCGGTATCCGGGAGGCACGAGGCGAGCAGGCCAGGCTCCGCCTCTATCTTTCGGCGTGGAACAACCCCCAGCCCGACAAAAAGGTCGTTGGCATCGATTATGTCTCGGCCAACGCAACCGCGGCCTCGCCGTTCTGCGTGGGCATGACCGTAGAAGAGGCCGTCGGTCAGAATACGGACAGGGCCGCCACTACGGCTCCCGCCGAGCGGCCGGAGTCGGAGGATGACTTGATATCCCAGCCGAATAGGGAGACGGGCCAAAGCCGGAACAATGATGAAGGATGAATTCTGAATGATGAATAACTCAGGGCGGTGGCCAAGACGGATTCTCTGGCCCCTGATCCCTGACCCCGAAGAAAAAAGCGGCCGGTGAGGCTCGTGCCGCGAAGCAACCGACCTCACCGGCCCGAAGCCAACCCCCGGGCGCTCGGTCTGCGCGCCCGGGACGATGACCATTTTTATTATACCGCAGGCCACAAACGCGAAGGAGTACAGAACCATGTTTTCTCTGCAATTCCTCAAAGCCGCGGCCCGACCCGGCTCGACCCGACCCGCGCCCAAGCCGTCGCGCAACCGGCCATGGCGGCGCTGCCTCCGCCACGAGCCCTTGGAGGACCGAGTCCTCTTGAGTCTCAGCGCCGGGATGGGGGCAGGCGAGTTTGTCCCGGGAGAAATCTTGATTGGCTTCGAAGGGGAAATCCCGGCCGCCTTCCGTGCCCAGGGCGCCGCGTCGGCCATCGAGTTGGCGGGGAATCGCTTTTTGGACCTCGAACTGACCGCTGGCAAAACACTGCAACATCTGTCCGCCAAGGCCGGTCGGCCCGAGCGACTCGCCACCCGCTGGACGCTGGGTCCCGGGACCGATGTGCTGGAGGCGGTTGGTCGCCTGACCGGCGAGCCGGGCGTGGCCTACGCCGAGCCAAACTATATTCTAACGGCCGCGATCACCCCCAACGACCCACAGTTTGACGATTTGTGGGGCATGCACAACATGGGCCAGACCGGCGGGGTCGCCGGCGCCGACATCGACGCGCCCGAGGCCTGGGGCATCAACACGGGCAGCGGAAACATTGTTGTGGGCATCATCGACACCGGAGTGAATTACAACCACGAAGACCTCGCGGCCAACATCTGGACCAACCCCGGAGAGATCGCCGGCAACAACATCGACGACGACGGCAACGGCTACGTCGACGACGTGCGCGGCTGGGACTTCGTCAACAACGACAACGATCCTAAGGACGACAACAAACATGGCACGCACGTGGCCGGCACCATCGGGGCGGTCGGCAACAACGGCGTCGGTGTGGCGGGGGTCAACTGGAACGTCCAGATCATGCCCTTGAAGTTTCTTGACAACCGCGGTTCGGGCACGGCGGCCGGCGCCATCGAGGCCGTCAACTACGCCACCATGATGCGCGATCTGTATGACTTCAGCGGCGGGACGCAGGGGGCGAACATCGTATTGACCAGCAATAGCTGGGGCGGCGGCGGGTTTTCCCAGGCATTGTACGACGCCATCCAAGCCAGCGGCGACGCCAACATGCTGTTCGTCGCGGCCGCGGGCAACAACGGCGGTGGAGCAATCCTCCCAGCGAGATACGACCTGGACAACATTATGTCTGTGGCTGCGACCGATCACACGGACGCCTTGGCGTCGTTCTCCAGTCGCGGCAATGGTGTGGACCTCGCCGCTCCAGGGGTCGACGTGCTGAGCACGATGCGCAACGCCTACGGTACGCTCAGTGGCACGTCGATGGCCGCCCCCCACGTTTCCGGGGCCGCGGCGCTGGTGTGGGACCTTGCCGGACCAGACGCCACCTACGATCAAGTGCGCGACGTGCTGCTGGCAAGCGTCGACGTCCTGCCCGGGCTTTCCGGAGCCGTGGACACCGGAGGACGACTGAACGTCTTCGAAGCGCTGAAGCAAATCAAGATGGAGGTGGCCGGCAGCGCGCCGGCTTCCGGCGAAGTCCTCGGTGTCGCGCCCACGGCGTTTGTCATCGAATTCTCGCATCCGGTTGACGACGGTACACCACTCGACCCAAACGTGCTGACCGTCAACGGCGTTACCACCGAAATTGATGTACTACTTAGCTCGGACAAGCGGACGGCGACGTTTACGTTTTCGCCCAGCCCGGTCATAGCCGAAGGCCCGTATACCGTGAGTCTTGCAGCAGGGTCATTGGCTACCGTTGCCACCCTGTGGGATCCAGCATTGCAAGCGTGGTCGGAGACTTTCTTCTATGATACCACGCCGCTTTTGGTTGCAGGTACCAGTCCGGCCAACGGCGCGCCTGCCCTGCTGCCTTTGGAGACGCTCGACGTCACATTCAATCAGGCGATCGATCCTGCAACCCTCGGTGTGGATGCCGTAGCTCTCAGCCAAGGAACGGTGGTAGCCGTCACGCCGTGGGACGTAACCCCGGAGTCCGAAGGCCCTGTACTTTATGAAGGCGTCAGCTACACGCTGGAAGGCGTCACCAAAGAGGGGACATTCAGTTACCAGATCGCCAAGGGCGCCGTGAGCGACCTCGACGGCAATCCGTTAGGGGAGTATTCCGGCACGGTGGAGATCGACGTGGATACCGTCGCGCTTCCCTTCCCGTTCGTCGCGCAAGCACCGGCCGCTTCGCTGATTCACCGAAGCGCCGCCACGGGCATTGTCGGCAGTGACGGCGACGTGGACCAATTCACGATCGACGTCGACGGCAATCAGACGATCAGCGTTGTTGTCCGCCCACAGGACACACTCATTGGACAGGTGGAGCTGCTCGCAGGGGGATCGATTCTTGAGCAAGCCACCAGTTCGTCGAGCGGCGCCGCGGCGATCATTCAAACGGTCGCGGTGCCTGCGGAGGGCCAGTCCTACACGATTTCCGTGTCCGGCGCCGCCGGCACTACGGGGAAGTACTCGCTCGAGGTGATCTTAAACGCCGCGGTTGATGACGAGCCGAATGATGATCTGTCGATGGCCCAGGACATCTCGGGGAGCTGGACCACCCTTTCGTCGGTGGCCCAGCGCGCGGCGGTCAGCGGTGCGCTGAACCGGGGAATCCCGGCCATCACTGCGGAGACGGAAGACGGCGATGCGTTTCTTTCCAAGCAGAACGATCTGCGCGGTAGTTGGACCGACAGCGGCCTGACCACGGGCGGCGGCGTTCCGATCTGGAAGATCAACGGCGGCGCCGGCGTGACCGGAAGTATCGGCGGGGGCGACAAGCAGGACACGTGGTATTTCTCGGCGGAAGTCGGAGACGTGGTCACGGTCAGTTTGAGCGCTCTCTCCGTCGATCTCCATGACCCTAGTGAGACGCAACTGGACCTGGCAACTCCCACCGAGGGGAGCACATTTACGTACACATTCACTGCGGCGGGAGACTACTGGGTTCACGCCTACCAGGGTAACGGGGACTACACGCTGACGTTGGAGATGGCGACCATTGCCGATCTCTCAGGCGCGGTTGATCCCGTGGACTACTACGCCTTCGAAGCGGCCCCGGGCGATGTGATTCGGTTGGCGGCGGACACTCAGGCAAGTCGCTCCACGGTAGCGCTCAAGCTGTTCGACCAGGACGACCTCGAGGTGGCCGCTTCGGCGCCAACGGACCTCCTTGACGGATACATCGAATACACCGTGCCAGGCACCGGCAGCGATCCAGCGTCTTACGCGATTCAGATAGCAACCGGGGCAGGTACGCCGTTGGAATTCGACGTCGACTACGGCATCGTGGTTACCAAAAACGCCGTCCTGGACCTTGAACGCAACGACACGGTGGTGACTGCGCAACCGCTCGGCAGTGGCAGCGGCGTCGTGCTCGGCAACATCGGTCTCTACGCTGACGTCTTGTGGGTTGGAAGTACGACACCGGACGACTGGAATGACGGAACATTCAACGTGACGCAGGTCGCTTTGGCGGATTTGGCGGCGCAGACGCTCTCCGATTACGACGCCATTTACATCGACTCCAATGCGGGTGTTCCTTCCGCTTCCGACGCGGCCGCGATTAGCGTCCTTGTCGGCGGCGGCGGCGGTCTCGTTACGGAAAACGGCGGCAACGAGGGCGACGCGGACTACTCGTGGGTACCCAATGTCGGCGCCGGCCTGACCTGGTCCACAGAAAACTCGGATGACAACCAACTGACCGACCTCGGCCGGGTGCATCCGGTGACGGCGGGTCTCACGGATGCCGGGATCTCGAATTGGGCAATCGCCCAGCATAATGTGTTCCCGGAGGTCGGAGGCATGGATGTATTGGCGACCAACGCCGCGGGCGTCGCCAACATCCAGGCCGATGACTTCGGCAGCGGTCGGCTGGTGTACCTGGGGATGGACGTGGACGGCCATCGGACCAAAGGAGAGGCGCAGCGCTTGATCCGTCAAGCGTTGAAATGGTCTGCCAACCCGTCGCCCGAGGTGGACTTCTACGCCATCAATCTTTCGGCAGGCGACTCGGTTGACCTTGCTGCCGCCGCAGTTGCGTCAGGGAGTGGTGCATTTGTCAACAACGTGCAGCCGGGCGTTCGTCTTTACACACCGACGGATGGAACCGTCGACCCTTCCGCTGGCGCGCTGATCCATACCGCATCCATGGACGGTACTTACTTCATCGAGATCTATGCGCTTAGCGCTGCGAAGGGAGAGTATTTACTGACGGTTGACGTCACGCCAGGTCCACCTCCGCCGCCATCGTTTTCGATCAGCGACGTGACGGTCAGTGAGGCCGACGCAACGGCCACGTTCACGGTGAACCGCTCAGGCGACACCTCGAGCACCAACACGGTCGACTTCGCGACGGCGGACGGTGTTCTCCCGGACAATGCGATCGCCCCGGGCGACTACTCGAGTTCCTCTGGCACGCTCAGCTTTGGACCGGGCGTGACCTCGTTGCCTGTGCAAGTGACGATTGTGGATGACGCCGCCGAGGAACCCGCGGAGACCTTCTTCGTCAACCTAAGCAATCCCAGCACCGGCGCCAGCATTAGCAATAGCCAAGGCGTGGGAACCATTCTGGATAACGATGCGCCGGCCGGCGCCAACGACATCTACGTCTGGGACATCGTCTTCGACAGCCGCACCCGCGGCAAAGGCGGCAGCAAACACGACGAGCGGGTCCTGGTGACCATCCGCCGTGACTCCGATGCGAACGGCGTGGCGGAGGGCAGTGATGCAGTCATCTCTGGAGCAAACGTCACCGTTGAGGTCCGCTACTCCGACGACAGTTTGGTTGGGACCTTGTCGGGCATCACCGACGCGGCCGGTGTCTTCACCAGCAGTTATCTCACGAACCTGCCCAGCGGCGCCTACACCGCCGAGGTGACGGCGCTTACGCACTCGTCGTTCATCTGGAACGGCATTCTTGACCCGACCGCCAACGATGCCGACTCCGACGGCGACGGCCTGCCGGATGATTCGCACACGATTCCACTCAGTGCTTCGGCGGCGGTGTTCACGGAAAGCTCAGCTCGGTCGACCAAACCGCTCAGCAGTGCCGAGTTGGTCGACCTGGTCTATTTCGATCTCGGCAGCACTTCGCCCGGAAACAAGAATCGAGACGAATCGGACTCCGAGTCCGAACGAACCGAGTTAACCGACTACCTGTTGTATGATTTGATTTGAGAAAATGCCACGGCGAGTGGCACTGGCGGCTGGCCAGTGCCTTGGGCCAGCACGGGCAAGATGCCCGCGGCACCCGCCGAAACCGTGATGAGAAAAGCGGCCGGTGAGCCCTTGCTACCAGGCACACGACTCACCGGCCGGGCATCCCCGGACGCTCGTTTTGCGCGCCCGAGGCACTAACCGTCTGAATTATACCGCCGATGAACCACCCGATGGAACCCGTAACCATGCCATTTTTTCCCGGATTGACCCCCCGCAAGGATATGTCGCAGCGGGGTTGGCACCAACGCAAGGAGGAAGAGGCCCGCCGCCTTCGGGTGGAGGCGGGTGATCCGTAGGCCGTGAGCGAAGCTTCGCCGGCCGACGTTTGTTCGATACCGATCCTGCTGAGCGTGCCGTTGGAAGCATCGGACGGGGTGGCACAACCACCACGCCCATCCTGACCAACCGGTACGGCCGGGCGATGGCAGTTTGAATGTACCTAACGCATCCCAAATCGAGGAGAGTAGAGCCATGTCACGGTTATCCTATCCACGGCGTCGCCGGTTCAATGCTCCCACCTCTCCGGCTAGACGGCGGCAAGACCGTCGGAGCAAAGCGAGGGGTGGAAGACCCAGCGATCGCAGGCTGTCGGTGGAGCCGCTCGAGCAACGGACGCTGTTGTCGGTGGGTTTGTTGACCGACAAGCTCGAATACGCCCCCGAAGAAGTCGTGACCATGACGGCCAGCGGGTTTGCGCCGGGCGAGACGGTCGAATTCCAGGACAGCCGCATCGACGGGGTCCCCATCGCGGAAGCGGCATGGTACGAACCTTGGCAGATCACCGACTACGACTTGGACGGGCTGACCGACGGCAGTGTCCAAACGACGTGGGCCATCAGCGATGAGGAGAGCCCCGGACGATCAAGAAGTGCTGGTTGTGCGACACCTGGAACAGCTATCGACCCGCGAGATTGCGGCGATCCTGGAGATTTCCGAACCGGCGGTCCGTCATCGACAGCGTCGGGCCTTGGAGCGGCTGACGAAGTTGCTCCGGGACTTGGAATGAATCCATTTTCAACTAGGCCGCCAACTTGAACGGCAGCGTACAACGGTGTTTTATTGTGCTGAAGACGGTTTGACCGAAGTAGCGTTTTCGTCCTTCGGCCGAACCCATAAATGAAGAAAGGATCCCACGAGGTGACAACCATTACGCATGCCGAGACGGTAAATGCATGTCTTGAGTTGACGACCTCGCGACAGTTTAGCGCGTGGTTGGCGGAGCAGCGAATTAGCCTGGCGTTCACGACTTATCAGGCGGGAAAGCTATTTCTGATCGGGCTCCAGCCCAACGGCAGGCTGAGTGTTTTCGAGCGATCTTTCCACCGCTGTATGGGGCTGTGGGGAGACGGCCAGACGCTGTGGATGACCTCCCTGTTTCAACTGTGGCGGTTCGAAAACATACTTCAGCCGGGCCAGACGCACGATGGCTACGATCGCCTTTTTGTACCTCAGGTCGGATACATTACAGGCGACATCGACATCCACGATGTCGGAGTTGACGCAACGGGCCGCCTGGTCTTCGTCAACACTTTGTTTAGCTGCTTGGCGACGGGCAGTGAGACGCATAGTTTCGCGCCGATTTGGCAACCGCCCTTTATTACTAAGCTGGCCGCCGAGGAACGCTGCCACCTGAACGGATTGGCGATCGAGCAGGGTCGTCCCCGTTACGTAACTGCTGTGGCCGCGACCGATGTGGCCGACGCCTGGCGCGAGCACCGCAACGAAGGCGGCGTTGTCATCGACTGTCAGGCCAACGAGATCATCGCCCGCGGGCTTAGCATGCCCCATTCGCCGCGTGTCTATCGAGACCAGTTGTGGTTGTTGGACGCGGGCAGCGGTTACTTTGGCCGCGTTGACCGTGAGACAGGATCCTTCGAGCCGCTCACCTTTTGCCCTGGCTTTCTCCGCGGCTTGACATTTGTGGGTGACTTTGCAGTGGTCGCCACGTCGAAGCCGCGCGAGAACAAGACATTCACTGGCCTCGCGCTCGACGACAATCTAGCACAGCGCAAAGCCGAGGCCCGCTGCCAAGTGGCGGTGATCGACCTGCGATCTTTCGACTTGACCCATTGGCTACGAATTGAAGGCGTGGTGGAAGAACTGTACGACGTAGTCGCCCTACCTGAAGTGCAACGTCCCATGGCAATCGGTTTCAAGACCGATGAGATCCGCCGCACGCTCTCCATGGGAGAGCCCGACTCACTATAGGTCGGTGGGCGCCCACCGGGCGTAGGCGAATTGCGAACACGAGGCGACAAGACATATTACTCATCAACCCCGATTGCAGAATGAGAAAGGGCCCATCATGAAACGCCGGCGACAGAACCGAAAACCACACCACTCTGCCCGTCGGCAGAAGAAACATTTCCGTAGCTTGAGGCTCGAAAGTCTAGAACATCGGTGTCTGTTGACCACCATCGATCTTGGCAGCCTGGGCTCCGCGGGCGTCACGATGTACGGTGCCGACCCGTTGGACGAAAGTGGGTCGGTGAGCACCGTCGGGGACGTTAACGGGGACGGTTTCGATGACTTTTTGATCGGAGCGCAGCGGGCCGACGCCGCTGGCAATGCCAAGAATCACGCTGGCGAGAGCTATCTGATCTTTGGCGGTCTCGCACTGCCAGCATCGATCGACCTGGCGAATTTGGGGTCAGCCGGAATCATCTTCCACGGAGCGGACGCGGAGGATTCCAGTGGCGTCTCGATTAGCGACGCGGGAGACGTCAACGGCGACGGTTTCGACGACTGGCTAATTGGGGCCCAAATAGGCCGCGGCGAAGGAAATCTCAATCCCTATTCGGGAGAAACCTATCTCATCTTTGGTAAGGCCGACTGGTCAGCGACTCCGACCGTTGACCTGGGCAGCTTGGGCTCGGCGGGTGTCACCTTCTTCGGCGTCGACACCTATGACGAAAGCGGCTCTCGGGTCAGCAGCGCCGGCGACATCAATGGCGACGGCTTTGATGACCTGTTGATTGGAACGTACCTGGCTGCCGGGGCGGGCAATCTCGAGCCCTATGCAGGCGAGAGCTATCTTATCTTCGGCAAGGCCGACTGGTCAGCAACCCCCACGATTGATCTGGCAGGTTTGGGCTCGGCGGGAGTCACTTTCTATGGTGCTGAAGTGGGTGACTTTAGCAACTATTCACTGAGCAGCGCGGGAGATGTGAACGGGGATGGCTTCGGCGATCTGCTGATTGGGGCCCGGGATGCCGACGCCGCAGGTAATCTCAAAAACCGAGCCGGTGAGACGTACTTGATCTTTGGCAAGTCCGATTGGTCAGCCACTCCGACGATTGACCTCGGCAGCTTGGGCTTGGCGGGGATCGTCTTCTACGGCGCTGATGCGGAGGACGTCAGTGGGTTCTCGCTGAGCGACGCGGGAGATGTGAACGGGGACGGCTTCGATGACCTGTTGATCGGGGCGTTTCGAGCTGACGCCGCGGGCAACCTCAAGAACAGTGCCGGCGACAGCTACGTAGTATTCGGCAAGGCCGACTGGTCGGGGACACCGACGATTGATCTTGCCAGTTTGGGCTCGGCGGGGATCACCATCTACGGAGCCGACGCTAATGACTACAGCGGCCGGTCAGCAGTGAGTGGAGCGGGGGACGTCAACGGGGACGGCTTCGACGACCTGTTGATCGGGGCGCAGGCAGCCGACGCCGCGGGCAACCTCAAAAGTGGCGCCGGCGACAGCTACGTAATCTTTGGCAAATCCGACTGGTCGGCGACGCCGACGATCGATCTGGGCAACTTGGGTACGGCGGGAATCACCATCTACGGCGTTGACGTGCTCGACCTAAGCGGCCGTTCGGTGAGCAACGCTGGGGATGTCGACGGAGACGGCTTTGATGATCTGTTGATCAGCGCCTATAAAGCCGACGCCGCGGGCAACCTCAAGAACGCTTCCGGCGAAAGTTATCTCATCTTCGGTGGTGATTTCACGGCTTCGGTCACGCATCTCGGCACCGGTGTATCCGAGACACTCAGCGGCGACGCCGCGGCCAACGTCATGATTGGCGGCCTGGGCGACGACGTGCTGGTCGGCTCCGGTGGGCCGGACGTCCTGCGCGGTGGTCAAGGCGACGACATCCTGGCCATTGGCGACTTGACATTCCGTCGCCTCGTGGGCGGCAACGGCCTGGACACGCTGCGTCTGGATACCAGTGACACAATGCTCGATCTGACCGCGCTGGCCGACAACCGCATCCTGGGCATCGAACAGATTGACCTCTCCGGCAGCGGGGCCAACACGCTGGTGTTGGACGTGGCCGAGGTGCTGAACATCAGCGACGAGTCCAACACACTGGTCGTCTTCGGCGACGCCACCGACGGCGTCATCACCGGCAGCGGCTGGACAAGTTCCCCGAACGAGAACATCGGCGGGACCGATTTCAAGGTTCTCACGCAGGGCGCCGCCACGCTGAAAGTTGCTGTCCCTGTTCGAACACTGAGTCACAAAACGATTGATCTGGCCAACCTGGGTGAGGCGGGGCTGACTGCATACGGCGCCGAGGCGGGTGACCACAGCGGCTGGTGGGTAAGCAGCGGTGGGGACGTCAACGGGGACGGCTTTGACGATTTTCTCATCGGCGCAGAGCGGGCCGACTCCGCGGGCAACCTCAAGAACCGTGCCGGCGACAGCTACCTGATCTTCGGCGGGCCTGCGTTACCGACGTCGATCGACCTAGCGAATTTGGGGTCGGCGGGGGTCGTTTTCTACGGCGCTGACGAGGAGGACTTCAGTGGGTTCTCGCTGAGCGACGCGGGAGACGTCAACGGCGATGGTTTCGACGACCTGGTGATCGGAGCGTTCTTAGCCGACGCCGCGGGCAACCTCAAATTCTATGCGGGCGACACTTACCTGATCTTCGGTAAGGCCGACTGGTCGGCAACCCCGACCGTTGACCTGGCCAGCTTGGGCTCGGCGGGGGTCACCATCTACGGCATCGACGAATATGACGAAAGCGGCTTTCCGGTCAGCAGCGCCGGCGACATCAACGGGGACGGCTTCGATGACCTGTTGATTGGGGCCTACTTGGCTGACGCCGCAGGCGAAGCCAAATCCTATGCGGGCGAGAGCTACGTGATCTTCGGCAAGGCCGACTGGTCGACGACCCCCACGATCGACCTTGCCAGTCTGGGCTCGGCGGGAATCACATTGTACGGCGCCGACGCGGACGACTTCAGCGGCTATTCGCTGAGCGGAGCGGGGGACGTCAACGGAGACGGCTTCGATGATCTGTTGATCGGAGCGTGGTCGGGTGACGCCGCGGGCAACAGCAAGAACCGAGCGGGTGACAGCTACGTGATCTTCGGCAAGGCCGACTGGTCGGCGACCCCGACGATTGATCTGAGCAACTTGGGCTCGGCGGGTGTCGCTATCTACGGTGCTGACGTTTATGACTTTAGCGGCTTTTCGGTGAGTAGCGCGGGGGATGTCAACGGGGACGGCTTCGACGACCTGTTGATCGGGGCGTCTCGAGCCGACGCCGCGGACAACCTCAAGAACGGCGCTGGCGACAGCTACGTGATCTTTGGCAAGTCCGACTGGTCGTCGACACCGACGGTTGACCTTGCCAATTTGGGTACGGCGGGAATCACGCTCTACGGCGCCGAGGCTGTTGACAAAAGTGGCCGTTCCGTGAGCGGAGCGGGGGACGTCAACGGGGACGGTTTCGACGACCTGTTGATCGGGGCGGTGCAAGCCAGCGCTGCAGGGAATCTCAAGCCTGCCGCGGGTGAAAGCTATTTGGTTTTCGGGGGCCCTGCGCTGCCCACATCGATCGACCTGGGCAATTTGAACTTTGCCGGAATCACCATCTATGGCGTCGACGCGGGTGACGTTAGCGGGCATTCCGTGAGCAACGCCGGAGACGTCAACGGCGACGGCTTCGACGACCTGTTGATCGGCGCCTATCGAGGCGGCGCCGCGGGCAACCTCAAAAACCGAGCCGGCGAGAGCTACCTGATCTTCGGCGGTGATTTCACGGCTGCGGTCACGCATCAAGGGACGGCTGTGTCCGAGACACTCGGCGGCAACGCGGCGGCCAACGTCATGGTTGGCGGCCTGGGCGACGACGTGCTGGTCGGCTCCGGTGGGCCGGACGTCCTACGCGGTGGTCAAGGCGACGACATCCTGGCCATTGGCGACTTGACGTTCAGTCGCCTCGTGGGCGGCAACGGCCTGGACACGCTGCGTCTGGATACCAGTGGCACAACGCTCGATCTGACCGCGCTGGCCGACAACCGCATCCTGGGCGTCGAACAGATTGACCTTTCCGGCAGCGGGGCCAACACGCTGGTGCTGGACGTGGCCGAGGTGCTGAACATCAGCGACGAGTCCAACACACTGGTCGTCTTCGGCGACGCGGACGACGGCGTCATCACCGGCAGCGGCTGGACAAGTTCCCCGAACGAGAACATCGGCGGAACCGACTTCAAAGTCCTCACGCAGGGCGCCGCCACGCTGAAAGTTGCTGACGGCGTGTCAGTGTTGACGAACGCGCCGATCGAATCACCGCTGCTGGTCACCACGATCGAAGGAATCGACTTTTACGAGAACGCCAGCAATGACGGGTTCTATCACATCCCACCCGATCCGATCGGCGCCGTTGGGCTGGACCATGTGGTCTCAGTGGTCAACACCTCCATCGAATGGCACACCAAATCGGGGGCCCAGCAAAACAGCCAGAGCCTTCAGAGCTTCTTCGCGTCCCTGTCGCCCGTCAACAGCACCTTCGATCCCAAGGTCATTTACGATCAGTATGCAGGCCGATTTCTGGTGGTAACTCTAGAGCAGCAGGACACGGCCGACGGGGATTCGGTGAACAGTTCCAGGCTCCTCCTGGCGGTCTCCGACGACAGTGACCCTAACGGCCTCTGGTACTTCCACGCCATCGATTCCAGGGTGACGATCGGCGGGGTCGATGAGTGGGCCGATTATCCCGGATTTGCGGTGGACGAGCAGGTGATCTATCTGACTGCCAACATGTTCAGCTTTGGCGCCAACCTGTTTGGCGGCGCGCGGTTGTGGATCATTGACAAAACGGACTTCTACTCCGGCGGCGCGGCCAGTGTTGCCGTACATGACCCCTCAGCCGCCGCTGGCGCATCCGCGGCTACCACGCAACCGGCGCACATGTTTGGAACTGCCCAAGCAGGGCTGGGGACGTTTCTGGTGCGTTCCGGGTTCTCCGATGGGACCAACGAATTCCTAAGCATTATCCGGGTCGAGGACCCACTCGCCCCATCGCCTACGTTTACGCATCAGTTTGTCGACGTAGGCGACATCGACGACATGACCGTGTCGATGCCCAACGCACCCCAAGCCGGTAGTCTCGAGTTGATCGAAACCAACGACCGCCGATCGCTCCATGCGGTGTGGCGAGACAACGCCTTGTGGGCGGCCAGCACGATCGTGCCCTCTTCAGGTCCAGACGCGGGCCAAGCCACGGCCCACTGGTTCAAAATCGATACGTCGAATCTCGGTTCGCTGAGCCTGGCTGATCAGGGAAATGCCGGCGGTAACGACGTCGACCCGGGTGCGCACACGTTCTTCCCCTCAATCGCGGTAGACAAGGATGGCAACATGGCCATGGGTTTCGCCCTGTCAAGCCCGAACCACTACGCCGGCGCTTATTACACCGGGCGCCTGGCCAGTGACCCGGCGGGTACGGTGCGGCAGACCGGAGTGCTCGCGGCAGGACTGGGTCCCTATGTGCGCACCTTTGGGGGAAGTCGCAACCGTTGGGGCGACTACAGCGGGATTTCACTGGATCCCGTCGATGAATCAACCTTCTGGGTCTACAACGAGTACGCCATCATGCCCGGCAATTCCACCGGTGAAGGGGACGATGGTCAGTGGGGCACTCGGTTTGGGAGCTTCTCGTTCCTGGTCCCTGTTGTGGATGTCCCGGCCGGCGGCGGCACGGTCGACGTGTCTGCCAGTGGAGGTGAACTGGTCGTGCGGCAGGGCACAACGGAATTGTTCCGCGACGCGCTAAGCTCCATGTCGGGAGTGGCTATCATCGGTTCCACAGACTCGGAAACATTCGAGATCAACATTGATGGGCTGTCTGCCGCTGATCTTCCCAGTGGAATCTGGCTCACCGGCGGGGAAGGTCTTGGAGATAATGACACCCTTGCCGTCAGTGGCTCTGTAATCGTCACCAACTACCAGTACACGACCGGCGGGCCGGAATCGGGCACAATCTCCCTTGATGGCCTCAAAGTGTTCTTTGCCGAATTCGAGCCCATCATTGACAACCTCAGCGTTGTCAACCGAGTGTTCTCGATCGGTCCCAATGACGGTCAAACCGTCCGAATCGCCGACGACGGGCTTCCCGGCAATGGAATGTCTATTATCGACTCCGGCGGTACGGGCGGCTTCGAAAGCATCACTTTTTCGGCGCCGATTGTCTCGCTTGCCGTGATCGGCGGTGGCGGGAACGACTCGATCACCATTGAATCACTTGATTCGGCGTTCTCCTCAACTTCGTTGATCATCAGTGCGGGGGATGGGGACGACACGATCGTAGTTGAATCGCTCGGCTCCGGATTCTTCGGGGCCTTGACGCTCGATGGCGGAAGCGGCAACGACATTGCCACGGTAAGTGAGACCGTGACGACGCCGGTGACCGTCAGCCATGTTGCCCCAATCGTGAACATTGGCGCCTCCGCCGCAATCCCGGAGGGAGACGTCTTCACCCTGCAAGGGTCCTTCAGCGACCCGGATGCCGATACCTGGACCGCCACCGTCGACTACGGGGACGGATCGGGTGAGAAGACGCTGGCACTGAATCTGGGCAAGACGTTCTCTCTCAGTCACCCTTATGCCGACGACGGGCAGTACACGGTGGTGGTGACCGTGACCGACGACGACGGGGGAATCGGCGCCGCCACGTTCGACATGACGGTCACCAATGTGGCGCCTGCGGTGAATTCGCTGGTGTTCGATTCGACGGTGATCGACGAAAATGGGAGCGTCACGCTGACGGGCACGTTCACCGATCCCGGTGCGAGGGACGACCATGAAGTGGTCATCGATTGGGCCGACGGCACGAGCGACACGATAAGCAACAAGAGAACGTTCTTCGACGGAACGTTCGACGACACGGCCTGGGTTGAACATGTTGTCCAGTACGGCTCTGGCGGTTCTGCCACCGCACAGCAGCAGACGAGTGGGGCCGATACTTTCCGTGGCATCGATATTTCTCTGAGCCAGGCGCCGGCAGGCGGCATCAGCCAGGTCGGCGTCTACAGCATCCTGCCGTCCGCCGCGTACGATCCGGCGGCAGAGGGAGAGATCTTCGCGCTCGATTTCCAGCTTAGCGGCGTCGAGCTGCCATCCACGGACGTCGATTTCTCCTTCAAGGCCGCGCTGCGGCAAGGTGGCCAATACTACTCCACTCGCCATTTCGCGTTGGAGAGCCCGGGACAGGAAAGGACGTTCACCGAGACGGACTTCGTCCTGGAAGGCCAAGCAAACGTGCATCCGGACTTCTCTGCCAGCGGAAGCCCAATCGAGTTCGGATTCGTGGCCGGGGCAATTATCTTTGACGGTTCTCCGGCCGTTTCCGTTGGCGGCGGATTCGACGACTGGACATTGACCGTCCACAGAAAGATGCGGTCCTTTACCGCCACCCACCAATACCTCGACGACAATCCGACCGGAACGGCTTCTGACGTCTACGGCATCGGACTGACTGTGACCGACGACGACGGCGGCGTGGGCACGGCCACCGCGGCCGTAACGCTCAACAACGTGGCCCCGCACGACGTGGTCATCAGCGATAGCCTGATCAGCACTCATGTACTTGCGGTAGGTGAGTCGGCCCTCTTCGACGGCTCTTTCGCCGACGTCGGCACGATGGATACGCACACGGCCGAGTGGTCGTTCAGCCACGTGGTCGGCTTGAGCACCGAAACCGAAACCCGAACGGGGGCGGTCACCCAGGAAATCGGCGGCGGTACGGTCACCGATTCCTTCAGCTTCCCCGATCCGGGCGTCTACACGGTGACCTTGACGATCACCGACGATGACACCGGCCTGACAACGTCCGCCGAATCGATGTTCGTCGTGTACGACCCCTCCGAAGGTTTCGTGACCGGCGGCGGGTGGATTATCTCGCCGGGAGGTGCTTACACGGCCGATCCAACCTTGACCGGCAAAGCCAACTTCGGCTTCGTGTCGAAGTACAAGAAGGGGGCCACCACGCCTACCGGGCAAACCGAGTTCCAGTTCAAGGTCGCCCACTTCAATTTCCACAGCACCAGTTACCAATGGCTGGTCGTCGCCGGCGCCCGCGCCCAATACAAGGGCCAAGGAACCGTCAACGGCGCGGGCAACTACGGCTTCATGCTGACCGTGATTGACGGGCAGGTCAACGGCGGTGGCGGTGTCGACAAGTTCCGGATCAAGATCTGGGACAAGGACGTCGGTGACGCTGAAACCGCGGGCGCGCTGGTTTACGACAACGGGCTCGGGGCTGACGACGACGACGCGCCGCCCACGGCGCTCGGCGGCGGCCGTATCGTGATCCACCAGAGGCCGAATGCTCTGAACGTGGACAACCCCCTCAGCGGCGGTTCGCCCGGCGGCAAGATGCTGAGCCAGGCGATGCTTAGCCCGGTGGTCAATCAGGCCATTTCGCAATGGGCTGCCGCGGGTGTCAGCTCGGCTCGCCTGGACACGTTGAGCCAAATCGATGTGCAACTCGCCGAGCTTTCCGGGTCGCTGCTGGGTATGGCGTCCTCTTCGGACGTCATCTGGATCGACCGCGACGCGGCCGGCTACGGCTGGGGCGGTGCCGGAATCGACCTGCTTTCGGTCGTTTCCCACGAGTTGGGCCATCGGCTCGGCTTCGATCACGACCTGATGGGAGAGACGCTGGCCGTGGGTACGCGCCAACTGGCCTCCGCGAGCCTCCTTCTGCGATCCGTATCCATCAACGACGCGCACCACTCGACCGGCCGTCCGGCGGCAAATGCTGGGGCAACTAATGAAGTTGCTGAGAACACCCCAGCCGGTACCGAAGTTGGAATCACTGCGTCATCCACTGATGTCGATAACGGTGCCGTGATCGCATACAGCCTGACCGATGACGCGGGTGGTCGCTTCAGCATCGATTCAGTTAGCGGCGTAGTCACAGTGGCCAACGACTCGCTGCTGGACTACGAGACCGCCACCAGCCATACCATCAAGATTAGGGCGACGGATGAACACGGCGCGATGTCCTCTGAAGTCGAATGCACAATCAACGTGCTCAACGAGGCCAACGTCACCGGTTTCGTCTTTGCGGATGTCGACAACGACGGGGTGTTCGACGTGGAGGACGCGCCATTGGCACACGTCGAGATCACGCTGACCGAGGCCGGCGTCGACGAACTGTTCGGGACCGCCGACGACGAGACGTTTACCACGATGACCGACAACGACGGCTTCTACGGATTCGAGGACATCGCGGCGGGCAAGGTGCGGATCAACGAGAGTGGGCCGCCGGCAGACCTGACCGACGGCGTCGACACGCCGAACGGGGTCAACGACCTGGACGCGGTCAACGACCAGTTTACGATCGACTTCGGCCGTACAGACGTCACCGACATGAATTTCGCCGAGCAGGCGGACGGCGGCGGGCTCAACAGCGGCGACACGGCCACGATCGGCTACTGGCACAATAAGAACGGCCAGGCGCTGATCGAGAAGCTCGACGAGGACGGCGCGTTGACCGCCTGGCTGCTGGACAACTTCGGCAACATCTTCGACCAGGACGATTTTGACGAGCACGGGGGAAGTGTGGGCGACTTTTACAGAGACGAGTTCTTCAAGAAGAAGCTGAAGGGCACGCCGAAGGTAGACGCCCAGTTTATGGCGGTGGCCTTTGCGGTGTTTGCCACCAGTTCGAACCTGTCCAACGGCGGTGCGGCCGACTTCGGCTTCAACGTCACTGACAGCGGCATCGGCACGACGGTGGTGAACGTGGGCAGCAGCGGCGCGGCCTTTGATGTCGACGACAACACTGACATGACGATCTTGGCGCTGTTGCGGGCGTCCGACGAGCTGACCGTCGCAGGCGCCGACCTGATCTACGATGACGGCAACAACGTGCTCAGCGATGCCGAGAAAGTTCTGCGTCTCCTGGCGAACATCATCTATACCGACATCAATGAGGGCGGGGATCTTTAACCGCTGCGACATTCCTTGCTGACGCACAACGGGCATGCCGGCCGACCGGGGCCGGCATGCTTCGTTTTCCGATTCACGACGTCAATCTGGCACGAGAAACCAGAGACCATCGATCGCGCGGCCGGAAGCAACCAGAGTTCGTCTCACACGGATAGACCGGCGGAGTATTGCTCGTGGTCGGCGCATCCGCTCGGGCGCCGGACCCCGCGAAGGACCTCGTTTGTGTCAGAAACTCGTCGGACGTGAGATGACGTGAGACGTCCCGTAAAACCACCCTGCGTGAAACACTCCTCTGGGGGGCAGCCTGATTTGGTCCAGGGCCGGTCGCGAGCAATCCGGCACCCGTTTTTCGGCACCCCCCAAAGTGCTCCGGATACCCGTGAGCTGGGACGGTCCGGGAGGGCCGGCCGAATCGGGGCCGAAACTGCTTCATCAATCGAAGGTATTTCGGGACGCGGTTTCGCGGGTGTTGGACCGGCCTTCGACGTTAAGGTGTACTCGCGAAGGCATCCACTGAGAACCGCCGTCTTCTCACGGCACCCAGTTATGTCGCATAGCATCAGAACTCAAGATGGGCAATCCAAGCCCTTATTTCGGGGGGGGCTTGTGAATTCCTCCTCGATCCATCACTATATCGCAAAGCTGCGTTAGCCTTGCTCGGGACTTTGGCGGTGATGCACCGCGCCGAGAGTTCTGGCATATCGTGCTAGCGGCGAGCGACATTGAATCGACAAGAGAGGGCGAGCGAAGAGGCTATTCAGTTCTTGCGGCCATCCAACCCATGTACCGTCGGTTCCCCACGTGCGAAGATAGCGTCGGAACCACACGGCAGACACGCGTTAGCGAAAGGAGCTAATGATGTTTATCCGACACTAGGTTTCTTGGGGCTCGACTCCAGGCGTCGTGACGTCAATCGCAACCCGCGATGGGTGTGTCGCGGAGCGAGTCGTATGCGCAAGACGTCTTTGGAGCAGTTAGAAGATCGCAGGCTGTTGAGCATCACGGCCTGGAGCGCCGAGAACGTGGCGCTTGCCGAAGACTCGAACAGTCAGGGAGCCCTGGTCGCCGATGTGAATGGCGCGAGTCAGGGCCGAGCATCGAGGGCAGACGCACCGGAGTTTGTCCTCGGGGAGATTCTGGTCGGCTTTGAAGGGGAAGTGCCCGCGGCCTATCGGGCCAACGGAGCCCAGGCGGCACTGAAAGCGGCCGAGAACGCAGTTGGAGCCAATGGGCTCCACAGCCCGAGGGTCCTGATGGACTTGCCGGCCACCGCAAACCGCGCCGCCCGGCTGGCCACCCACTGGCAACTGCCCGCCGGCGCGGACGTGCTTCAGACGGTCGCCCAACTCACCGGCCGCCCCGGCATCGCCTACGCCGAGCCGAATTACATCCAGTACGCCGATGCGACTCCGAACGATCCGGATTTCGATCAACTCTGGGGCCTGCACAACACGGGTCAAACGGGCGGCGCGGACGACGCCGACATCGACGGGCCGGAGGCGTGGGACATCACCACCGGCAGCGGCAGCATCGTGGTCGGCGTGATCGACACGGGCGTGGATTACACGCACGAGGATCTGTTCGACAACATGTGGGTCAACGCGGCGGAATCCGCCGGCACCGATGGCATCGACGACGATGGCAACGGTTGGATCGACGACATTTACGGCTGGGACTTCTACAACAACGACAGCGATCCGTTTGACGACAACGGACACGGCTCGCACACCTCCGGCACGATCGGTGCGGTGGGGAACAACGGCGTGGGTGTCGTGGGCGTCAACTGGGACGTCCAGATCATGGCCCTGAAGTTCCTCAGCGCCGGCGGCAGCGGCCCCACCGACGCCGCCGTGGAGGCCGTCGACTACGCGAGGACGATGGGCGCCCAGTTAACCAGCAATAGCTGGGGCGGCGGCGGGTTCTCCCAGGCATTATATGACGCGATCGAGGCCAGCGGCGCTGCGGATATGCTGTTCATTGCTTCGGCGGGAAACTCCAACCGGGATGCCGACGCCAGCCCAAGTTATCCAGCCGCCTACGACGTGGACAGCATCATCTCGGTGGCCGCCACCGACGACAAGGACGCCAGGGCGTCCTTCTCCAACTGGGGATTGACTACGGTCGATCTGGCCGCCCCGGGCGTGAGCGTCTTGAGCACGACGCCTGGTAACACGTACGGCACGAAGAGCGGCACGTCGATGGCCGCGCCCCACGTCGCCGGCGTGGCGGCGCTGGCCTGGGGCCTGGCGCCGTCGGCGCCTTATGCAGAAATTAAGGCCGCTATCCTGGATGGGGCGGATCCGGTGGCGGCGTTCGACCCCGCGGGCAGTACACCTACGCTGACCGGTGGCCGGCTCAACGCCCGCCGCACGTTGGAGTTCGTGGGCATGGCAGTCGCCGGGAGCAACCCGGCCTCCGGCTCGATGTACGTGGCTCCCGATCCCGCCGATCCCCAGCCGCCGACCCACTTCGTCATCGACTTCTCGTACCCCTATGACCCGACAACTGTGGCTGCGAGTGACTTGACGGTCAACGGCACTGCGGCGGGTTCGGTTATTCAGACCGACGCGGACACGCTGACGTTCCACTTCGCGGCAACTCCGGTCACGGCCGAGGGCGTGCAGACCATGCACATGGCCTACGGGGCAGTCGCGACGGCCTCGGGCGTCCCGGACGACAAGAATCTGATCGAGTGGACCGCCAACTTCCGCTACGACGCCCTGGAATTAGCGGTAGTCGATCCTACCGTTCCGCCGGCCGGCCCGGTCGTCGCGCTGCCGTTCCACACCCTACTGCTCAATTTCAATGAGCGCTTGCACCCAGACACCCCGGCTTACATATCGCGTGGCACGGTCAACCTCACGCAGATGCCTGGCGTCACCGTGAACGTGAGTAGCTTTGACCCACCTTGGCCACCGGCGCGCGCGGTTGACGGCAATCTCAATACCTCGTGGTTCACTGCGCTTGGTGACGCTGCTAACCTAGGGACCACACCATTCCTGGAAGTCGTCTTGCCTACAGATGCCACGGTCAGTGAGTTGCGGATGTTTGGCAATCGAGAGTGGGCCAACGGTTACGATTTCTTTGAGGGGATCTTCCAATTGTTTGATGACAGCGGCAACGAGCTCTTCACCAGTGAAGAAGTCCTGTTGCCGGCTCCCGATCGGGACGTCACTCTGCCCATCCCAGACGTCGCCGGTGTGCGAAGGGTACGATTCACGGGAACCGATGACGAGAGCAATAGCCCGGGGTTTGCAGAATTGGAGGTCTTCGGCCCGGGGAACCTGCTGCTGAGCCACGGGTCCGTGCAAAGCGCCGAGGGCATTGACGCAGACGGCGATGGATACTTTGAGGCCGTCCTGTATACGCTCGACATCACCAGCGAGAACGCGGACGGTACGCTGACGGTGACCATGCCGGCGGGCACGCTGAGTGACGAGTTCGGCAACCCGAATGCGCAGTTTCAGGCCAGCTATGTTCTGGATTGGGTCGGACCGGTGGCATTTCCGAAGCCGCTGGAGCCCGTCGCCCCGCTGGGCAGCCTGATCTATGAGGCGTCGGTGGTCGGCTCCATCATCGCCGACGACACAGGCGACATCTTGACGATCGACGTCGATGCCGGCCAGACGATGACGGTCGTTGTGGATCCGCATGAAAACCTCGAACCGATCGTCAATCTATCTGGCCCCGGGGGGGTTAACGCCACCGATTCGGCAGGCGCGGGCCAGGATGCGGTCATCCAGACCGCCGGCCCCACCAGGCTCGGTGCGAGCGGTGAGAATACCTATACGATCACGGTTGGCGGCGTGGGCAGCTCGACCGGTGCATACACGCTTCAGGTGATTCTCAACGCGGCCGTGGAGCAAGAGCCCAATGACAGCACCGGTGTGCCTCAGGATATCAGCAGGACCTTCATTGACCTGCTGCCCGGTGTTGAAGGCAGCCCCACGCGGGGCGCCGTGCTGGGCGCCGTCAAGGCCACGCTCAACCCGGACATTGGTCCGCCGATCGAGGATTTCGAGCATCAAGACATGGGCTTGTACGTCGAGGTCGGAAAAGAACTCAGCAACGCGAGTATCACGACCGCAGCCGCCCACGATGACGACCAAGAGCCGCCCGCCTATGGCCTGGCAGATCGGTCCAATTTCGGATTCGGTGGCTGGATCTATCGGGACGACGCGCAAGTCCAGGTGGAGCAGGGTGACGTTATTTCCGTCTGGATAAAATCTGAGGATACTCTCACCGGTCGGGGCTACTTCGGCTTCGGCGCCACCCCCGCCGGAACCCTTTCGGTGCAGATGGCTCCGAACACCGACGAATTGCTGCTTGGATTTCACCGAAACTATAAATACAAGACCATCGGGGCGGTTGCCCAGACGTGGCTGGCCGACCATTGGTACCGCATGGAAGTAACCTGGGATATCGGCGGGGACATCACTGGACGCCTCTACGACAGCGACGGCACGACGCTGCTGAACACCGTGTTCGGCAACAACAATGTCATCACGTCCGGCGGCATCGCATTTCGGTCCTTCGAGAGCACCAAAGACTTCGACACGGTTCAAGTGCTGAAGGGCGGGGCGGGGTCAGACGTCTACCTCTCGATCCCTGACGTCTACTCCTTCAATCTGGACACCGGCGAGAGGGCCACTCTGGCCTTGACGGCACTCGACAGCGGCAACGTCGATCTGGAATTCTGGGACGGCACAAGCTGGATACCCGGCAGCACGAGCGCGAGCAACGTGGACGAGGTGATCCAATTCGCAGGGGGGTCAGAGGGCACCTACTACGCCCGTGTTACCGGCGGCGGCGTGGAAGGAGTGCAATACAGCCTGGTGGTGACCGGCGACGCACACTTCGACTTGGAACCCAACTCCGGCCTCGCACCGTGGCTGGGCGACCCGGCCCAGAGCATCCAGCTCAGCAGCAGCGCCGTCGTATTGGGCAACATCGGCGGGGACCCCGAGGTGGACTTCTTCGCGGTCACGCTGGCCGAGGGCGACGTGCTCGATTTGAGCACCTTGACGCCGGCAGGGGAGACCGGCGAGTTTGAAAACGACCTGGATCCGATGCTCCGGCTTTACGATTCTCTGGGCAACGTGGCGGCCTCGGACGATAACTCGGGCGGCGAGGACCGCAATGCCGCCTTGAGCTTCACCGCCTTGGCCGCAGGCACTTATTACATCGAGGTCACCCCCTCGGATGCGACGGGCGATCCGACCAGAGGCGAGTACGTCCTCACCATCGACGTTACCGAGGCGCCACCCTCGCCCGGCATCGCGATCAACAAGACGTCGGTGGTGACAGAGGAGTCGGGTGTTTCGGATACGTTTACGGTGGTCCTCAGCACGGCGCCGACCAATACGGTGACCATTGCGGTCTCGTCAAGTAACATGGACGAGGGCACCGTTTCGCCAACTGAGTTGGTTTTCTCCACTGATAGTGGTGTGGTGGGTGGCTGGGACGTGCCGCAGACGGTCACGGTGACCGGGCAGGATGACGACGTGGTTGATGGGGACATTGCCTACACGATCGTCACCGCCGCGGCGGTGAGTGTCGATTCGGATTACGGCGGCATGAACGCCGCCGACGTCTCGGCGACCAACCTCGACAACGAGACACCGGCGGGCGTGACCGTGGACGACATTGACCCGGACACCATGTCACCCGGCACGAGCGTCAATGTCGAGATCAGTGGCTTAGGCTTCGCGGCCGGGGCCAGCGTGACCTTCACCGGCGGCGCGGGGCCCGCCCCCAAGGCCTCCAACATTGTTGTCGTCGACGGGACGTCGATCACAGCCACCGTCACCGCGCACAAGAAAGCCAAAGCAAGCGCCTGGGACGTGGTCGTCACCAATCTGGACAGCTCGACGGCGAGTCTGCCCGGGGCCTTTACCGTCGAGACGGCCGGCGCGACAGGATCCATCTCCGAACCATCCACCGGCAGTTCTTCCCGCGCCTCATCGGCCGCCGCGTTCGATGCGGCCCTGCTGGCGTGGGTCGATCTGGATTCCTCGGACGGCAAAGACACCGACCCCCTGGCTACTCAAGTCGCCGACGAACTGGCCCTGATGATGATGGAGTAGCCACGGCGACCGCCGCCGCCAGGACAACCTCAAACACGACCGGCCGGGATCGGTATGCCTCATCCCGACCGCCGGTCAAGAGCGACACCCGGCCGCCGGGTAACCACCGCCTGGCAGCTTTCGCCATTACTGTTGACCGATTGAGGCCACTGCCCGCAGGTTTCGGACGGGAATTCCAAATTCCCATACCTTTTGCGGAATGCGTCATAAAAGGACCGTTTGATGACACCGGGGCGGAGACACCTACACTGCCCCTGTCGAGGGGATACAATCGCCGGATTCCGGATCAAGCCGACCGATCCCAATCCCGGCAGGTTCTGCGCCCCGAGCGGCGAGAGTGATCGTCAATTCGTCGTCACCCCGGAAACAGGCCATTCTGGGCCGGAAAGCC
>SDBV01002106.1_pt1 | contig 29891 bp, 21 predicted proteins | sample 2277081 | NCBI WGS metagenome assembly SDBV01 (sample SAMN10402039, study PRJNA504765) | marine sediment metagenome | isolation source: marine sediment core GS10_PC15, 223 cmbsf | place: Arctic Ocean: Southern Knipovich Ridge | collected 2010
GAGCAATCCCAAGTACGGCCGGACAATCAGCCGCCTGGAGCATGAAGACTTGATCGAGGAGCTTCGCATGCGGATGGCAACCCCCGAGGCCAAGCAGCTATACCGCTTACGCCGCCAAACGGTGGAACTTCGTTATGCCGACATGAAAGAGCATCGAAACCTGCAGCGTTTTACCGGTCGCGGCCTTCGTCGCGCGACGGCCCAACTTGCCGCTACCGTGTTGGTGCACAATCTCCTGGCGCTGTTACAAACCGAACTTGCCGAAGAAACGCCCCTTATGTTCACCCAAATCCCCGAGAAGATACCACCATAAAAGACAGACGATCTCTGAACGGCCCGCTCGCCCGATCACGAGGGACGTGATATGCTGCAAACCTGCTACCCAATGACGTGCCCGTAGAAACTGTCGTCCGGTTTCTGCACACCCACACAATGGCAAAGAATCCGTGAGGAGGAGTCCCAATGGCCGATCAAACACAATGCAAGTACTTGCTTGAACTGAAGGACACTGACTACTCGCTGATTATGTTCTTTCGACTGAACTGGGGGAAGTATTTGCGTCTATTCCTCATTCTGGCCCTCGGCGTGTACTTTGCTCTCGAGTCTGGGATGCCTCGCTATGTCGGACTCTTCGTATGCGGAATGTCCGTCAGCGCCTTCCTTCGCGACCTGGGATGGCTAGTCAAGATAAAGAAGAATTGGCCACTGACTGTTCGCATCACGAACTGGGAATTGGTCCGCAACATCGCGGAAGGGAAGGACAGCGTTAGCTAGTCTTTGTCAGAGAGTACCTTGTGTGGCACGCCGGGCATGACCAACGGTCGCGGCTTTATACAGGGCCGTTCACGGTCCTTCCCGCCGCAGGCGGTAATAGGCCCGACGTTTACGTCGGGTTGCGTTGGCCGACCACCACCCCACGCTCGCCCCGGCCGCCGCGAAAGCGGCGGCCGGGGCGAGCGTGAAAACCGATCGGGGACGGGATCAAGCTCGGTTAACCTGTGCTAAAGCACAGGCCGAATACCGCCTACGGCGGAAAGGACCGTAAACGGCCCTCTTGCCCGAAAGCAAGCGGTGAGTTATATTGTTGATCCATCGTCGGCTCTCGAATCCAGGAGGTCACTATGGCCGTTAGACTCCTCACAGTTGAGCAGCATCAAGAGGTTGTGAAGCGACTCGTTGCTCACGTTCGTCGCCTCAAGAGCACGCAACATCATTCGGCAGGATTTGAATACACTTCGTTGATGGTTTGCTTTTTGATGCACAACACGGGCTCGGTCGATGCGCTGCTTAGGTTGCAAGAATCGCTGGGTAGCACGTGGTTCCCGGTGACGGCCGGATACATCATAACTCGTTCCATGTTTGAAACCGACGTTACTGCACATTACATCACGCACGACCGCGCCGTGCGATCGCAACAATACATAAGCTACGGACGGGTCTTGAAGAAGCGACAGATGGACGCATGCGCCAAGCATCGCAAGAGCAACAACGATTCATGGCGTGAAGGGATGGAATTGGAGTGGCAAACACATTGGGCCTCGAAAGAACAGGAGATTAACTCGAAGTATAAGTGTGTTCAATCTAAGTTCGAGCGTGTAACGCGAAAGGGCAAGACGGTGCCCTTCAAGAATTGGTCAGGCAAGAGCATTCGTGAAATGGCCGTGGAAGTTGATCACGAAGAGGCCTACGACGTGTTCTATAGTCACCTGTCATCTTTCACACACGCCAATGTACACTTGGCCGACCGGTTCCTTCGAGTAGAAGAAGATGCTCCACTGTGGTCTCACCGTGCGGACGAAAGTGACGTTGGATTCGTGTTCCGCTATGCGGCGATTTTTCTTACCTGCTTCCTTGAGCTATTTGGCAAAGAGTTCGATCTTTGGGACTCGGATCAGATCCACGCTTGCTGGGATTTTGATGGCACTCAAAACGCGCCGGGCAAGCCCGGCCGCTAAACTTTGCGTCGGTGTGCTGAACCCCGAACGCTGAACCCTATTTCCCCACGCTGCGAAACAACTCGATCTCTCCGGGGCGGTACGGCTTGCCGTCGGGGTGGAAGATGTCGTGCTGCCAGTTCTCGGGGATCGGGTCGCCGAGCTTGGAACTCCAGTGCATGTTGGTCTGGGTGCGGCCGACGACCAGGCCCCACATGAACCAGCCGACTCGCTCCTCTTCGAGGATCGGTAGGATGTTGGCGACCGTGTTGCCGCCGCGACGCAAGAGCCATTCGCTGCAAAGCAACGGCCGGCCGTACTGCTGGTGGTGTTGGATGTCGGCCCGAAAGGCGGCCGGGCCGCTGTAGTTGTGGAAGTTGATCACGTCGCACAGGTCGTAGGCGTGCCAGCAGGTGGTCAGCGGCTGCGACGGCTTGGCACATCGGGCCCAAAAGAAACTCGCCTCGATCAACGGCCGGCTTGAGGGCTTGGGCTCGTTGTACAGATCCCAGGCCAATACGCGCCGGTCGTTGGCAAACGTGCCCACAAGGTCCTCGACGTACCCTTGCAGCTTCCCCCACGCCTTGCGATCGGCCACGCGTGTCACGCCGGGGCTGGGCGTCCAGAACGGGGCGTACTCGCCCGGCCGCGGGTCGCCTTGGGGGCCGAGATACGGATCTTGCTTCGGGGGATAGCCGAACGCGCAATCGTCGAACAGCACCGGCATCACACGGATCCCGTGCTTCTCGGCGATCTCGAGCAACTGCGTCATCCGCTGCTTCAGTCCCTCGGGATCATCTTCCCAAACGAGATACTGCACGAACACCCGCAGGCTGTTGAAACCGACGCTCTTGGCCCAACCGAGTTCCTGGTCGATCGTTTTCGGATCGAACGTTTCGCGCTGCCACATCTCGGTCGTATTGGTGGCCGAACGGGGTAGGTAGTTGCAGCCGCGGATCGGGGCGGCCTGCTGGTACCATTGCTGGGCCTTGTCCTTCGACCAGCGGCGGTTCAGTCGGAACTGCTCGGCGTATTGCCGCAACAGCTTGAATTCCCCGGCGTCGTAGGGCTTGCCGTCGGTGCGGAAGACGTCGTGCTGCCAGACCTTCGGCAGAGGGTCGCCCGGCTTGAATCCCCAGGGCAAGGAGGTCTGCGTCTTGCCGGCCACCAGTCCCCAGTGATACCCGCCGACGTGATGCTGAGCAAACAGCGGCAGGATCGATTCGAACGTATTGCCGTGCTGACGCGTCAACCATTCGGTGCAAATGATCGGCCGCTCGTACTCCTTGCACGTTAGGATCTTCTCCTCGAACTCCGCCGGCTTGTCGTAACCATGGAAGGTGATCACGTCGGAGAGTTGCATGTGCCGCTGCGACATGGGAAAGTCGAACACGACCCACGGGGCGATGGTCAGCGGCTGCGAAGGTTTCGCATCGCGGGCCCACTCGAACACGGCCTCCGAGAGCGGCAGGCTCGTCTCGCCCATCTTCGAGTTACCCGGCTCGTTGTAGAGGTCCCAAACCAGCACGCGGCGGTCGTCGGCAAACCGGCCGACGATATCTTGGATGTACCGCTTCAGGTCGGGCCATGCCGTGCGATCGGCCACCAGTTTCAAGCCGGGGCTGGGGACCCAGCCGCCGTTCGGTTTGCCGGGTCGCGGAGCGTCCTGCTTGCCCAGGTAGGGCTCCTTGTCCGCGAAGGCACAGTCGCAAAACGGCACCCACATCACGCTGATCCCATGCTTCGCGGCGATGCCCAGAAACTGGTCCATCCGTTGCTTCAGCCCCTCGGGATCGTCCTTCCAGACGATGTATTGCAGGAACACGCGAATGCTGTTGTAGCCGGCCTCTTGGGCCCAGCCGAGTTCGCGGTCGATCGTTTCCGGGTCGAACGACTCGGCCTGCCAGATGTCGGTCGAGTTGATCGCCGTGCTCGGCAGGAAGTTGCAACCGACGATCGGGCCGACCTGCTCGTACCACTTCGAGATCTTCTCCTTCGACCAACGTCGGTTGATCGGCCGCAGCCGAAAGTCCTCGCGGAACTTCCGCAGCAAGTCGAACTCTCCGGCACGGTACGGCTTGCCGTCCGGGTGCATCACGTCGTGCTGCCAGCGCTCGGGCATGGGGTCGCCCTTCTTCGAGCCCCAGGGCATGTAGGTCTGTATCCGGCCGGCCACTAGACCCCAGTGATAGCCGCCGATCTGGCCGTGGGCGAAGATCGGCAGGATCGTCTCGAACGTGTTGTCCGACTGGCGGAAGAGCCATTCCGTGCAAAGCACCGGGCGGTTGTACGCGCGGCAGGTAAAGCTCTTCTTGACCATGCCCTCGGGCGGCTCGTAGCCGTGGAACGAGACCACGTCGGACATCGCCATCAGGGCCTTGGACATGCGGTTGTCGAAGTCGCTCCATGCGCCGACGGTCAGCGGCTGGGTAGCCCCGGCCTCGCGCGACCAGCGAAATGCGGCCGCCACCAACGGCAGACTCTTTTCGCCCATACTCGAGTTGCCCGGCTCGTTGTAGAGGTCCCAAATCAACACGCGCCGGTCCTTGCCGAACCGGCCCACAAGGTCCTTGATATAACGTTCCAAATCGGGCCACACCGTACGATCGACCACCCGTTTCAAACCCGGGCTGGGGACCCAACCGCTGTTGTGCACACCCGGCACCGGCTCGTCCTGCTTACCCAGGTAGGGCTCGCGCCCGGCGAAGGCACAATCGCAAAACGGAATGAACATCACACGCATGCCGTGCTTGTCCGCTATCGACAGGAACTGGTCCATCCGCTGCTTCAAGCCCTCGGGATCGTCCTTCCAGACGAGATACTGCACGAACACCCGTAAGCTGTTGTAGCCCGCCTTCTCGGCCCAACCGAGTTCCTGGTCGATCGTTTTCGGATCGAAGGTTTCTTTCTGCCACATCTCGGTCATGTTCACGGCCGTCCGCGGCAGATAGTTACACCCGGCGATCGGCCCCGCGTCGGCATACCAGCCCCAAACCTTCTCCTCGGACCAACGCGCCCGGCGATAGTCGCCGAGTTTCGAGAAATCGAACCCACCCGGCGACTTGGCCGGCTTCTCTTTGGGATCGAGGATCAACCCCACGTCGACATACTGCCCGCCGGTCGTCTGATGCACATGGACGGCCACAAGATTCTTACCCGGCTTGATGGCCTTCTTCAGCGCCTCGGTCACATCGTACGAATCCCACCCGGTAATGAACCCCGCAGTCGCCAGGACCGGCTTGCCGTTGACATAGACCTCGGTATCTTCATCATGCTTAATCCGAACCGCCGCCAACTCGAACTCGACCGGCCCGTCGATGTCGATCGACTTGCGCAACCAGAGATCGGGCGTTGTCCACTCGGTCCCAACTACCTCCGACGTCACAAAAGCATCACTAGTCCCAAACCCGGCCTTCCCTTCGGCCCAAGCCGAGTCATCAAACCCGAGCGAATTCCACTCCTCGCCCGGTTTTTCATCCGTATACCGCCAAGAGGCCGCCTCTCGATCAGCATTATCGATCACCACCCGCGGCTCTCCGGCCAAGCCTGCCCGACAGCAAACCGCAAGTACGATTGCGGAGAAAACCAAACGCTTAAGTAGAACAGAGTTCATAAGGATCCCTTTCCGTTGGCAAAACATCGAGAAAAAGCATCCCACCACGATAGCCGATGAGCCGGCAGTCGTCAACTGGGCAGGAAACGGAGTGTAGGGTGGGTCGAGGCACGAAGACCCACGCGGTATCCACGGGGAGGACAAGAATGAAACTGTCTCACGCAAAGGCGCGAAGACGCAAAGAAGGACGGGAGAAGGATGGTGCTCTCTTGGCGCCTTCGCGCCTTTGCGTGAGACCTCTTCGCCGCCTACTGCCTACGCGTGGGTCTTCGTTCCTTGACCCACCCTACGAACTCAAGAGTTGCGCTATGGTAAGGCCCATAATCACAAGGGTAAACGCTGCAATAGCCCAGGTCAAAACGACCATTGTCCTTTGCTGTTTACACGTGGATTCGTTCAATTCAACAATGTCCTTCCTCAGACGTCGCATCATTTCCGCGAGGGCTCCCTGCCCGGAACCGCCTCTCTCAGCCATTTCAATTAAATCAGAGTCTTTTGTCTCGGGGGTTACACGCTTGGAAGACATCGCGGCATCCTTTTCAACTTACTTGGTTTTTGCCAAACGGGGTCTCGATAGAACTTGTCCGCAACGTACACCACAGCCCAGCGACTGCCAAGACCTCAGCGGGGCCGTCTTCTTGGTGGGAACTGGCGGGATGGCTGGGGAATTCGGCTGAACACGGCTTGGCACCGTAGCGGTGAGCTTAGGGGCCTTTAGGCTCCTTGCCGCCGTAGGCGGTCGTAGGCCCGGCGTTTACGCCGGGTTGTGGACGGGCGCGATTCGGTCCGACCCGGCTGCGGCGTTCGCCGCAGCCGGGTCGGACGGGAGAGCTTGGCGGTGGGCTGACAACCTGTGCTGAAGCACAGGCCTAGGACCGCCTGCGGCGGAAAAGGACCGTGAACGGCCCTGGGGAGAATCCACTGGTGCAACACGGCACAACACGGGTGGGCGAGCCACCCGTGGCACCCGGCGCGTACCACCTTCTTCCTTCGAAATTCCTTGTTCGAAATTCGATATTCAATCCCAAACCCCATTCAGAGTCTTCCACCCAAATCCCAATGCACACCGTCGAGCCAGATTCTCCAGGCGTGGTAACTTGGGTTTTCGAGCTTCTGGGCCAGGGCGGGATTTCGCTTGGGGCGGTGAGGTGGTTGGACGAGCTTCATCCTGGCTTCCTTGGGTGTGCGGCCGCCTTTCTTGATGTTGCACTTCAGGCAGGAACAGACGACGTTCTCCCAAGTCGTTTTGCCACCCTTGCTCCGCGGCAGGACGTGATCCAGACTCAATTGATGGCTCGGAAAATGCCGGCCGCAATACTGACAGAGATGGCCGTCGCGGGCAAAGACGCTGCGGCGAGTCAGATGAACTTTCCGTCGGGGCATCCGATCGAACGATAGAAGCCGGATCACGCGCGGCACCTGGATCTCGAAATTCACCGACCGGATCCAGTCCTCGTGAGGCGCCTTGGCGGCAACCCACAACTCGCTCATCTCGCGCCATGCGTGGAAATCGTAATTGGCGAATCGGGTCTGCCGGGCCCTCTCGCCGGCGGCGGGAGATTCTTCCAGATGAATCACTTCGGCCGAATCGCCCACCAACAGGCCCAACGCACGCTTCACGCCGACGACGTGGATCGCCACATAAGCGCGATTCAACACCAAGACGCTGGCTTGCAGCGCACTGGCGACGAGAATGGGAGCAGGGCTTGCATCGATAGAGATTCTTCGTGCGCGGGCCCTTCGCGGACTGCGTGCCCTGGAACCACGGTGGATTGCCGTTGGCGCCTCTCGCACTTCACCACTCCCCAAAAATCCCCCTTCCCTGCAAACGTCCGATCGGGAAGAGTCGATGAGCCTTGGATCATAAATGGCCCGTTGAAAAAAGGGCAGCTTTCAAGCACCGTGTGTGCCACTGCTTCGGGGAAGCAGTGCTTTCGTCCGGCAAAACAGCCGGCACTGCTTCTTCGAAGCAGTGGCACACGCTAATTTCCTTGTCTCAACGGCCCACTAACGGACATTATAACCGATCCCCGCGGCAGTCGCCAACCCGGCTGGCATGGTAGTCTGGGTAACTAATTGCGGAATATGCCAGGAAAACGCGGTAAAATGGCTAAGCGTGGCAATATATACCCCACCTTAGCGTTAAGGCATACACCGAGGCATCTCGCCGTGACTGTCGGCGATCCAACGACGCATCCTCGATAAGGCCCGAGGGCGGCTCGGGAAGTTTCCGATAGCGGCATGTTTGCCCATTTCAAAGAAAATCGTCAGGACGTCTTGCCAGGGGCGCCGCGCAGGCATTAGGATGAGGGTATCGGGTGTGTCCCGAACGTTCCGATCCGGCTGTTGGTCGACCTTGAATAAGAGAGGAGCGGGCTGATGATTCGTTACTCGTGCGATCTTTGCAAACGGGAACTCGATCCCCAGGATGATTTGCGTTATGTCGTGAAGATGGAAATCCACGCGGCGTTTGATCCGATGGCCGTGGAGGAAGAGGAAAGCGACCGCGACCATCTGCAGGAGATCCAGGAGATCCTCGAACGTCTGGAAGACGTCGAAGACGACCAGATCGGTGACGACGTCTACCAACAACTGCGTTTCGATCTTTGCCCCGAGTGTCGCAGGAAGTTTGTAGAGAACCCGCTGGGGCGTGAACGCATCAAGGCGTTCGGTTTCAGCGAGAACTGAGCGAGTCCTGCGTTTCTCGCAACCGGATCGCCTTGCTGGCAAGGCGGCGTGGCAGAACGGCCGCGCAACGGGGGTACCGCGTGGATCAACACGCGCTTTTGCCATGACTCGACCTAGACGTCGCGGACGTCAGCACACTCGCCGAGAACGCCAAGTCATCGTGTGGCTTCTTGCCATCGTGGCGTTGGTAGTGCTCTGGTGGTGGCAAATCCAACCGGAACTGCTCGCGCCGGGGAACTATCGCGTGATGCGGGTAGTCGACGGCGATACGCTCGTGTTGACGAACCAGGTTATTGTGCGGCTGATCGGGGCCAACACGCCCGAGACGGTCAAGCCCGAGAGCCCGGTCGAACCCTACGGCCCCGAGGCCACGGAGTTCACCCGCGCGTTCGTGGCCGACGGGAAGGCCCAGGTTCGCCTGACTCTTGACGGTCCGCGTCAGGACAAGTACGGGCGATTCTTGGCCCATGTCTGGGTGGGCGATCGGCTGCTGGAGGAAGAGTTGCTGCGTGCCGGTCTGGCGGTGGCCGACACAGGATTTCGATATTCCCAGGAGATGAAAGACCGCTTCTCTCGTGCCGAGGCCGAGGCTCGGTCCGCCAGGCGAGGGATTTGGTCGCGATAAGGACTCCGTCCCCCGTTTAGCAGCCGCCGGCACGGCGGCTCGATCTGTTTAGCAGCCGCCGGCACGACGGCTCGACGCTGAAATACTCCCCGCCAGCAAAGCCGCCGTACCGGCGGCAGCTAAACTGTCTAGTCTCCGAAGTGGGAACTTGTGGCCCGGTCGCCATGGTGGTAGAATACGCGGTTTCGATGACCTGGTGTTTCGATGGTTTGGGACTTCGATGATCTGGGCCGTCGTGGCGGGCGGTCTTTGACGTCTTTTTACTCGATGGGAAGCAAAAACGTGAGCAGCAGCGACACACTCAAAGTGGCCGTCATCGGCGGCGACGGCACGGGACCGGAAGTGGTGGCCGAGGGCGTGAAGGTCCTCAAGGCCGTCGCAGATCTCGAAGGCATCAAGTACGAATTGCAGGACTACGACTTCGGCGGAGACCGGTACCTGAAGACCGGCGAGATCCTGCCCGAGGGCGCCGTCGACGAGCTTCGCACGTTCGACTCGATCCTGCTCGGCGCCATCGGTCATCCCGACGTGGCCCCCGGCATCCTCGAACGAGGACTGCTGTTGGAATTGCGATTCAAATTCGACCAATACATCAACCTTCGGCCCGTGAAGCTCTACCCGGGCGTCGAGACCCCTTTGGCCGGTCGAGGCCCCGAGGACATCGACTTCGTGGTGGTTCGCGAGAACACCGAAGACATGTACGCCGGCTCCGGCGGGTTTCTGAAGAAGGGCACGGCCGACGAAGTGGCCATCCAAACGGCCGTTTATACTCGCAAGGGTTGCGAACGCTGTATCCGCTGGGCCTTCGAGTACACCCGCAAGCGGAACCAGAAGAAACATCTCACCTTGGTGGCCAAGACCAACGTGCTGACGTTCGGACACGACCTGTGGGACCGCACGTTCCAGGACGTGGCCAAGGAATACCCGGACATCGAGACCGACTACAACCACGTCGACGCGTGCTGCATGTGGATGGTCAAGAACCCGGACTTCTACGACGTGATCGTCACGACGAACATGTTCGGCGACATCATCACCGATCTGGCCGGCATCATCCAAGGCGGCATGGGCGTGGCGGCCGGCGGAAACATCAACCCCGATCCGGGCGGCACCAGCATGTTCGAGCCGATGGGCGGCAGCGCACCGAAGTATACCGGCAAGCACGTAATCAATCCCATCGCCACGATCGCGGCGGTGGCCATGCTACTCGAGCAGGCCGGCCACACCAAGGCGGCCGGGCGCATCATCCAAGCCATCCAAACCGTGACCGGCACCAAGATGAAAAGCCAGTCCGCCGGACGAATGGGCTACAGTACCCAAGAGGTCGGCGATTTGGTTTGCGAGGCGCTGTAGGCCCCGTTTCCTTCGGAGGACCGGTGGCAATAGTCTGTCCGAATGGGAGCGACTGCCATGCCAGAATCTGCTACACGCTCAGGTTTGCGGCGGGCAGTGTCGGTCCTGATCGCGTTGCTGGCCATCGCGTGGCTCTCGGAAGCGTGGGGGCAAACCAAATCGTCGAAACGCCGTCCGGACGACGGGCCCGTGGTAGCCGACTTCCGCTCGCGGCATTTTCTCGTCCACACGGATCTACGTCCCAAGGAGGCCGGCGTTCTGTTGGAGCGTTTGGAGACGATGTTGGGGCTAATCTCCGGCTATTGGGGTCGGCCGTCCTCGGGTATCATCGAGTGCTACGTCGTCAAGGACCTGGAAAACTGGGCGGATGATCTGGTGGCCGGATTCCATCCCCGAGGTTTGGCAAAGATCCGCGAGGGGGCCGGCATTTGCCTTGGGGAGACGCTCTCGTCCGGAGACCGTTTCGTGGCCAAGGGACTGGTCTACGCCGTGGCCCAGCGCGGGATCCCCCAGCACGAGGCCGTACATGCCTACTGCATACAGACCTTTGGCCGCTGCGGTCCGCAATGGTATGCCGAAGGTATGGCCGAGATTGGCCAGTATTGGGCCGAAGGGAAAAAGGGAATCGCGACTCCCCCGCAAGTTGTTCAGTATTTGAAGAAGAGCCCCCGCAGGACGCTCGCCGAGTTGATTGTCACCGAAGAGACGAGGGGCGGATCGTGGCAGGACTATGCCTGGTGGTGGTCGCTCTGTTATCTACTGGAAAGCAATCCCAACTATACGTCCGGGTTTCGCGCCCTGGGGATGGGATTACTCACCGGCAAAGAGGTGAGCTTCCATCAAGTGTTCACTCCGATTGCCGTCCAGTTGGATTTCGAACATGGGTTCTTTATCGAACACTTCGATCGAGGATACCGCGTCGATCTGTGTGCCTGGGATTGGAAGAAAAAGTTCAAGCCCTTGCGGACCACGCTACGAACCATGACCACCAAGGTCCAAGCGGCCAAAGGCTGGCAGCCGACCGGCTTGACCGTCGACTCGGGTGCCAAGTATACTTATACGGCCACCGGCAAATGGCGGGTCGGCAAGGATCGCCCTACCGTCAATGCAGACGGCGATACGGAAGGCCAGGGCCGGTTGACGGGGATCCTGATGCGAGACTTCAAGCTCAGCCGCCCCTTCGAACTCGGCAGCCAAGGCACACTCCTGCTCGGGGCAAATGGCAATCTGTACGTGCGTTGTCGCGACGCTTGGAATCAACTGGCCGACAACTCGGGCCGCGTCACCCTGAAAGTCAAGGCCAAGAGCGCCACGAAAGCTTCTACCCCATGAAAGACAGATCTCCAACCATGCCCATAATGCAAAGTCCGCCCGGGGCTCGAACGGTGATCGACGGGCGGCGATATGTTTACTTCGTGGGTACCGGCTATTTGGGCCTGCAAGGGCATCCTGCGCTGATCGAGGCCGGGTGCGAGGCGATGCGCCAGTACGGCATCGGGAGCGCGACGTCGCGGACCGGGTTCGGCAATACGCCGCCCGTGCTCGACGTCGAGCGGCAGGCGGCCCGGTTCTTCGACGCCGACGACTCGATCTACTTTTCGACCGGCTATGTCGGCAACCATATTCTGGTATTGGCCCTGGAAGACACGTTCGACGCGGTGTTCGTCGACGAGCTCTCGCACTACTGCGTATTCGAGGCGGCCCGGCTCAGCGGTCAGCCCGTGCATCGCTTCCGGCATCGCGATGCGGAAGACTTGGCCGCGACGTTGCAACGGGAACTCAATCCGTCGGCCCGGCCGTTGGTGTTAAGCGACGGCGTCTTCGCCGCCCGCGGCGCGATCGCTCCGGTTGCCGACTATTATCGAGTCCTGGCCGACTATCCCGGCGCAGTCCTCGCAGTGGACGACGCCCATGCGGTGGGCACGCTCGGCGAACACGGGCGAGGGACGTTCGAGCACGCCGGTTTGTCCGGGGCAAATACAACTGACGACATGGGCGGCCCTCGTTTGTTCTTCTCCGGCACACTAAGCAAGGCGATCGGCGGCTATGGCGGGATCATCCCCGGCTCAGCGGCGTTCATCAAACAACTCAAGGCCACCTCGCCCTACTATCGCGGCGCCAGTGCCCCGCCGATTCCAGCCGCGGCCGCCACGGCCCGTGCCCTGCAGCTTATCCAAGACAATCCGGATATGCGGACGCGACTGCGGGAAAACGTGGCCGCGGTAAAATCCGGCCTGCGTGGCTTGAGGCTCGAGGTCGACGACACGCCGGCCCCGATCATCTGCCTTCCGATCGGCGATGCGAAGAACATGAAGCGCATTCAGGCCGATTTGATGCAACAAGGCGTCGTGATCGCCCACATGGCGTCCTATTCCGGCCTAGGCCCCGAGGGAGCGCTGCGGGTGGCCGTTTTCGCCACGCACACGCAAGAGATGATCGACCAATTGCTCGACGGGCTACGAAAGTTGGTCTGAGGACGGGCAGGTTGAACATTGCGGGAGAATCCTCTATACTGTGTGCTTTGGGGGCATATTGCGTGGGTCTTCGTCCCTCGACCCACCCTACAACAAGGCCCCGGCCCCTAAGCCCTAAACCCACAGGAAACCTCCCATGAAACGCTCCTTTGCTCGTCGCTTGATGTTTGTCACGTTTTGTCTGCTTGTCATTGTTCCGCTGGTCGGTACGGCGGCGGAGGTCGATTACGGCCCGGCGATCGAACGGTTGCGAACGATCGTTAAGGCGGAACTCGATCGCGAAATCCTTGGCGGTGTGGCCATCGCGCTGGTCGACGATCAGGAAATCGTGTTTGCCGAAGGGTTCGGATACGCCGACAAGCGGCGGAAGATTCCCGCTACCTCGAAAAGCATCTATCGGGCCGGCTCGATCTCGAAGCTGTTTACGGCCGTGGCCGCCATGCAACTGGTCGAACAGGGTAAGCTCGACCTTGACCAGCCGGTGGCAAAGTATATCCCCAACTTCCGCCTGGTGGTTCCGTTCGCCAATGCCGAGCCGATTACGCTGCGGCACTTCATGTGTCACCGGTCGGGTATGATTCGCGAGTCGCCGGTCGGCGGGTATTTGGACCCCAACGAGCCGAGCATCGCCGAGACGGTGGCCAGCATCACCCCGTGCGTCTTGGTGCTTCCGCCGAACACGCGCACCAAGTACTCGAACGTCGGGCCGACCATCGTCGGGCATGCCATCGAGTCGGTGGCCGGGACGCCTTATGCGGAACATCAGCGAGAGAACCTCTTGAAACCATTGGGTATGACCAGTTCCTCGTTCCTGTTGACCGACGATCTGAAAGACCGTTACGCCCCGGGCTACATGCTCGTGGCCGACGGGCAAGGAGGGTTCAACGAGATCGAGGCGCCGCGGTTCGAACTGGGCACCTTGCCGGCCGGCAACCTCTACACCACGGCCGAGGATCTGGCCCGATTCCTGATGTTCCTGCTGGCCGAGGGTCGTTCGGGCGACCGGCAGATCCTCAAGCCGGAGTCGCTCAAGGAGATGTTCACCGTGCAGTTCGAGCCGGGCAACGACGGCTTCGGGTTGGGGTTTCGCTTAAGCAAATTCCGCGAGCACAGGATGGTCGGCCACATGGGGGCCGTCTACGGACACACGGCCTCGGCGGCCGCGCTGCCGCAGGCGAAGCTCGGCGTGGTCATCTTGGCCAACGAAGACATCGCCATGGGCCCGGTTCGCAAGCTGGCCGAGGTGGCCATGGGCCTTTTGCTCCAGGCCAAGCTGGGCGAAGAACCGCCGACCCCCGAGACACCCATCGAGGTCGACCCGGCCGAATTGGATAAGTTTGCCGGCGATTTCGAGTCGCAGAGCTATTGGTCCGAGTTGAAAGTGGTCGACGGCGTTCTGCACGCCAACATTTCCGGACTGAAGATGACGCTCACGCCGGTCGGCAAGAACCGATTCCTGGCCAACGGACGTTACGCCCATCGGGCAGCGTGCGTTTTCAAGCGGGATGAGTCGGGCAACGTGACCGGATTTAGCCTGATGGACCAGAACTATACGCGGGTCGACCCGACGAAGATCATGCCCACACCGGACGACTGGCAGAAGTTTCTCGGCAGCTACGGGCCCGAGTTCATCCCGCTGGTGGTTTCGATCAAGCACGGCCATCTGTATGCCATGACCGAGAACATGGTCGACTATCGGCTGACCCCGCTGAACCGCACGGTCTTCAAGATGCCGCTGGGGATGTACATCGACGAGCAACTGGTGTTCCAGGTGGGCGCCGACGGCAAGACCCATAGTGTGATCCTGGCCAACATGCAGCTACCCCGCCGCCGATGATCGGGGGACTCCCCTGCCCTGTCCGATTCCTTGTTTTGCCCCAAATCGTACCACGAGTTTCACCATGCACACACTCCTTGCCGTAAACGAAAGCCTGTTTGATCGCTGGCAGCAGATAGTACCGCTGGTCTCGCCGAAAGATACGTGGACTCTCTGGGCAGTCATCCTGGGCGGCGTGGCGGTGAGCATCTACTTGGAACAGACCCGCAAGTGGGCCGCCAAGATCAGCGGACCGGTGCTGTGCATGATCGCCGCGATGGCGATGACCAATCTGAAAATCATGCCGACGGGGGCGCCCGCCTATCAGGTTGTGGACAAGTACCTGGTTCCGATGGCCATCCCGCTGTTGTTGTTTCGGGCCAACATCTTTCGGATTATCAAGGAGACCGGCTCGATGTTTCTGGCGTTCCACATTAGCGTCCTGGGCACGATCTTGGGCGCCTTTGTGGCGACGTTGATCTTCTGGGATCGGGTCGAACAGGTGCCGCAAGTGGCGGGGATCATGACGGGCAGCTACAGCGGCGGGGCCGTGAATTTCTTCGCCTGCAAAGAATCCTTCGAGATCAGCTCCGAAATCACCAATCCCTTGATCGTGGCCGACAGCACGATCATGGCCGGCATGTTCGTCGTGTTGCTGTTGATCTCCAGCAGCAAGTTCTTCCTGCGACACTTTCCCCATCCCCACTCGGCCAAGGCGGACAGCGAGGAAAACACGTTGTTGGCGGCCGAGTATTGGAGCCCCAAGAAAATTGGGCTACTGGACATCGCCAAAGTGCTGGCGATTGCCGTGACGATCGCCACCGTGTCGGTGAAAATCGCCGCTTTGCTGAAAGCCGCGATCGACCAACCGTTGCTGCAGGCCGTGCTGGGTAATCCGTTTGTGCTGATTACCTTCTTCTCGGTGATCGTGGCCACCGCGTTTCATCGACCCATGGAAAAGGTCGGCGGATCGGAAGAGTTGGGCGCCTACTTGCTTTACATCTTCTTCTTCGTGATCGGATTGCCGGCCGATCTGGTCACGGTCATCAGGAACGTCCCCCAACTGTTCGCGTTTTGCGTGGTGATGGCCGTGGTCAACCTGATTGTCACGCTGGTGCTGGGTAAGCTGTGCCGGTTGGATCTGGAAGAACTGCTGGTCTGTGTGAACGCCACGCTGGGTGGACCACCCTCGGCGGCCGCCATGGCGATTGCCAAGGGTTGGCCCGAGCTGGTGCTGCCGGCCCTACTGGTGGGAATCTGGGGATATGTGATCGGCACCTTTCTCGGTGTACTGGTCGCCAATACCGTGATGTATTTCTTCTGATGCAGAAGTGCCGTGCAAAGCCGCAAGCGGTGGTATTGCAACGCGCGGGCGCGACCACCGGTCGCGGCTTTATGGTTCGTCCTTTTCGGCCAGACGGTCGACCTTGCCGGAGACGGAGAGGATGGAGAGGATGGCGTGGACGACTTCGATACACAAATAGCAGAGCAGGAAGAAGATGTAGCCCAGCAGGGGTGCTGCCGCGGCAATGGCGATCGACTCGAGTGCCGTGAAAGCGTCCCCTTTGGCCATTTCTAGGCTCACGCTGAGCTCTTCGGCCAGTTCTATGCTCGCGTAGGCACTGATGGCCTCGTAGCTGGCGTGCAGCAAGCGGATGATCCCCACGACGATGCCAACACAGAACGCCACCGGCACCAACCGAAGTCCGGCCTTGAGCATCAACACTAAGATCCCGATCGCTTCGTCCCTTGCCCCAATCTCAGCGGCAATGGTCACATTAAGCGACCCGGGATTCAACGCCAAGACGGCCAAATACTGAAACAGGATGAAGGCGGGCAGACCGGATAGAATCAAGTGATACGCGTCGGGGATGGCCGAAAAGGCTCGGCTTAGAAGCGTAATCACTCCGGCGGCCATGCAGAGCGCGGCCAGGCAATCGGGCAAGGCCGTCGAGGCGATGCTGGCCGCACTGGTCTGCCGCACGCGATCGAGTGTCTCCCACAACCGACCGGCCACATACTGCAACACGGCCAGAATCAACACGGCGCCGCACGCGAGCTGGATGCTGTGGAGGTCCGGCTTCATAATGCCCACCACAATCGCAAACGTGAAGTAGACGAACATCGCCACGTACAGCCCGTAGTGCCCACACAGCGTGAACAGTCGGGCCGCCGACTCCACGAACGGGGCGTTGAGTTGACCGCGGACGAAACGCAACAGTCGGTCGACCAGATGTCCGCGTGGGGCTCGGGCCGGGCGGTCCGACTCGGATGGCTCTACTGCGGTACCCGTCGCGGTGTCCATTACCGGGGGCAAGGAGGCCATTTCGGGGATCTTCGGTTCCGCAGCGGCGCTGGGCCCGTTGGCAAACGTGTCCGCGGTTTGCGAGGCGGTTTTGAACAGGCCCTTGATGCCTTGCGCCGGGATCCACTCTTCCATCCCTTCGCGCCAGACCAGATCTTCTCGCCCCAGAACGCCCGCACCGACCAACTGGCGGATCTGGGCCGAGGTGACCGGCCCGATCTGTTTGTCGCCTTGCGCGTAATACCACTGCGCCGAGTTCATGGCCTACTCCCGCGGAAACCTTGCTTCGCTTCTACCATCCTGACCCGTTCAGTCACGGTTTGCAAGCCCCCCGGCGGGGAAATGACGAAGCACGAATGTCGAATGACTAAGGTCTTGTGGAAGAATGCTCTACTGTTCATTGGACATTTCCTCGTCGTCTTCAGCCGCCAGATTGTCCAGCTCGCTTTTCCGCTGGCAGCACCAGGCCAGACGTCCCAGCAGGCGGAAGTAGATCATCATGCCGGGTACGACGACTATGGCCCCAAACACCATACCAGAATATGGATGAATCATGCCGATTTGCCACCAGCCGAGGGCGATCAAAAAGGTCAAGAGCGTCGTCATCACATAGAACGCTCCCCAAGCCGACCAGACCGTGAACAAGCTTTTCCAAATGGGCAAAGAAAACGGATCCATCGGCGTTTGCGCCTCCACCATCGACAAGAAGAAAACGGGAAACAGCCCGAGCGACACCGCGATCATCAGTCCCCCGACCAAGGCGGACTCACCCAACGCCCAAGATAGGCCCAGTTCCAGCAACGCACATAAGGCCGCACTGTTGATGACGAAAAAGCAGTCGCCCCACCAGTCGAGAAAGTTGAAGCTGGGCCAGTCTTCGATCTGGTCGTTGCCGGCGGCCGTATCTCTGAGTACAGCCACACCAAAGCCGATCGACGTGAACCCCCAGACAACGCCGCAGATACCAGCCATTCCACAATAGATCATGGCAAACGGCAGGTACTTCCCCCCCAAAGCGGCGCATTCCAGCGCATTCATCATCAGATACAACACGCCCCAAAGCCCCAAGGAAAGCCCTAGCCAACGCGGCCAGCAACCCGAATAAAAAGGAAACGTGAACACGCCGGAAAGGAACGGTCGATCGGGTACGTTCGACCGTCGCAGACGGGTTCGCCCAACCGGCTCGGGCTGCTCCACCTCGGAGATCTCGCCATCTTTATCCAAGCGGCGGTAGTCATCGACGACTCTCACCCTGGGCGATTCGCTCGCCTCATCCGGATCGTGCGCTTTGGCGCGTCGCGCTGGGGGCCGCTGCTTGGGCGGTTGGACAACAAACGGTTTCTCACAGTCGGGACAAACGATCTGCCGGCCCACTTGATCGAAGGTGGGGTGCAGACGAGTGTTGCACACCGGACACACGGCCAGGATATACTCCCGATCACCCGCCGACCCCCGGGGCCCTTCTTCGACCGAAGACCGGCCCGTACGCCCTGCCCTTTCGTCCGCATTGAGGTCCGCCGACCAGAGGTCGAGGTCGCGTTCGACTCTTCCCTCGGGGGCCGGAGGTACGGTTAGTGGCACGAGGCAGTCGGGGCAAACGGCCTCTTGACCCACCTGCTCTTCGCTGAACTTCATCAACGTATTGCACTTCGGGCAATGCACCGGGAAATACGTCTGCTCGGCCGGCAGCACCTCGCCGGGTGCGTGCTCGACTTCGTCGGCCAAGGCGTACTCCTCCACCACCTCGTTCGGCGCAGTCTCTTGCGGTTCAGACTCTGGCGGTTCCGGCGGCAACACGAACGTTTGCGTATCGCAGTCGGGGCAGTTGATCGGTTGGCCCAACTGGTCGGCCGCGGCATGAATTCGCGTGTTGCAGGTCGGGCAAATCACCAGGATATAGGACGGCCGGTCCGGTCCCGTTGCCGCTGCCCGATCGTCAATTTCGTACAACTCGCGGGGCCCCCCGTGTCGATTAACGCTGTCGCAGGACTTCTCCGGCACGCGAAAGACGCCTTGGCAGCGAGGACACCGGTGTTGCGTTGCAGCCAAGGCCGCCGGCGCCTTCAGTCGCTCGAAACATTGAGGACATCGCAATCGGATCGTCGACTCGTCGGCTTGCGTCATTCGTTTCCCCCCCGACAGTAAACGTAGGTCATGCTTCAACATAACCTACCGAATGCTACCTGCATAGCGTTGCCACAGGTCGTCGCCCTCTTTGCCCAAGGCGTCGCAATAGCGGCGGATTAGCTGGTCGAGACTCTCCCGGTCGGCGGCCTCGAAACGGAAGGTCAGGGCCGCCTCGGTCACGGAGCTTCTCACCAGGGCCCAACCCTCGGGAAATTCGACCCGCACGCCGTCGATGGTCACCTGAGGATACTCCGCCCAGGCTTCTTTCACACGGTCGATGATCGCTTGTCGGCCCGGCAGGTCGACTTGCAGCCGCAGGTCCGGCGTCATGCAGACTTCGGGGCAGGCCTGACGAAGTTCGGCCGCCGAACGACCGGATCGGGCGAGCAACTCGATCATTCGGCCGCCGGCGTAGAGCCCGTCGTCACCGCCGTCGAGTTCGCCGAAAAAGTAATGTCCGCTGACCTCGGCCCCGAACTTGGCCCCCGTCTCCAGCATCCGCGTGCGAATGAAGGCGTGTCCGCTCCGCTCGACGACCGGTTCCGCGCCGAGCGCTCGGGCCGCTTCGGGTACCCGATCGGAGAACTTCAGGTCGTAGACGAACCGCTCCCCGGCCAACTCACGGCCGAAACTCTGCAGCAAGGCCCAAGTGGCCTGCTCGGGCGAGAAGGGCGCTGCCTGGTTGTCGACCAGCGCGACCCGATCGCCGTCCCCGTCGAAGGCCATGCCCAGGTCGGCCTTCTCGCGGCGAACGGCCTGTTGCAATGGCTCCAGATGACGAACCCGTGAGCAGTCGGGGCTCCCACCGCCAAAATCCTCCTCGGGCGTATCGCGGACAGCCGAGAACTCGACGCCGGGAAAGACGGCCCCAAGGCATGGCACGCCGCGTCCGGCCCAGCAACCGAACATCGGATCGACCACGACGCGTAGCCCGCCGATCTTGGTGGTGGATGGCCATGCGGAGTTGAGCCATGCGACGTAGTCCGGCTCGACATCTTGTACTTCAGGCAGAACGTCCGGCTTACTCCCGGCCGGCGGTTCGGTCGGTTGTTCGAGTTCTTGGACGTCCCGTTCGGTGGGTGGGCGGTCGCCGAGCATCCATTTCAGCCCGTTGATCTGGGCCGGGTTGTGTGAGGCCGTCACGATCGCGCAGCCGGCCGCCTGGAAGTGCCGCTTGGCGAAGTAAACCATCGGCGTGGGAAGCTGTCCCAGCGAGATCACTTGGGCATTTGCCTCGATCAGCCCGGCCGTCAGCGCCTCGATAAACTTCGGCGTGGAACCGCGCACATCGCCGCCGACCACAAGCGGTCCCTTGCCGGCCACTTCTCGGCCAAGGTGCCGGCCCCAGTTTCGATAGAGTTCCGCACTAAGCTCGGTGGCCGCGTTGCCTCGGATGTCGCACGGTTTGTAGATGCTCACACGTAGCCTCGCTGGTGCAACTGATCGCGGAAACGTCCAAACAGCTCCTCGTAACGATCCGCCTTCCGGCGATTCGGAGTAAACGTCCTTTCGATACGAACCATCCGCTCGGTCGCTTCGTCCAGTCGGTCGTAAAACGTTCCGGCGGCGGCCAAGATAGCGGCGCCGAAGGCCGACTCGCCGCACGCAGGCCGATGGATCACGCGGCCGGTCGCGTCCGAGCGACATTGGGTCCACACGTCGCTGCGGCTGCCGCCGCCCGTGCTGAAGACTTCGCCGCCGGTGCTCTCGGTTACTTGATCCAGGACCTCGTAACCGAGTCGTTCGACAAAGGCCACGCCCTGCAAGCAGGCCGCGTAGTGCTCTGTCGGGTCGTCCGTCTCGGGAACCGCGAAGCCCTGGGCCGTCTCGCAAAGAAACGGAAACCGCTCGCCGGTGCGGGCCAAGGGATAGGCCAACATGTCGACCGGCAGGCGGGCTTCGGCGGCGGCATCCATGGCCTTCGGATCAACCTCGGGAAAGAACCGCCCGATCCACTGGCAGCCCGTGTTGCCGGCCGCCCCGGGCAGCCACAGCCCGCCGGGTAGCTTGTGGCTGTAAATCAGGCCGTCCGGATGCCGACAGATCTGTCGGCTTAGGCCTTTGAACACGAGTGTGGTACCCAGCGTGGTGTTGTAGTCGCCGGGCCGTCGGATGCCGGAAGCCAAACAGGCGGCCGTCCCGTCAGTGGCTCCGGTCACCACGGGCAAGCCTTTCGGCAAACCGGTCTGCCGGGCCGCTTGGTCGGAGATCACCGCGATCTTGGTTCCCGGCGCCACGATCGACGGCAAGCGATCGACTCCGCCGAGCAACTCACCGATCCAAGCGGGCCAACACTCGTCGACCAGGTCGTAGCCCGTCTTCAGGGCGTTGCTGTAATCGGAAGTGGCCGGTTGGGCGGTAAGACATTCGACCAGATAGTCGGCCTGATGAACAAATCGGGCCGTCCTCTCGAAAACTTCCGGTTCGCGGTTCTTCAGCCACAGGATTTTGGCCAGGGCAAACGATGAGGCGAACCGATAGCCTAGCTTTTCGCAGAACTCGCCGGCTGCGGCGTTGATGGCTTGGGCTTCTTCGGCGCCGCGGGGATCGTTGTACATCAGGGCCGGCCGCAAGGGATACCCAAGCCGGTCCAAGGCCACCAAGGTACCCGAGGTCCCGTCGACGGCCACGGCCGTGATCCGTTTTGCGACATCACCCAATGCCGCGGTCGCCCGGCAGGCGGCCTGCCACCAAGCCTCGGGCGCTTGCTCGTGGCAGTCGGTGTTGCAAGAGATAACGTGCTGGCCGAATGCCACCGACGCTTCGGCCGCCATACGGCCGGTATCCGAGACGGCCATCGCGCGAACGCCCCCGGTGCCCACGTCGATGCCGAGGAACAGCTTTTCTTCAGAGATACTCATCGAGGAAGAAGAAGGGACTAGGGATTAGGGGCTGGGAAGCAACGGGCTGGGAAGCAACGGGCTGGGAAGCAACGATTCCTCGGGCTGGGGATGGGGCTTTGGGAACAAGGTTGCCCCTGAAATCCTAATCCCTAGCCTCTCGCCCCTAACCCCTTCCTTATCGGATGAGGCTCTGATCGATCGGCTCCCCGCCGGCCCGGGTTCCCAAGCTCGCGTGAATTCCCGGATCGATGTTGAAGCGGAACATGCGGGCCGAACCGTCACCCATCGCGGCGTGCCATCCGCTGGAATGGGCGCTGCCAAACTGTTTGTCGAGAATCTGCTTCTTTTCATCCCGGCGAGGACGCGCCGCTGTGAAACGAATCGTGTCGTTCACATCGCCGGAAAAGGCGCTGAAGTCGTCGCCCGGGTCATCTTCCGGACTACTATTGCCTTCGGTCGTAGTCGCACCGGCGTAGAACCGGGGATCGATGTATTTCTCTCCGACCAGATAGGTGTTGGTTATCCCGTCACGGATATGGGCCGGCATGACCTGGCTTCGCGTGTAGATGATGCCGTTGCAATTCTTCAGTTCGGATGGCCAAGCGTAGGAATCGGCCTCGTCGAGGCTCTCGGGCCCGCCGGGGTCGGTGTACACGAAGCTGCCGCCGTTCGCGGCGTAATCGGTTTGGGCCATCTTGGCGATCGGCCCGGTCGTTTCCTTGGGATCCTGACGCTGCGGCAGCACCTCAAATAGATCGGCCCGACGCCGACTCGGACAGATCAGTCCGCCCACCGGGGTCTTCAGTCGCGTGGCGCTACCCAAAGCGAGCCTGTCGTCCGGATCACCCGGAATAGTTCCCGGCATACCCAGGTCGTGCAGATCCTGCTGTTCGAGGTACGGCAGGATGTTGTAGATCCAACCTCCGGGCTGTTTGGGGGTGACGCCGCGCGTGGGCAATCCGACCCAATCACCGCCCCAGCCGCCGGTGGGAAAGTAGCCAAGCTTCGCTTCGTGCTGGGCACAAGCGCTGGCCAGTTGCTTCAGGTTGTTCAGACAAGTGGCCTTGCGCCCCGCTTCACGAGCCATCTGCACGGCCGGCAACAACAACGCCACCAACGTGCCAATGATGGCGATCACTACCAGCAACTCGACTAAGGTAAAACCTTCTCGGTTCCGTGCGTACATAGCAACACCTCTTCAATGGTATACCATAGCCCCAGATCAAGGGAGCCCTTATCCCCCGGGCAAACTTAATTATAGCCGAGATCCGCCCATCGAACAAGCGAATTTGCGGCCCTGTTGTGCCCTGCCCTGCAAAGCCGCAAGCGGGCTGGCAAGCGGCCTATTTGGCGAGGATGGTGAACATTATGTGCCATCCGCTGCCGCCGCTGAGGACCTCGGGATTCTTTTCGCTGGTGTCCACCGGGCCGATCTCGCCGGCACAGTAGCAGCCGAACAAAGGCAATTGCTTGCCGATCACCTCCTGCATGGCGGCCAGTTCGTCGTCCATGTTTTTCAGTTTGCTGCGACGTCCGGCACAATCGAACGCCAACGCGGCGATCGGCTGAAGCTTCACGCCGGCCTTGGCTTCCGCGGCAGCTTCCCGGGCCGTGCTGATCACCCGATCGTTGTCTTTGGCCTTGCGTCCGGCCATAGCGACCTGGAAATCGCCCGAGAGCATGACGGCCAGGGCACTGTCCTTGTGCAATTGGCCGTTGAAATAGACGAACGTCTGGCCCGCATTCTTGTTGGCCGAGCCGCCGGTGATCGGAAACTGTGGGCCGACAACTTGCTGCAGACCGTCGACTAACGACTGGTTTTTCGGCGAATGGGCATCGGCTGTGACAATCAGCAGTCGATCGTGATCCGAGCGGCGGAGTCCTCGGGCCAGCTTGGCGCCCGCCGCTTGGAGTCGATTCTCGATCAGCTCTTGATGCTCCTCGAAGACCAGTTTCGAGGTACCCAACTCGGTCACCAGCGCGGCGGAGACGCCAATGCCCTGGCCGCCGATCCCCAACAGGCAAACCGAATCGAAGTCCGAGCAGCCTGTCTGGGTGAACGACCCGTAGGTCGACCCACCCAGCACGATCTTCTTAGGCAGCACGCTGCAGAGACCTTCGAGCAGTTGCTCTTTGTACTCCTGGTCTTCAAAACATTCGGAGACAAGAACCACCTTCAGCTCGGTGCTTCCCATGGCCTTTAGTAACGTCTCGGCGGCCGCCGTTGCGGCAGCGGACGGATCCTCGTCCTCGATCATAACCGACCGGATGACGATCGTGCCGTCCGTTTTCGGCGCCGGCGAGTTCCAAGCCTCGTCGGCCGCGCCGACCATACTCGGAACAAACAGGAATGTGATCGCCAGAGTCAATGGGCGGGCGAGCGGTCGGTGGAAAGTCATGTGGTAGTCTCCTTTGATAATCAACAACAAAGCACCGCGTGGCCGCGGCGGCTAAACGGGTGCGGTTAGTACTTCGACGTACACAGTCCCCAGTGGAGCTTGTTGTCATACGGCGGTCTTTCGCCCCAGTTGGCGCCCGGCCAGAGGCTCCAGGCCATGCGGTTGCGCTGCGAGGGCCAGAGTCCGGCCGCTTGGCCCCAGTCGCGGATGCCCGTGCCGTCGGGGTCGTGGACCAGCACGGAAAGGAAGAACTCGCGGCCCTCGCTGGGGCGAATCTTCTCGCGCATGGGACGGAACGGAATGCTGCATTCATAATAGGTAATGCCGCCGGTTCGACTGACGGCCACCTTCGCCTTTTCATACTCAACCGATCCAAGTTCTCTCGCTTGCTGGCACTCGGCCAGTTTGGTCTCCGGGGCGGCCAGTTGGAAGCATTTCCCCTGGGCCGCGTTGCCGGTAGCGACAAAGAGGAACTCGAACCGCTCGGCGTCATCCTCCGGCAAGGCGCTGGTCGTGCTGTCTTGCGGCGAAAGAGCCAATTGGACCGCGTCGAACACGTCCGCGGGGAACGGAACCAACTCGTCCTCTTCGACGGCCACCAGGATCGAAAACTGCCGTCGGTTCCAGAAGGTGCTGATGACGGTCTTCTTGCCTTTGGTGACAAACGTCACGGGAATCGCATCGGTCCAATCGCTCGGATCGCCGTCGATGTCCGGCTTGAAATACGGAGCGCTGGCACAGACCACGTCCTGTCGCCGCACGACGGTCTTCTTGCCCGAGGTGGCGGAGACTTCGATCGAATAGGAGTTCTCCTTGCGGTTGCGACCCTGCTCGATCACAAACGGCACGCGTTTCATTTCGCCCGGCTGTAGTGAAACATCGCGACTGGGCGGATCGATCTGCCAGTCATCGGGCACGTTCAGCGCCACCTGCCCTTGATAGGTCGTATCACTTTGGTTCTTCACATCGACAAAGATCAGCGGCCCGGTCGAGGGCGGAACGCCAAGACTTTCCACGCGCAATGCCACCGGCTCGTCGGCCAACAAACCCAATCCGCCGGGTAGTATCCAGAATGCCGACCAGCACAACACGGTACGCAGAACCAAGATCCGAGATTCCATGGTCAGTTCCTAATACAGACATCGTAAATCTCTTTCGCGATTATCTATTTTGCCGAACCGACCGGCGTTGGTCAAGCAACCACCCCCCGATTGGCAAGCTTCGGCCGCGCCGCGCCATTTGGGCTGACTGCTTGCCGCCGGGAGTGACATTTGTTAGCTTGGGAGTTTTGCCTATTCGGACAAACCTGATCGAGTTGCCGTTAGATGATTTAGATGATGAGGAGAAGACTTTCATGGGGAAACAAGGATTGATCATCGCCGCGTCTGCCGGCGCGGACATTAGTTGGATTGACTGGACCGTTATCGTTGTGTACGTGGTGGGTATCGTGGCCTTGGGATGCTGGGCCGGGTGGCGGCGGAAGTCGACCGAGGGGAGTGGATACTTCCTGGCCGACAAGTCGTTGACCTGGCCGATCATCGGGCTGGCGCTCTTCTCGACCAACATCTCGACGATCCATCTGGTCAGTCTTGCCCAGGCGGGCCACGACACGGGGCTGGCAATGGGTAATTTCGAGTGGATGGCGGCCTTTACGCTGATTGCGCTCTCGCTGTTCTTCGCACCGTTTTATATCCGCTCGAAGGTGGCCACGTTGCCCGACTTCCTCGAGAAGCGCTACTGCCGCCCCTGCCGCGATTGGTTCGCCGGTATCTCCATTCTCTCGGCCGTCTTCATCCACCTGGGATTCTCGCTCTACACCGGGGCCATCGTGCTGGAAGGGTTTCTGCTGGAAGGCGTGGTGGAGAACCCGGAGAGATTTCGCATCGTGACGACCATCGCCATCGCCAGCCTGACCGCCCTGTACACGATCATCGGCGGCCTGATGGCCGTGGTGCTGACCGAGTCGATCCAAACGATCGTGCTCCTGATCGGCGCGATATGTATCACGGTTTTCGGGTTCCTCGAGCTAGGCGGCTGGGACTTCCTGGCCGGTTGGGAATCGCTGCAAGCGACCATGGCCGATCTGGTCAGAGAGAACGCCGACGACCCGGAACTGGTCAGCAAGTATTCCGAACACCTCTCGGTCATCCGCCCGCACGGCGATACGTCCGACCTGCCCTGGTACTCGATCCTGCTGGGCTATCCCGTGTTGGGTCTGTGGTACTGGTGCGCCGACCAAACGATCGTACAGCGCGTGCTGGGCGCCAAGGACGAGAACCACGCCCGGATCGGGCCGCTGTTCGCCGGCTTCATCAAGATCCTACCCCTGTTCATCTTCGTACTGCCCGGGACGATCTGCCTGGCACTGATCCACCAAGGCAAACTTCCGGCCTTGCCGCTGAATGCCGCGGGTGAACCGGACTCGGAACAAACGCTCAGCTTGATGATCACCAACCTGCTGCCGGTCGGCCTGAAGGGGCTGATGGCCGCCGCCTTGCTGGCCGCCTTGATGAGCACCGTCTCGGGCGCCTTGAACTCGATCGCCACGCTGTTCAGCTACGACCTCTTCAAGCGTTGGAAACCCGACACGTCCGATCGCAGCCTGGTGACTATCGGTCGGGTGGTGACATTCGTGGCCATGTGCGCGGCCATTGCCTGGTCGCCTCAAATCGGACGATTCGAAAGCGTTTTCGAGGGGATCAACAAGGTGATCGGCTACATAGCGCCCCCGGTGACGGCCCTGTTCATTTGGGGAATCTTTTGGCGACGCATCTCCAGCACGGCCGCCCTGACTACGGCCTGGTTCGGCACCCTGCTGGGCATGGTCGTCTTCTGCTTCGACTTCCTGGGTTATCTCGAACACTACGAAAAAATGTTCGGCTTCCACATCCCGTTCTTGATGATTCCCGTCTACACGTTTATCGCCTGCTCGATCGTGCTGGTGCTATGTTCCTACTCGCGCAAGGCGACGATCGCGTTGGGCGTCGTCGGCTTGATCTACGGGCTGGCGGCCGTCGGGGACGTTTGGGTGACCGAACTCGATTGGCTGCGGGACCCTTCCGGGGGATACTTTCCTTACGCGGCCTGGATGCTGGTCCCCTCGTTCCTCGTGGCGACCAGTTCCGTCGTCCTGCTGTTCGTCTGCACCTTGGTGTACCCGCAACCCGTGTCCGAGGAAGCGGACAAGTTGGTCTGGAAAAGCCCGCTGGAACCGCTCCGCGGCGATTCCTGGCCAGGCATCGGCAACTACCGCCTGGTAGCCGCCGCGTTGTTTGTCGTGATGGCAGCGTTGTATTGGGCCTTCGCGTAGGACCGACAGCGCTCGGCAGCATATTACCTGTTACGCTTGCCCAAGATCGGAGTTGGCGATGGCCACGACACCAGATACGAGTCCCCAGGAGAACGAGGTTCCCGCTCCGGGTCGCTCGCGGATGCTTGCCGCGTGTAGTGTCGTCGCGGGGTTGTTGACGCTTGTATTGGGATTTGCCGTCTTCGGGATGGGGTATGGGTTTGCCAATGCTACGGCCGGCGGGACCGGGGCGGCCGCCATGTGCGTCGGGCTGTGGATGGTACTGGCCGTAAGGGGTGTGGCGAGAAGACGCCCGATGACGTTTCTCGGACTCGGTCTGGCCTGGGTATGGCTGGTCGGCCGTATCGTCGTCGATTTCCCGGCCACGGCGACCACGGCAGTCGTTCTCGGGGGACTGATCGGCGGGCCCATTCTGCCATTCGCGTTGGCTTGGGTCGTTTTGATATCCTTAGGTGGCTTGGGCGCCGGATTCCGTATGATCGGCGTCTATCGTGGTCGGGCCAATCAACGGCCGACGGCAAGAACTCGGGTCTGGATCGGCATCGGCATTCGGCTCGGCCTGCTGGTCGCCGTTACGCTGGCGGTTCCGCCATGGCTGTGGTCGATGCGCGGCCGGACCATCGCGGAGTTGGCCGAAGAATACGCGCAGCCCGAGGGCAATGCACATCCCCGAGCCAAGTTCGGGGCCTGCACGGTGACTTTCCTGGGATATGAATTGACCCGACACGGGGCCGAGAAAGCCTCGGCGGAGGATCAGCGGCAGGAGATCTGCCGGCTCAACCTGGCCGGCGCCTTGGCCGACCTGGAATCCATTGCCGCGGCGGGGGCAAAGTACGTTCGTGTCGGCGCTTCAGGCGATCATCTGCTCGCCACAAACGAAGCCCCGATAATCGAAGCCCAGGAGGAACTGGATGACCAGTATATGGACGCCGTCGATCGCACCGGCATTCCCTTGGTCCTGGTCGATTGCCAACATCCGCAGGCGTTGGGAAAACGTCTGAACTGGGAGGAGTTCTGTCGGTTTCAGAGGCGGCGGATCGAATACTACCAACGGCGTTATCATCCCGAAGTGTACCTCGTGGTGTGTGAACCGCTAAGCTATCACCAATTCTTCCTTACCGGGCAGACCGCCTTTTCGGCCGATGCCTGGGCCGAGCAGCTTTCCGAAATGTGTCGGTTAGTCAAGTCGATCGACACCAACTGCCGAACGGGGATCACGCTGCTGGTGGCCCAACAGAAGCGGCCCGAGTGGGAAGTCTGGGCCAGGATGCGGAACCTCCCCGAGTTGGACATTCTTTCGGTCGAGATTTACGAGCCGAACAATTTCCACCAGACCCAACAGTGGCTCGAAGAATTCGGGCATCCGAGTGAAACGGGCAAGAGCTTTTGGATCGCCGAAACCTACAACGGCTGGGCGCTGTGTGCCCAGCGGCGTTGGGACCAGGACGTGGCCTGGTTGCACGTGGCCGACGATTTCGCTCAGGTGGTTCAGGCAGAGGCCGTGCTCGTCTGGACCTTCGGCTCCTTCGTTCCCGAGGGAAGCTACTACGATTTCATCCGCGGCAGGCTCCACCAGCGATGGGAGGCCGGTTCAGAGCTGTCGGCCATAGGCCGCGGGTTTGCCGAACTGCAGGCATTGAGGAGGTCCGCCGACCAGAGGTCGAGGAGGTCCGCCGACCAGAGGTCGAGGCACTAGTGTGCTGTTGAGAAAGTTCTGCAACTTTGAGTCCGCGTGCCACACACGCTATCAAAGCACCTTGGTATGCCCGGGCATGGCGATCGGGTACTTGCCGTTTTCGTCGGGCATCACCGGGGCGTCGGAGTCCCAGGTCATCTCGTCCAGACCGGGAGCCAATTCGAGATCGGAGGCCATGGCTTGCTCCAACGTGATCATCTGGCCGGAGAAGGCGGCCATGCGGCCGAGGATCGAGGCCATCACCGCGTTGGCGGCCCGTTCGCCTTCATTATATGGCTTGTCCTGGCGGATCGCGTCGAACAGCAAGTCGTGCTCGGTCTGGTAGGGGTTGGGTGCGGCGCCCTGGAACCGCCAGACTTCGTTCTCGGCGGTCTGGTTCTGGTTCTTGTAGATCCGCGGCTTCGGGGCCCCGATGTTTTCCATCAATACGGCCGAGCCTTTCGAGCCGTGGGCGAAGTCGGAGAAGACGCCCAGGCAGTTGTGCATGTGCCGGGCTTGGGCGTACATCTTGGCCCCGTCGGCGAACGTGTATTCGACCGAATAGTGGTCGAACATCTGGTCCGGCTCGATGCGGGTTTGCCGCCCGCCTTGCCCTTGGCACGAGACGGGCCAGCCGCCCTTGGCCCAGCAGCAGACGTCGATGTTGTGGATCAGCCAATCGACGAAGAAGCTGGCGTTGATCCACGTGTAGTTCGAGTAGTTGCGGAG
>SDBV01002107.1_pt1 | contig 29861 bp, 29 predicted proteins | sample 2277081 | NCBI WGS metagenome assembly SDBV01 (sample SAMN10402039, study PRJNA504765) | marine sediment metagenome | isolation source: marine sediment core GS10_PC15, 223 cmbsf | place: Arctic Ocean: Southern Knipovich Ridge | collected 2010
TTTGTTTTAATTTCACAACTTCACCGACATTATTTTCCTTCTTTTTCATAAGCATTAACAATTTCCCTAACTAGTGAACTTCGAACGATATCATTCGCATTAAAATAAGAAAACTTTATGTCCTTTACATCTTTTAATACTTCCAGACTATGAATCAATCCTGATTTTTTTCTTGATGGTAGATCTATCTGAGTAATATCTCCGGTAATAATTGCTTTTGATCCCTCGCCAAGTCGTGTTAAAAACATTTTCATCTGCTCTTTCGTAGTATTCTGAGCCTCATCAAGTACAATATAACTATCTTTAAGACTTCGGCCTCTCATATATGCAAGAGGTGCAATCTCTATAATCCTGTTTTCTTCGAGTTTTGTAATAACATTAAAAGGAATTAACGAATCAATTGCATCATATAAAGGTCTTAAATAAGGGCTTATTTTTTGATTCAAATCACCAGGTAAGAAACCAAGACTTTCACCTGCTTCTACAACCGGTCTGGTTAGAATTAGCTTTCTTTTCTTTTTCTCAAGAATTTCCTTTAATGCATGCGCAATGGCAAGATATGTCTTTCCGGTACCTGCAGGTCCAACTGCAAACACTATATTATATTTAAACATTCCATCAATATAAAGTGCCTGATTATGATTTCGGGGGAATACTTTTGGACTTTTAGGCAAGGATATATGTAGTTCCTTCAAAAGATCTGTTTTTCTATCTCCACTACTTCGAATAGACTCATACAATGTAGATATTAACTGAGGATCAGGAATATGCCCGATCTTATAGTGTTCTATAAGTTTATCAATAAGCTTCTTAAAGAGACTTTGTTCTACAGGATTAGCTGAATCCAGAATTATTTCATTCCCTCTTGTAAAAACCTGTACTCCCATGGAAGCCTGCATTGCATTTGTATTCAGATCGTTGGCACCGCATATCCCTTGAAGTAACTGGTGATCTTCGAGAACGATTGTAAAGTTATTACTCAAAGTTTCTCCTTAGCCATAAGTTTAGCTATCATTTTGTCAAAACGTCAAGTCCATTACAGTTTAAAAGCTTATTTCATCTTCCAAATAGCTGATATTCTGCTTTATCTCCGGAACAGGTTTCCAGATTACAAAAATACTGAATTCTGATTTCCACTGATAGTTTTTTGTATTGTCAGGGTTTGTTATAAGTTCCTTCAGACCGGTATACTCAAAATTAAGATCCCAATCGCTTAGATGATGGATAGCCGTTAGTTTCAAAGATTCAAGATTGAAATTAGAAATTTCTCTATCTTCCCGATTGAAGAAATTAAAGGACTTTCTAAGATCATCTATAAGATTCTCGGTAGGCAGTCCCACTCCATTCGCAAAGCCTGGAATATATTTGTACATTGCCCGGTTGACTGAAGTTGATTCAAAAGTCAGTTCAAGGAATTCGGCGATATACAGGTTGAATTTCGTACTGAAATTCAGTGCTGTATCAGTGTATTTAAGTAAATTCATTGTCCAGGATGAATTAATGTCAGCAGATAATCTTATTCGGTTTTTCCAGAATGGATCTGGTTTATAGCTGTAATTTATTCCGGCTGATGCCTTTGAAGGCTGAAATCTTCTGACAGAATCCAAGATCCACCCCTCTTCAACCGGGGGATCATCAGGATGTATAAAATGATAACCCAGTGCATCCTGCGCAAGAAAATTGAAGTCCATAAACCATAGTTTTAGATCGGTTGAACTTTCCTCTACCTGCCAATTATTCAGCTTCATCTCCAAATTCTGCTTTAGGGTTATATCTGAGTCCATAGCAGCGATAAAAAGCTCTGTACGGCTAAAATTATCAGTTATTCCTTCAGGATCCAGAGATACGGTTTGCTTTAAATAATTATCATGGAAAAAATCGTACTTAACGAAGATTTCATAGGGGTCAAAGGTCCACTCCGTCTGTTGTTTGGAAGTTTTGTATTTGTATCCTGTTTTTATACTGCTTGTAACAGGTCCAGTCTTAAGAATAACTTCAGGATAAAATTCAGCATCGTAATTAGCATTACCAGAGGGAAGAACAGTATTTAAATTTACAAGCTGATAATCATTCAAGGCAAGAAAACTCAGTTGAAGGGATGCAGTATGACTTGTAATGCTGCTTATATTCCAGTCATAAAAAACATCATCCACAAACACTGAACGTGAAGATGCCTCGTCATAGTAATAGTAGCCGTTATATAAAGTAGTACCTAAATTGTAACTTACTGAAGATTTTTCCATAATAGGATTTCGATAAAAGGGTTGACTGACAATATTGATACTGTCAGTTATTTTATAATTTGTTGCGCTTTTATCCTGCCGACGATATGCATTCCAATCAGGTGTTGATATTCCTGCCGAACGATCCGTATGTTCCTTATAATTCGTTGAAAAAATAGAAACATTACTTACGGACAGAAGCTCTTCATATATATTGAAGGAATAATCCAGAAGAGATGTCGACTGGATAGAACGTATGGAATAGTCAGAAGTAAAATTAACATCTTCTTCAGAATCAGGCACATCGGAACTGAAAATTAAATTATTTGAGAGAGATGGTGATATAGAGTACTTTAAAGTTTGGCTGAAAGTCTCTTTTTCACCGACAATATCCATTGGCAAATAGCCATGAAACTCAGGTTTAATGATCAAATCACTCTCTTCCGGGATTATTCCGGATGATTCTTCAGTCCATGGGTCTATCAGATATTCATATTCCATTTCCAGAAGATTATCTGCATCTGTTTCTTCGGATTTTTTATTTGATGATTGAAACAGTGTTCCGGAAATACGTCCTGAAAGATCCGGTAGAATAATACTGGATGGATAGTAGAATGAAATAGTATCCTCACGAGTATATCCATTAGCGTTAAGTATTATTTCATCAGGGTAACTCAGCACTTTACTCTGCAAGATAAGTTTTGTATCCATTTTATCAATAGATATATTCTCAATCAGCGGGGATAATGATTCAAAAGTCGGAGTAATGGCTCCGTTAATCATCCAGATGAGAGAAGTCTTTTCGCTCTCTGTAATCTGAATTCCTGTGTCCTCATCACTATTAAGAAAATCAGTCCATTTAACTCCTTCCTCGCGATTCATAAAATGTGATCTGAATTTAGTATCAGAATATAGAGGCAGATCGAGATTTATTCTCAGCCAATTATTACTTATATCCATGTTAATATCGAAAGCAAAACGAAAAGGTAACCGCAGACCAAACAGATACGATTCCTCATAATCTGAAATATAGTTCCCTGATACATCTTTTCTAAATGGAGTATAAATATCATTGTCATTATCAAAAAATAGATATTTACTAAAAGAAAAAGCAGTAAAGATATTTAAGCTCTTTAGAATTGAATCAAAATTCAAATTCCCATCCAACCCAAAAAAGAAGCCTTTTCTTGAATAATAATCTGCCAGCAGCTTAATACTGGAACCTGTACTGTATGACCATGACTCAGTATCAAGATCTCTTTCTGTAGAAGTTAAAAATAAACCATTCCGGATTTTTTCTTTAGCTATAATATTTTCATCATTACTTTTTAAAAAAGATAATGTATCAGCATCACTTTCTTCCTTTAAACCAATAAGATATGTCGTTGTATTAATGAAATAGCCTTCAACTTCTTTATAACCTACAGCCGGATTAAAAAGAAGTTCATCCCCAGGAAGAAAAAAGAAAGGAATGTAAAGCATAGGAATTCGACCAACAAATAGAGTAGCATTCTTAATAGCCCATTCTCCCGGCCCTAAAACCCATATTTTGTCAGCATCAATACGATAGTAAGGTTCTTCATTCTTACTGGATGTAATACTGCCTTTAGTCAAAATAACTCTATCGTTACTGCTTCGATAGATATTCTCCCCGGAGAAAAAGAAGGATACATTTTCATCCTCTACTACTTTATTATTTTCACTTACTCCTTCAAAGAAAATACCTTCCCATGTTTCAATTTCGAAAACTAAACTTTCACCATAAAAGTGCTCATTTTCACCTTCTCTTATTATTTCATATTGAATATTGCCAAATGCACTGATTGTTTTTTCTGACTGATTAAATACGATCTTATCGGCATTTATCTTATGTGACGTATTATTTTCAGGATCTATCATCTCAAGAATTACTTCACCATGAAGTATTATATAATTCTGATCAATAGAAACATCCTTTATGTAATTAAGCTCTCTGGCAGATTCTATAATAATTGATCTACTATTCTCTATCTGTTTATTCTGAATATTTGGACTAATATCATAATATGTATATAATTTACCTCTTAATTCCTCAACATTTCCCGTTGATTCTATTCCAAGCTTATTAGTCCAGATAACAAGATCATAATAATTTGATGATTCTATATCAAGTAAAAGTGTTTCCTGTATAAAAAGATTATCATTAGAATATATATTACCGGAAAGACTGTAAAAGATAATAAAAAAGAAAATAAACTTAATTAAAGAATAATAATTTCTCTTCAATATTTAGCTCGCTTTAAAAAATAGCCGGTGTAGGAAGTTTTGCATTCTTCAATTTCCTCCGGAGTCCCGACAGCAACAACTTCTCCTCCATTTATACCGCCTTCCGGTCCCAGATCGATTACATAATCTGCTTGTTTAATAACATCCAGATTATGCTCAATTAAAGCTATTGTATTACCTTTATCTACTAAAGCCTGAAGTACTTCCATTAGTTTTTTTACATCTACAAAATGAAGACCTGTTGTGGGTTCATCGAGAATATAAAAAGTTTTTCCTGTGCTTCTCTTTGACAATTCAAGACTTAATTTGACTCTTTGCGCTTCTCCACCTGAAAGAGTTAAAGCAGATTGTCCAAGTTTCAAATAATCAAGACCAACAGAATTCAGAGTATCCAGTTTGCGTTTTATAGCGGGGACCTTTTCAAAAAACTCTGCTGCTTCTTCAATTGTCATTTCGAGAACATCATGAATATTTTTACCTTTATACCTAATGTCTAAAGTCTCTTTATTAAATCTCTTTCCTTTACATACATCGCATGTAATATAGACATCCGGAAGAAAGTGCATTTCTATTTTTATTGTCCCGTCCCCCTGACAGTTCTCACACCTGCCGCCTTTCACATTAAATGAAAAACGGCCAGGTTTGTATCCTCTTGCTTTTGATTCCGGTAACGATGCAAACAGATCTCTTATCGGAGTAAATAACCCGACATATGTAGCTGGATTCGATCTCGGAGTCCGTCCAATAGGACTTTGATCAATGTTTATTATTTTATCGATATGTTCCACACCGGATACTGAATCATATGCACCGACCTTATGTTTTGATCTACTTATACTATTAGAAAGTATAGGATAAAGAAGATCAGTCAGAAGAGTTGATTTCCCGGAACCTGACACTCCTGTAATTGCAATAAGTTTATTTAAAGGGAACTCAACAGATATATTTTTTAAATTATGCTCCCTTGCACCGGAAATTATTATTTTTGTTCCATTACCTTCTCTACGGTCTTCCCGTTCAGGCATACTAATCTTTCCACCCAAATATTGTCCGGTAATACTCTTTTCATTATTCATTATCTCTTCCAGTGTACCGTGTCCAATAACATGACCTCCATGAACTCCTGCTCCCGGCCCAAGATCAACAATATAATCCGCCGTCCGAAGAGTCATCTCATCATGTTCTACAACAATAAGAGTATTTCCGATATCCCTTAGATGCTTTAAGGTCTCTATAAGTCGATGATTATCCCTTTGATGGAGACCAATTGTAGGTTCATCAAGAATATACAGAACACCCATAAGAGAGGATCCAATCTGTGTTGCCAACCTGATTCTCTGAGCTTCACCACCGGAAAGAGTAGAAGCTTTTCTATGAAGAGTGAGATAATTTAAACCAACACTTTTTAAGAAATTTAATCTTTCCTGTATCTCTTTCATAATTTGTGAAGAAATTATTTTATCAGTCTCATTGAGTTTAAGTTCACTAAAAAATTTTATGCATTTTTCAATATCCAGTTCAGATACTTCATTGATGTTATAATCCCCTACTGTAACAGCAAGACTTTCCTCCCGGAGCCTCTTCCCTGAACACATCTCACACTCTGTCTGGGACATAAAATGCTCCAGCCAATCCTTAACTCCATCTGAGTTTGTTTCAAGATATCTTCTTTTTAAATCGTTAAGAACACCTTTATATCGCGATGAATACTCATACCGTCCTGATTTAGCTTTATTTATATAAGTTACATTAATCGATTCCTTTGTTCCGTGGAGAATCATGCTGATTACTTCATCAGATAATTCTTCCAGTGGTGTATCCAGACTAAATCCCAGATGATTGGCAAGGGATTCAAACCAGCTTCTGTGCCACGCTGCGTCCGGATTTATGGTTGCTATCCCTCCCTGGTTAAAAGATAAACTACGGTCTGGAATTACAAGATCAGGATCAAACTCTAAAGTCATTCCAAGGCCGGAGCATTTAGGACAGGCACCATGGGGATTATTAAACGAAAACAGTCTGGGCTGGAGCTCAGGCATACTGAAACCACATTCATAGCAGGCATTTTTTCTGGAAAAGAATGTCTCTTTTTCCTCATCCTCCAGAAATTCGACCACTATTAACGACCCGTCAGTTACTTCAAGAGCTGTTTCTACTGACTCAGCAATACGCTTTCTTTTATCAGATAAAACCTTTACTCTTGAAATTATAATTTCAATATCGTGCTTATTATTTTTTTTAAGTTTTATTTCCTCATCCAGATTATAGATCACACCATCGACTCTTATTCTTACAAATCCTGCCTTTACAGCGTCTGAAATGACTTGCTGATGTTCTCCCTTTTTCCCACGGATTACCGGTGCCAGGATCATAATACGACTTCCTTCCGGATAAGCCATTATTGTATCTAAAATCTGATCTATGGACTGTTCCTGTATTGGTTTCCCGCATTTTGGGCAATGAGCTTTACCAATTCTGGCCCATAGAAGACGGAAATAGTCATAAACTTCTGTCACAGTACCCACAGTTGATCGTGGATTTCTATGTGTAGTTTTCTGTTCGATTGAAATAGCAGGAGACAAACCTTCAATATAATCAACATCAGGTTTATCCATTCGGCCGAGAAACTGTCGTGCGTAGGCAGAAAGAGACTCAACATAACGTCTCTGCCCCTCTGCAAATATTGTGTCAAATGCAAGAGAAGACTTCCCCGATCCGCTAATTCCGGATATGACAATAAGTTTATCTCTTGGCAGCTCCAGATCTATATTCTTAAGATTATGCTCACGGGCGCCTTTGATGATAATTTTATCCATACTGCCAGAAAGGTACGATATTTTCAGGATATTCGCAAGTTATACGATAGTTGAAACTGATCTTTCCTATAATCTATTATTTTGGCGTTACCCTGCCAGAGAAAGGATAATCCAAAAGGGAGGATCAACTGCAGGGCCAGGCTTTGCGGGGGTTCCGTCGGTTGTTGCATGGACGCCCACGCAGGGGCGTCCATGCATCTTTTATTTCGCTATATAATAAAACATTTTATTTATATCCTCTGTATATATTATGCCCTATTTATCATACGATTTGAAGCATTATTTTATTGAAATGTAGACAATAGGCGACATTTATATTATCTTGATGTAATGAAAGTGCGTTGGAATGAAGCAAAAAATGAACTTCTTAAAGCTGAACGAGGTATTAGCTTTGAACAGGTGCTTGAATTGATTGATAAGCTTGATTTTATAGGACCGGAGAACAATCCTGTTCGGGAGGGACAAAAACGAATAATTGTTTATTTTGATAATTATCCGTACATTGTTCCTTTTGTGATAGAACCGGACGGTGCCTGGTTTTTTAAAACCATCTATCCTAGTCGAAAGATGAAACGGAGGAATGATGAAAAAGAAATATAATCCTGATAGTGCTGTATTGGATGAAGAAGAGCAACTGTATGAGAAACATTTTGATGAATATATTCCAGGGACTGCTAAGGAGCGTAATACTTTAATTCAGGCTGCTAGAAATACCATCACTGAAATAGAAAATAAAACGGAAAGAATGAATATTCGTGTAACAAAAAGAGATATGGAAGCCCTTAGAGCTGCTGCCCTCAGGGAGGGTTTGCCTTATCAGAGTATGGTAACCAGCATTCTTCATAAATATACCACAGGAAAACTGGTTGATATTGATGAAGCAAGAAAGATATTACATGTATAATAACTGAATAACAATTGACATTTCCATCTATATTAACTATATTAACTCATATAGTTGATATGGGAGGATATTGTGGAAAGGATAATTGATGTAACAGCAGCCAGAAGGCAATTTGGCACCTTGCTGGATGAAGTTTTCTATAAAAAAGAGATCTTCACTATTCAAAGAAAAGGTAAATCTCTTGCAAAAATAATCCCCCTGGAAAGCGATAATTTACAGGATAACAATATTACAACTATTACGCCTCAGCAAAGAGCATTGCTTGAGGAGATGGAAGGGTTACCGGTAATTCCAATAAACAGCAACCCCACTAATATTTTAAAATCCATGCGCGAAGAAAAGAGAATGAAAGCAAATGTAAAATATGGAAAATAAACATTATGTATTGGATGCAAATGTCTTCCTGGAGTATATATTTGGCAGACCCTTAAATCATCATTCACAGCAACTTATAAAAGACGCTATTTTAAACAGGATAAAAGTTCTTGTTCCAAGTCTTTTCCTGGACGAGATAACAGAGGTTTTGTGTGGCAACTTAGACAACATTGAAGATATACAAAAACATCTAAAATACATTGAGCATCTGGTAAAAGAAGGAGCTATAAGTATTATTGTTCCAAATTGCAATGTACGCATAAAAGCAATTGAAATAGCAAGAACTGGAAATTTTAAAAGTGGTTATCCTGAATTAACTGATTCTTTATATCATGCTTTGGCCATTTCAAACGGGGCTGTATTCGTAACTAATGATAAAAAACATATCAGCAAAGTTAAGCAATTTGGTCATATCCGGAATTTATCAGATATATGAATGACTGCTTAATTTCCCTTTCTGGAAAGGATCCCCCATTTACCGGTTTCCGGACGTATATATATTTTTTCCAGGATATATGAACCGCTTTCTTCATGACCAAGTTGAATCAAAGTCTTTCCTAAATAATAATAATATTCGTAAAAGGAATTCGATTTAAAATATTCTTTAAGAGCAGGAGTATTATTTACAAGATCGAATACGTTTTCGAGGGATTTATCAGTACTTTCATCAATTAAAAAGTTGTAATCAGGATTCAGTCTTTTTATCTCCTCTATACAACTGGTAATAATGGAACCTGTCGCCTGCATTAAATATTCCAATGCAATTCCCCAATTTTCTTTTTTAAAATAGTATTTTCCTAAAAGTGAGTAGGCTTTTAAGGAAATTCTTTTTTCCGGTCTATAAAGCTCAATAAATTTATCGTATCCTCTTTCTTTAAGAACATTTAACATTGCATTTTTTAGATTATTGTTTTGAATTTTTTCCTCGGAAAACTCTATTACATTATACAGATTATCTACATAAGCTGAAGGATCCCCTGCTTTTAAATGTATATCTGCAAGACGGTATAAAATACGGTATTGATCTTCAAGAATAACAAGTTGTTTTTTATGTTCAAGTGCCAGTTCAAGATATCTAATTGAAAGCTCATATTCATTTTCTTTATCAAATATCAATCCAAGCCACATCTCAGCTTCAGGATTACCTGGGACATCTTCTAAAATCTTTCTGAAAGCATATATTGCTTCTCCACTTTCACCGGATTCAACCAACTGTACTGCCTCATCCATTCTAAGCCAGAGAGGTTTATAGTTTGAATCTACCAGATTCTGACCAAAAAGATTAAAACTGATAGAAATTAAGATTAAAACTGGAAAAAACAAACCATTTTTCAAATTTTTTCAAGCTCCTTTAAAAAAAACTCAACTGCTTCTGATGGATGGCCTTTTCTTACTATCTTACCCTTTCTAAAAATAACAATATTATCACCTGATCCTGTAATACCCAGGTCAGCATGCCTGGCTTCACCCGGCCCGTTTACTATACAGCCCATTACGGCAATTGAAACATTCTTTTTTAATTTCTGCAGATTTGAATCTACAGCTGTCAAAAAAGCATGGGTATCGAAAGAAGATCTGCCACATCTTGGACAGGATACAATATTTACACCAATCGATTCTTTGCCGGCAGCTTTAAGTATTTCTCTTGCAGCAAACACTTCGTTCTTCATGGAATCAGATAAAGATACTCTTATTGTGTCTCCGATATTCTCCCGCAGCATTGAATTAAGCGCAATAGAACTCTTTACAATACCAGGAATAAGAGGACCCGCCTCTGTTACCCCCAGATGTAGAGGATATGAATATTTAGCTGAAAAAATACGATTTGCCATAACAGTACTTTCTATATCGGAAGATTTTAAAGAAAAAACCACATCTTTAAAGTTAAGTTTCTCAAAGATATTTAATTCCATTTCTGCAGCTTTAACCATTGCTTCAGAGAGGTTTTCATAATTTCTAAGAGATGCAGGCAGGGAACCACCGTTAACACCAACTCTGATAGGAATACCATGACTTGCAGAAGCCATGACGACCTCTTCAACTTTCCATGCTGCACCTATGTTACCAGGATTTATTCTAATCTTGTGAACACCGCCCTCTATACACTTTAATGCTATCTTGTAATCGAAGTGAATGTCAGCAACCAGAGGTATAGTACTTTTTTTTGATATTTCGGAAAGAATTTCAGCAGCTTCAATATCAGGGACGGCAAAGCGTATAATATCAGCCCCAATTCCCCTTAATTCCTCTATTTCAGAGAGGACATTGCTAATCTCGCCCGTTAGTGGAGTCTTCCACATCGTTTGAATAGCTATGGGGAATCCACCACCAATTATTTTATCACCAATTTTTACAGTATTTGATTCCATAAAGATTTCACAAAGACGTAAAGTTATCTTTACGTCTTTATATAAAAATAATAGTCTTTTTAACCGGTGAAACCACTGATTGCACCCATAAGGAAAACCATAACAAACAATGCTACAGTTTCTATAAGTCCCAGTACCATAATATAGTTTCCAAAACCTTTGCCTGTCTCAGCCAGAGCATCCGATGCTGAGGCTGCAGCTTTTCCCTGTGCATATGCTGAAGCTCCCATGGCAATACCACCAAAAAGGCCGGCACCAAGAACAAGCCAGTCAGGGGCAGTTGCTCTCGCCGCAAGAAGGGTGTTCATCAATATGTACCCATAAATAGTCTGTGTCAGGGGAGCTCCTACAAACGCAACAAGCGTAAAGGGAGCAGGTTTATTCTGTGCAAAGCATTTTTTCCAGGCACCGATTGCTGACATACCTGCCGCACCTGCACCAAATGCTGATCCTAAAGCTGCAAAAGCAAGAGCTGCTCCAATTCCTAATAATCCAAAGCTCATCACATATCTCCTTGTTAATGTAATTATATATCTTTTCTATTTTTGAAAGGGTTATAATATTTCCCTGTCCATTCCATTCCCAAATGTCCCGAAAACTCAAGGACATTCAATCTTACTCCATGAACGACTACAGATAAGGCCGCCATTGCAATGTTTAGGGTATGACCAAGGCCAAGTACAAAAACGCCACCTATTATACCTACAACTCCACTTCCCATTTCTGCTGCCATAGAATTGAAACTACTTGCAACAGCCACTGTGGCCAGACCAACAGCAAACAGGCGAATATATGAAATAATATCAGAGAAGGCACCAATTGTATCGAGAAATGTAGTCATAAGTCCGCTAACACCTTTTAGTAGACCTTTAAAAAAGTTTCCATCCTGTTCACCAAAAACAACTACAGCAGCCAAACCCCCGAAAATCATATTCCACCCATAAGGAGGCATAGGGAACAACACTGAGCTTAAAACAAAATCCAAAACAAGAAAGTATAACCCCAGAACCATTGACAACCAGCCTAGCTGACTAAATGCCTTAATAATTGGCTTTTCTTTGAGCATAGTAATGAAATTCCAGATATGGGCAATACTCAAATGAACTGTACCAATGATAAAAGTAAGATGCTTAATATATTGAGCATTAGGTGTATCACTAAAACTGGCAATTTTCTCTATGATAAACATATTAAAAAATGGTATTTCTGCTATAGTTTCGGAACCAAACCAGGTACCTGTAATGGCACCCCATATAACGGTAAAAAAACTCATCTCAGCAAAAAGTTTAATACCATCAGGAACAACACCATTTTTCTTTTTTAGTTTTATACCGGCATAAATTGAGATCCCAAGAAAAATAGTACCATAACCACCATCACCTATTATCATAGCAAAAAATATACTGAAGAAAACAAGAAAGAAAAAGCTGATATCCTTTTCACGATAGCCGGGGATTGTTCCAAGAAGTTCAAAAACAGGTTGTATTATTCTTACTGCCTTTGAATTCCGTACAAGTGTCGGTACTCTATCTTGTACCTCAGGTTCCTTCAGCATTATCGCCCAGCCATTGGAAGCTGCTTCATTCTTTATTAGTTCGGTATTTTCATCCGGCATAAAACCTTGTAAATAGGCTATGGAACCATCAACAGAAAGACCGGAATAAATACTTTCAAACTCAATTTCATCGTTGTATTCTTCAAAAAGATCTTCCAGTACAGGCTTTGAATCTGAAAGAGTTTCAATTTCCTGTTCGATTTTAGTTTTCAGAGTATTTTTCTCTTTCAGAATTAACCGAAGATCGTTCAGCCCAATTTGTGGTATTTGAACTTCGTCAAAATCTATTAAATCCTCAGAATTATCATTAATTATTACATAGAATCCGGAGGATTTTGAATGTGCAATGGTAAAAACTGTAATATTTTCCGGTAGTTCCTTATAATCAGATTTTTTTAATTCATAGAATTTAAAATCTACTCCACTATTCTTTAGAATATTAATGTCTTCCGGATTAAAATCGCCCCATATTTGTATTCTATCTATCTCCTTAAGAGTAGATGAGATTACATCAGAGACAGATTTCAAGTCATCATTAAGGTTTATAATTCTTTTAGCTATTTCCAGGACCTCTTCCATTTCATAAGATACAGACTTTGAATTATTTTTCTTTTTTTCAGGGAGAATAGAAATACTTCTTTGAACGATATCTCTTTTTGACTGTATACTATCTAACTTCTCACTTGACCCTTTTATATCTTCTAAATGAACAACACCAATATCCTTGAGTTTTTTAAGGGCTTCACTTTTCTGCGAATCGAGAAGCAGAAGGAATACTTTCTTCATTGGTACAATCATTACTACGACACCTTCACAATCTTGTTTTTTGCCATCTTTCCGCGGACAACTGCAGCTGTCTGCTGATCTCCCAGATATATCTGGATTTTCCTGATATTCTCTTTTGTAACTGGTATTTTCACCTTCTCAAATAAATTTACCCGCTGGGTTGTAACCCTAAGCTCATCACCAAGAAGTCTTATCTGCTCCTCAAGAACCTCTATTTCTGCATCAAATGCTGCCATGGACTTAATAGCGTCAAGCCCCTTATCTACCCATAGAGGCAGTGTAAAAATATCATATTCAACATTTTCAAATACAAGCTCAATAAAAATAGGTATATCAACACCGGCAATATTACCTTTATCTTTTACAATTCGCTCAATTTTAATAAGGGATGTCAAATCGGTATCTTCACCATACACGGCTATCCATATTTGAAGAGAGTTGTAAAGCGTGTTACGAGACTCTTCAACTTCCTTTATCTTCACTTCAACCTGACGAATAACCATCTGAAGCTGTTGTTTTTTTAGTATCAGTGTCGGTAGATACCTTTGAAAACGCTTAAGAGCATCTTTTTGCGATTTAAGCTCATTTTTAGTAAGCTTTATGGTAGCCATATTCTAATTACTTTCCTTTACAGAGGGTTTTTCTGCAGGCCAGAATTTATTAATAAGCTCCGTTCTCAAACCAGTCTCTTCGGTCGTAAATGAATCTGCCAGGATCTTCCAACCGTTGTCAAGGGCTTCCTCCAGAGAAATATTTACAGACAGATCCATCATCTGATTTTCAAACAGATCGCCGTACTTCAGAAGCTTATCATCCCATTCAGACATTCTGAATCCCATAGATTTCTTTTCAACGGATTCCTTATAAGCAGCATACAGTTTGATCATACCATCCATCAGTGCTCTATGATCTTCCCGTGACTCCTTATTTACCATCTGTTTAAGTCTTGAAAGAGACCCAAAAGGTTCTATTCTACCATTACGCAGATAGTACTGTCCTTCTGTAATATACCCGGTATTATCAGGAACCGGATGTGTTACATCATCTCCAGGCATTGTAGTTACGGCCAGTATGGTAATTGAACCGGCACCTTCAAAGTCAACAGCCTTTTCATATCTGGAAGCCAGCTGACTGTATAAATCTCCAGGATAACCTCTGTTTGATGGAACCTGTTCCATTGTAATTGCAATCTCTTTCATGGCATCTGCAAAGTTAGTCATATCCGTCAACAAAACAAGTACTTTTTTCCCTTCCAGAGCAAACTTTTCTGCTACTGCAAGACTCATATCAGGGACGAGCAGACATTCTACAATTGGATCTGCAGCTGTATGAACAAAAAATATTGTTCGGCTCATTGCTCCGCCCTCTTCAAGGGTTTCCTTAAAGAATAGATAATCATCGTACTTCAGCCCCATCCCACCAAGTATAATCATGTCGACTTCTGCCTGCATGGCAATACGTGCCAGCAATTCATTATAAGGCTCACCGGAAACAGAGAAAATTGGCAGTTTCTGGGATTCAACCAGAGAGTTAAATACATCTATCATTGGGATACCTGTACGTATCATATTCCTGGGAATAATTCTCTTTGCAGGATTTACAGATGGTCCGCCAATCTCAATCATATTCTCTGAAAGTTCAGGTCCATTATCTCTCGGGACGCCACTTCCCGTGAATATTCTACCTAACAGATTCTCTGAAAAAGATACCTGCATAGGATGACCGAGGAATCTTACTTCATCTCCTGTAGAAACACCCCGACCGCCTGAAAAAACCTGAAGCGAAACACTTTCCCCACTCATTCTAATAACATTTGCCAGGGATTCTCCATGGGATGATGTAACAACTGCTAAATCGTTATAGTTTACACCTTCAGCAGATACAGTTATTACATTTCCCGATATAGATTCAATCTTACTGTAAACTTTCCGCATTTCGTTATACCGCCTTTCTAAACCTTCTGGAAAATACCGGCATCTTCCAGATAACCGATCTTTTTATCTTCTATCATATCAAGAACCTCTTTTTCGAGTTTCCTGAAATTATCACTCTGCCATTCAGCTCCATTGTAATCAAGGAAGCTCTGTCGCAGTCGATTAAAATACTGCCTACTGTCAGCCTTTGTTTTAAGTTCAAACTTTACAGAAAGAACATTCACAAGAATATCAAATGTATATTTCTGTCGTTCTACACTTACAGCAGCATCTACAGGATCAAAAGAGTTTTGCTGTAGATAAACATAATCAAGAAAATCGGCTTTTAGATAGATTAAAAAATCGTCTATACTTGTACCCTCTTCTCCTACTACCTTCATCATCTGGCCAACTTCATTACCTCTAAAGAGGACAGTTCTGGCATATTCAACTTTATCATTATCGATAACACTCGGATACTTTGACCAACTTTCAAGAGGGTGTATAGCAGGATACTTACGTGCATCCGATCTTTCTCTTGATAATCCATGAAATGCACCTACAACCTTCAGAGTAGCCTGTGTAACAGGTTCTTCAAAGTTACCACCTGCCGGACTTACTGTACCACCAATTGTAACAGATCCGAATTCACCGGTTCTCAATCTGACAAGACCTGCACGTTCATAAAAACTGGCTATAACTGATTCAAGATAAGCAGGAAAAGCTTCTTCACCGGGTATTTCCTCCAGACGTCCGGACATCTCACGCATGGCCTGTGCCCAACGTGATGTCGAATCTGCAAGAAGAAGAATGTTTAAGCCCATTTGCCTATAGTACTCGGCAAGAGTAACAGCTGTATAAACTGAAGCCTCTCTTGCAGCAACAGGCATTGAACTTGTATTACAAATAATAATCGTTCGTTCCATCAGAGACTTTCCAGTCTGAGGATCGATTAGTTCAGGAAATTCTTTAAGGGTTTCAACAACCTCACCCGCACGTTCTCCACAAGCGGCAATTATAACAATATCTACTTCAGCATTTTTACTGGTTACCTGCTGGAGAACCGTCTTACCTGCTCCAAAAGGACCAGGGATACAATAGGTACCACCCAGAGAAACAGGAAGAAAAGTATCTACAATCCTGATCTTCGTAATCATAGGTCTAACTGGTTTCATTCGTTCAGCATATGAGGTAATGGCTCTTTTTACCGGCCAGCTAAACATCATACTGAGAGAATGTTTAACGCCCTTATCATCCTCAACAACAGCTATCTCAGTATCTACAGTGTATTTTCCCGCAGGTTTAACTTCCTTAACTGTATAGCTCGCCTTAAACCCAAAAGGAACCATAATACGATGGGTAAACTGCCCTTCCGGCACCGTACCAAGAGTATCTCCGTTTGTAACAGTATCACCTGCTTTGACTGAAGGAGAGAATTCCCATTCAGTATCTCTTGAGAGGGCATTTAAATAAATACCTCTCTGAAGAAAAAATCCACACTGTTCTGCAAGTTCCGGAAGGGGATTCTGAAGGCCGTCGTATATCTGGGTCAGCAATCCGGGGCCGAGTTCTACAGTTAGAAGTTCTCCTGTAAGTTCCACTGTATTACCAATTCCTATTCCGGACGTAGCTTCAAACACCTGAAGCTCAAGGCGTTTTCCGGAAATTCGGATAACTTCTGCCTTTAATTTCTGTTCTCCTACTAAAATATAGCCTACCTCATTAAGAGACACCTGACCGTCAGTATCAACAGAAACCATATTTCCATTAATTCCGACAATCTTTCCTACGTTTTTCGTCATCTGAGTTCTCCGCTTTTATGTGCAGTACGACACTTAAACTTAAGCTTCACGTGCTGCCTCTTTTATATTTTCATAGATTATCTGGAAATTTTTATCTCCATTTTCAATTGTAAACATCTTTTCACGTTCCAGAATTTGCAATCTCAGGGAATATATTATTATTTTTTCCAGATCAAAGTAATGACCCACTTCAATTTCGTTTAAAAAGTCCCATCTGGCTTTGTTAATTGTTTCCTCTGCAGCAAGAGGGGATTCTGTTTTAAATGCAGATCTGGCTATACCAGGAGCCTCTGTATTAATTTCAGCATCCCTTATATAACGATCAGATTCAACTCCGAGAGAAGCCCCTCTAAGTTTTACAAGCTCGTTTCTTAGTGAGGATTCCCATGAGACCCATCTTTCAATAACAGAAACTGAAGAATCCATTTTCTCTAATTCAGATAGTGAAACTGATTCGACTGTTTTAAAATTATCCTCAGTTAATGTACTGAGACAAATATCGATAAATTCATGCATAGTTATTACAGGTTCATCATCAAAGACCAGATATGGAAGAGATGAAACCGTGTAGTAATAATTACCCAAAATTATTCCTCCCCGGCAGTTGCTTCCTGAAGTAGTGCTGCTATTTTAGGGTTAAGCAGTTCGGATAAAAGGTCTGATATTCCATCACCTGTAAAATCAAAATAAGCAGAACCATCTTTGTTTGTTATTCTGAAACCGGAATCTATACCAGCCAAAGGTTTAATTTCAATTCCAGTTGAAATCTCTTTTGAAATTCTGGATTTTAATCCGGATTCCAGCTTTTTCAAATCACCGACAGGAAGAAGAACTGAAACATCCTTGAGATCTTCCTTCCAGTTTTTAATAACAGTCAGAACAACCGATTCGAGAAAACTTCCTTTCAAGACTTCGTCGACCTCGTTTTTTAATAGTCTGTTAAAGATCCCTTCAAGTTTTTTATTTGTTGAAATAATTAAATCTCTACTGGCCTGCTTTAAAGCTTCCTTGCCAGTTGCCTCAAACCTTGCCGCATCTGAACTTGCCTTATCCCTGGCAGCCTTTGCTTGAGATTCAGCCTGATTAACTATCTCTGCCGCTTTAAGTTCAGCTTTTCGAATAATTTCAGCTGCCTGTTCTTCAGCAGATTTCACACCCTCAGATTTGATTTTTTCAATCAATTCTTTTAATTGTACATCCATACTTTCCTCTCAAAGCTTAAAATCGAATATAGCTGCAATACTATAATAATTACTGTCAATTAATCAACAAATGTTATGATTATTTAACTGACTTCTTCCATGTAGCGAAGAACTTTCTTTACTCTTTTCTCCATAAAAGTATGAACAGCCTCCGGAATACCGGTAAAACTATAAATCAGATCGATTACAACAGCAGTGGCCGCCTCCAGAGTTTGATAATCATCAGATGACAGTTCCATTATTTTCTTATGAATTAGAAGCATGTCTGCAAGTTCTCTCTTGAGAAGTGATCTATTTCCCATCATTACGTACTCGGTAATCTCATGTTTTTTGTATCTTTCAGATATTAATCCGATTAGCGTATCTAACTCATCTTCAAGATCGGAAAACTCGATAGATAAAATTTTGAAAAATTTCTTTACCATTAAATATCTCCTTATCAGACTCTATTAGCTTAAAATCATTACCGCAAGTAAAATATAACTAATAATTATAAAATTCCAACCCAAGTTCTCCAAAAATCTTGAATACATTCCCATCCTTTTTGACTTTGATATCTCTATCCGGATAGAATTCTTTCAGAAGTCTTTTTAGCTCTTCAGTAACCTTTAGGTAGATTTGCTGTTTTATTTTAGCAGGAACTCTGGAAAGAGTAACCATAGTTACATCTACCACCCATCCTCTTCCATAACTGGACCCATATCCAGCAGAAAAAGCTGCCCCTATATTAAAAAGTCCATCACTGGACTTGTTTGCTGTTCTTCCTCTCTGAGGCCGTGCAGGATGAAGGGGATAGAGATAACCGAAATTATCTTCCAGATGATCATCGATAATATCGAAGATCTTTTTTAGTGTTTTCTCCCATTCTTTCATATTAGGATTATTCATAATTAATTATCCATTCAAGAGGTTCCAGCAAAGTTATAATCTCTGTAGTTCTCATTTCCAGACTAGCCTGCTGAGGATCTTCAGAAAGACGACCAGTACTTGAATCTGTAACTATCCCTGGAAGTTCAACAACAATATTTATTATATTATTGGAATATAAAGCAGATAAAAGTCTAAGAGTATCCTGATCAATATCCTGCATGTATGGATTTTCAATTGTAAGTTTAAAAAGACCATCCTCATCTGAACTTATTACAACTAAAGGGCTTGCAGCCTGGTCATTAAAAAATGACGCAATATTGGCTGTATTAAGAAAACTCATTTCCGTATTAAATTCAATAAATTCAGGAGTTTCCCTACTGGAAACATTAATGAGCTCCAAACCTGTAATCTCATTGGTCCTTTTTCTAAGATCATCTTCATTCAGTGGGAAATAATTAAAACCAGAGAACTCCAGGCCAGGTGTAATAAATGCAGCTTCCTGAGAAATTCTGTATTGAAGATTCCAACCACCTGTACCGTTCTCTTTTAGAGTAATTACCGAATCTACCTCGAGGCAGGAGATTAAGAGTATAGATATAATTATAAGAATCAGCAGTTTATTTATCATACAATGTTTCTCTAATCTTTTAATATTACAATAGTTTTTCCAAATCCGCCATCATCAGGATGAGCAAAATAGAAATCTTTTACACTATGTTCCATTTTAAGATATTTATGGACACCATTACTTAGAACACCTTCACCCTTACCATGTATTATATTAAATTCGGATAATCCTGACATCAAAGCATTATCAATCTGCCTCTCAATACTCTCCAAAGCCTCCTCGAGTCTAAAACCCCTTAAATCGATTGTAAATTTAGCAATATTAGTTGCTTTAACGGTACTCAAAGAGATTCCGAAAGACTGCTGCTCTTTCTTTTTGGGAGCAGGGAAAATTTCATTTTCCTTTACAGATATTTTTAAAGCCCCTGTGTTTATAATCCAGTTTTGCTTTTTTTCTTTTCTAACAACAATTCCCGGCCGCCTGTATTCACCTATAAGAACATCCAGACCCGGCTTTATCCGGTCTCTTTTTATACTATCCGGATTATTTATAATAAACTGATCAAGACTCTCTTTCTCTTTTTCTATATTTTCACTTATCCCTGAAAGAAATTGCTTAACCTTCTTGGTTTTAGTCTGATTTATTTCTCCCTCTTTAAGCTCTTTAACCAGATTCTCCAGTGTTTTTCTGGCATTTGAGAGGAATTTACTGGATTCTGTATTTCTCTTTTTCCTCAATTCATTTTCTGACTGTTTGAAAGCAAGTGCCCTGAGATCATTTTCTCTGATTTGATCCTTAAGCTGCCTCTCCCTCACTATAATCGCATCTTCCCTCTCACCTGCACTTCTATGCTTCTTCTCCAGTTCCCGAATCATGCGTCCGATTTCAGTCTGCTTATCTTTAAGGTAAGTCTGTGCCTCACTGGTAATCTCTTTAGGCAGACCACTATGTTTGGCAATATCTATTGCATGACTATCCCCGGGGACACCCAGAACTACATGATAGGTAGAACTATGGGAATCCTCATCAAACTCCATGGATGCATTCATAACATGTTCTCTGGTATACCCATAATTTTTCAGCAGGCCATGATGTGAAGTTGTAAGTACAATTGAGCCTTTGCTTATTAGTGCATCCAAAACTGACATGGCTATAGCAGCACCCTCACCGGGGTCTGTGCCTGAACCGAGTTCATCTAACAAAACCAGGGTTCGATTACTGCTTCGTGTTAGTATGGATGCAATATTTTTCATATGTCCGGAAAATGAAGAAAGAGCTTCTTCAATTGACTGATCATCACCTATATCTGCATAAATACCATCAAACACAGGCAGGCTGCTTCCCTCCCTGGCAGGTACCTGCAAACCGAATTGATGCATCATTGCAAGTAATCCGACTGTCTTTATAGAAACAGTTTTTCCTCCTGCATTAGGACCTGTTATAATAAGAACCTGCAGTCCTTCTTCCATACTTATATCAATAGGTACAGCTTTATTTCCCAGAAGAAGATGCCTGGCCCCATTAAGATTAATTTTTGATTCAGAAATTTCAGGTCTGAAGCACTGATAGTTTATAGAGAACCTTGCTCTTGCAAGGAGAGTATCAATAAATGAGAATGAATCGACCAATAATTTTAGATTATAAATTTCTAATCTAATTTTTCCTGACAGTTCCCGAAAAATCCTGTTTGCGATGATACTGATTTCATGCTCCTGAACAGCAATCTTATTATTCAGTTCCAGGATATCAAAGGGCTCTATATAAAGGATTGTTCCTTTTGCAGAGATATCATGTATTATTCCCTTTACTCTGCTCTTAAAGTTCGATTTTAGCGGCAGCACAATTCGTCCATCTTTCTGACTGGGAACATCTGTCTGCCATATATCCCTGTTATCTCTGATATATGAAGAAGAAAGGGCAGATATTTTATTATTTAACTCACCTAAACCCCTTCTAAGATTTCTAAGTTCAGGGTGATCATCCCGGATCTGTCCGGAAGAATTTATCACGTTTATTATTTCTGCTGCAAGCTTGTTTATTTCGGGAATTTTTTCTACTTCTATAATAATATCACTAAGATCAGGAATCCTGGAAGTTCTGATATATGTTTTTACTTTCAAAGCAGAGTTTATAAATTGTGAAATATTATAAATTTCAATCCCGTCCAGAGAGGTCCCTTCCTTTGAACATATTGGTATTAGATGTTCAATTTCAGGGAAATTAACGACAGGGAATACTTCATCCGATTCAAAGAGCGTTCTTAATTGAGCGACAATACGCTGAAACTCTATCAATCGATCTGCATTAAAAAATAAATCCTGAGTATTAAGTTTCCGCCTACCCTCTTTTGAAACACAGTATTTAAGAAGTATCGTTATTATTTTATCAAATTCGAGTAGTTTTGCAGTACGATTATCCATTAAATCCAGTAATTTCCTTTTTAATCCAGACTGGATAGAATTCTAATATAACTTTCATACCTATCCGGATGAATCAGGCCATCTTCGACAGCCTGCCTGACTCCACATTCAGGTTCATTTTTATGTCTGCATGGTTGGAATTTGCAGTTCCTGCTAAAATCATTAAACTCACGAAAATGAAAACCAAGTTCTTCCGCTTCTATGCCGAAGATTTCGATTTCCCGTATTCCCGGAGTATCAATAAATCCACCAGTATCTTCAAATATTAGCCTGGAATGGTTTGTAGTATGTTTTCCCCGATCATGTTTTATTGAAATTGATGCAGTTTTCAATTTGTGTCCGGGATATAGCATATTAAGGAGAGCGGACTTTCCTACTCCCGATTGACCAACAAATGCAGAAATACTACCGGACATAATATTTTTTAGTTTATCAATGTTTTCTCCGGTTTCTGCAGAACAGGAGATGTATTCATATCCAATTCGTTTATAATCTTCCATCCGGGATATTATGCTTTTATCAATTCCAAGATCTGATTTATTAAGAACTATCAATACCCTTATATCAGAATTGGTCATAACAAGAACTCTATCAATAAATCTGGGCCTGAAGGGAGGATTACCAGCGGAGGCCACACATATCAGGTAATCGATATTTGCTGCAATTGTCTGAGGGGTGTTTCTTTTATTATTCCACCTTGAAAATTCGTTACGGCGTTTTAAGCGTTCTACTATCATGCCCTTATTTTCACTAATTTTGTCAACGGAGAACCTTACCATATCGCCGGGGGCTAAAGGATTATATACATTCTCAAGACCCTTTAAAATTTTACCCTTAATCGTACAGGTAATAATGGAATTTTCTGAATGTACACTAAATATGTTATTTATTCCTGTCAGGATAAGTCCTGTTTTCAGAATCACAGCTGACCTCCCCATGATAAACCGAATTTATCTGCAAACTGTAGATAATTAGACTGATCAAATTTACTTCCAGTCATTAAAAAAATATCTTTAGTCTTATTGTCAGACTGCAAAGATTCACTTTGAACTATCCTTAATATCTGCTTACTAACTCCATCTTGTGAATCTATAATATCAACAGAATTGCCGAGAGATTTTTTAAAGTAATCCTTTAGATAAACAAAGTGAGTGCAGCCAAGAACCAAAGCATCAATTTTACAATTAATAAAATATTCAGAAGCTTTGGAAACAATTTTCATTTTATCGTTTTCCGTAGAAGTAAAATACCTGTTTTCAACAAACTCAACCAGATCAATACCTGCATACTTCTCTACCCTGCATGTTGAAGCGAACTGTTCAATCAACGTATTTGTATAGGGATCTTCGACTGTTTTACTGGTAGCAAGTAGTCCTATATTTCCATTCTCAGAGAATTTTCCTGCTGGTTTTATTGCTGGAACAACACCTATGAAGGGAATACCAAATTCCTTTCTTAATGTTGAAAGGGCAACAACAGATGCAGTATTACAGGCAATTACTATCAGTTTAGGAGATAGTTTTACTACTATATTCTGAATAAGCTCAAGAATAATATCCTTTAGCTGCCTGGCTTCTTTTTCTCCATAGGGGAAATTCTTATTATCTGCAACATAGACAAAATTTTCATTCGGCATATACTCTCTTGCTCTCTCAAGATACGGGAGCCCGCCTACTCCGGAATCTATAAATACTATCGGATTATCTGCCATAGGTGGAGTCTACCTGCTATTGAAATTATCTGCAATAGAGACCGAAGAGATGCGATTAATTGCGTCTTTACGATCGTGTGTCTCTACTGCTTGACATAGATTGTAGAAATGGTAATCTGTAATCATGTTTCCACATATTCAGTGTACAGAACAGGGCTGTCATTTTTTTGCCGTCAATGGACGTGAAAAGTGTCTGAAGCACATAACCAACAGAGATGAGTACATAAAAATTGTTATAGAAAAATTGAAAAAGGAAGAGATAATCATAGACTATAATCTTTCTACTATTAAACTCGATTCTATTGAGCTGAAAAATAAGATGATTATAGTTGCTAATTTTTCAAACAGTAATTTTACAAATATTAATTTTACCGGTTCAAGCCTTCTGTTCTCTCTTTTTGAGTATTCCACCTTTACTAATTGTAAATTAACGAACACCACAATAAAATACACTAATTTTGCAGGCTCTATATTTATAGATTGCAATTTTACTGATTCAAATATTGTAAATTCTAATTTCAATGGAATAAATGCTTCTAATTCATCATTTAATGATTCTGATTTATATTACTCTACTTTTACCTCATCGAAATTAACAGATGTTACCTTTATAGAATGCAATCTAAAGAAAACTGATTTTTTTAATTCAGATCGAAATAATGTTAGTTTCAAGTATTCAAATTATGAAGAAGCACTCTTCTACAGGGGTCGGTAATATATGCGGTGTTATATAAATTTCTCTCTTACAGGTTTTTCCAATTCATATCTTGTAGGACATGACGATGGAGGTGATGCGATTATTATTGACCCTGGAGAAATGAATATCAAACTGCTAAAGCTCATAGAAGACAATAATTTCTATATCCGGCATATTCTTATAACTCATATTCATGGACCACACATTGGAGGCATTCGAACACTTCTTAAAATATATGACGCAGAAATATACAGTGCCTCAGACAGTATACTTAGTTATCCATCAAAAATAGTCGTTCCTGACAGTCGTCTCGATCTTTCCGGGATTAAAGTTGAAGTAATGGGATTCGTCGGACACTCAGAGGATTCCCTTGTATACAGAGTTGGAAAAATGCTTTTTACCGGTGATACCCTTGGTGCAGGTAATCTTGGACGTGAAGAGAGCAAGGAAAAAATGGAATTAATTCGTAATTCGGTATCTGCAAAAATTAAAGATATGGATGATACTATGCTTGTATTCCCGGGGCATGGACCACCCTCAACTATCAGAGCAGAAAAAGATTTTAATCCTGAATTCTTTTTATCAATGAAAAAGTCTCTTCAGGAGAATTAGTAAATCTTTCAATTATTTTAATAAAACGCATGGGCACAGGAGCTACAAAGACACTGGGTTTACAATTCTTGCCTGGTAGGGTTATTGAAAGTCTGAAAGCATGAAGCATTAGACCTATATCAGGAAAAATTGCGGATTTTCGACCATAAATAGGGTCACCCAGAATTGGATGCCCTAAATGAAGCAAATGAACACGTAATTGATGTGTTCTTCCGGTTTCAGGCTTCAGTAGTAACAGGCTGAAATTATCCCAGGCTTTTATCACTTTGTACCTGGTTATTGCTTTTTTCCCTCTATTTTCCGAAACAGTAAATTTTTTCCTGTTATTCTGATCTCTGACAATGTATGTTTCAATCCTTCCTTCCGGTTTAAAAGGAACTCCCTTTACAATGGCCAGATAACTTTTTTGTGTACTTTTATTCCTAAATTGAGATGAAAGGAATTCCAGAGTACAAGGATTTTTTGCGGATATTATTATGCCGGAAGTATCCTTATCCAGCCTATGGACTATTCCAGGTCTGATATCATCGAGGGGAAACTTATCTCTCATTTCAAGACAATGGTACAGAAGACCATGAACCAGAGTTCCGGTGAAATTACCAGCACCAGGATGAACAACCATTCCCTGAGGTTTATTAATTACGATGGAATTACTGTCTTCATATATGATATCCAATTTGATCTTTTCAGGAGAGAGATCTAACGGCTCCAAATGATCATATTCAACTGTAATCAGATCTCCGGAATTTAGAATTTTACTTAGTTTTATCTCTTTATTATTCAGTAAGACCCTGACATTTCTATTTTTAATTTGACTTCTTGAAAAGATTTCAAGATGATCTGCTATATAGCGATCGGCCCGAAGCCCTTCAGAATTATCTAATTCAACGGTAAACAGTTCCGAAATATCTCTTTCAGTCATTCCAGGGTTGTCCAAGCAAGTAGTCTACTAAAGCAAGAACAGCAGATATTGAAAGAGAAACCTTAAGTATCTGCCATTTTTCATCATTTGTTCTTACAGGAGGTGTTTTATTTCCAAGAATAGCCGGTGCTAAAGTTTCATCAAAATTATTGTATGCATATCTATAAAAATCATACGAAAAACTGGAAAAAAAGAAAGTAAATGGAATTGTACCAAAAAATATTATTTCATACCGCCTGAGATCTTTAGCCCATTTGGGAAACTCGTCATCCTCATATGGTTCATATTCCGGAAGGCTCTCTCCTGAAAATACCGGAATAGTAATAGTAATAAAGACAATAAGAAGCAAGACAATTATGAAGGGTTTCATTTATAATTTCTTGCTCCAAAAAGAGATGTACCCACACGAATTAAGGTTGAACCTTCTTCCACCGCTATTTCATAATCCCCTGACATACCCATGGAAAGATCTGTTATCCCGGCCTCAGGAAATTTAATGTTTACCTGATCCCGTAGTGATCTAAGGAAAGAAAAAGACTTACGTATTTCACTTTCATCATTACCGAGTGGCCCTATAGTCATCAATCCTATTATATTTATATTGTCCATCTTCAGAATTTCTTCCAGAGCATCGAAAAAATCATGCTCATTAACAAATCCGCTTTTTGATTCTTCCCCGGAAGTATTATATTCAAGATACACATCTATTGTCTTTGAAAATTCAGTACAGAATTTGTTTATCATAGAAGCAATTTTAAGACGATCCACCGACTGTATACAGGAAGAAACCCCTACAGCCTTTTTTACCTTGTTCGATTGAAGATGCCCGATAATATGAAGTTCCACATCGTCATGAAAATCTGTAAATTTCTCAACAGCTTCCTGAATTCGGTTTTCACCGAAAAGTTTAAAACCGACATCGTAAGCCGATTGAACAACATCTATACCTCTGGTTTTTGTAACAGCCATTATACGAACAGTATCGAGTCCTCTTCCTGCTCTTTGCTTTGCTTTTTCAACATTTTCCAGTATTTGGTCATAATTTTCTTTTAATCCACTCATACCTAAAACTTAACATACTTTAAGTATCCTCTCAAGATTGTCATTGCGCTATTAATGAGCTATATTTCCTGCATGAATAAATTCGTACTCACTTTATTATTGCTTCTATTAAGCTCTTTCTATCTTGCTGCCTCTGACAGTATTCTGGATTATCTTTCGCCTGAAGAAAGATCAAATCTTTACTCGGTCGGTGAAATAAGCAGATATTTTTTTGACGAAGACAAACCTGAATATTTGTTTAAAACAACATTTAGTAATGATTTCTTAAATGAACTCTCAAATTTGGATATTACAATTGGTGTGGAATCACTTTATTTCCTAAAATACAACGAAAAATTTAACGGAGCAGGTGTTACACCTCTTTCTATTTACAACACACTTTTATCTATTAGAACAATGAAAGATATTGAATATTACTCCCAATCGCGTAAAAAAATGAGAACACTGTTTACAGAAAGCTACGGAATTTCAAGCATGGATGATCATAAACCATTGGCAGATCCTGTCGTTGAAACAATCCCGTCAATTACAAGCCGTTATCTCCTCCAGACAGATAAGACTTTTGGGGAGAATATCTATGAAACCACATACAGGTCGAATGGAGACATCATCTGGGTAAATATGATTAATAAAACAAAAATGAAATATAAATTTATTCCAATGGTAAAGCCTGAAAAAATGAGTGTTAACCTCTTTATTTTACCAATGGAAGATGGTGTGCTGTTTTACGGAGTCAGTGCAGCAGAGACAACTTCTTTTCTTGGATTGGAGAGGGCAAAAAAAGAATCCTTCTATAACCGGATAAAGGCAATGTATAACTGGTTTTCAGATCAGTTGGGACTGAATACTGAACAACAGTAGCTGTATTCTTAAAATTCCAGTGTTTGAACCTTGATTTTAGGATTTTCCTGATTACCTGATTATTTTACCTTTCTTTATTATAAGATATTAAAAAAGAGTTTGTATGAATGTTGCTAAAGAATTTTAACCATTATTACCAACTCTATCAGACTATGAATATATTTTACTGAAAGATTTTATTTTGGGACAAAGAATAATAGATCCCATCAATAGCTTAAGAAACGTGTTGGAATTATTAAGTAAGTATTTGACTCAGGAAAAGTTTTGTCCGCTCTTCCTTTGGATTTTCAAAGAATTCTTTAGGTGTATTTGATTCTACTATATTGCCTTCCGCAAAAAAGACTATTTTGTGTGCTACTTCTTTCGCAAATCCCATCTCATGTGTAACGACTACCATTGTTATGCCTGATTTTGCAAGTTCAATCATTACATCAAGCACTTCCTTTATCATTTCCGGATCAAGCGCGGATGTCGGTTCATCGAAAAGCATAATCTTGGGCTGCATAGCGAGTGCTCTCGCAATTGCTACTCTCTGCTGTTGTCCGCCGGAAAGCTGCCCGGGGTATTTATTGGCTTGCTCTGGAATTCCAACGCGTTCAAGTAATTCTATCGCTACTTTGTTCGCCTTGTCTTTAGACCATTTTCTAACCCATATGGGAGCAAGTGTAATATTATCAATTACTTTTAAATGAGGAAATAGATTAAACTGTTGAAAAACCATCCCAATTTCACGCTGGATGGCGTGTATGTTTCGTAAATCTCTCGTTAATTCTATTCCATTAACGATTATTTGACCTCGCTGGTGTTCTTCCAGGCGGTTTATTGTTCTGATGAAAGTTGATTTCCCGCTTCCTGATGGACCGCAGATGACAACCACTTCTCCTTTTTTTACGGTTAAAGTGATTCCTTTCAGGGCGTGAAAGTCGTCATACCATTTATGGACATCGGTGCAAATAATTAAATTTTCTGATACGTTTGTATTTTCAGCTATCATAAAAACTCCTGCAATTTATTCCTTTCGGATTAATATTTTATTATTCAAAATTTTCCTTTTAATTAAAAGAAATTTAATCACTCCTACCTGTTCCCGACACCAAGTGATTTTTCAATCCTTTTACTTGCATAAGACATTGTGGAACAAAACACAAAAAAAATGATAGCAGCAAAAAAATACACTTCCATGTGCAAACCGAGAAACTCTCTCTGTCCTGTAACTGCTTTTGCAATTCCAAGAAGATCCAGCAACCCGACAATAACCACCAGTGTCGTGTCCTTGAATAAGCTTATAAACTGACCAACCATTACAGGGATAACTGCCCTGAGAGCCTGGGGTAGAATAATAAAGAAAGTAGTGAGAACCGGATTTAGTCCCAGCGCTCTGGCTGCTTCGTATTGTCCAATGGGTACTGCTGCCAGTCCTCCTCTGATATTCTCAGCTGTGTAAGCAGAGCTGAATAGAGTCATTCCTACAAGCGCCCTGATAACAGTGCCTATTCTAATGGATGGCGGGAGAAAAAGAGGTATCATCAACTGACTCATGAAAAGAATACTAATCAGGGGGACACCTCTAATCATTTCAATATAGATTATTGATAAGAATTTAATGATTGGAAGTTTACTTCTGCGGCCTAAAGCAAGCATAACTCCTATTGGAAAAGAGGCCAGAATTCCCACAAGAGCTAAAACGAGTGTTAAAAGTAAACCAGACCAAATCTCAGGTGAAACCTGAGGCAGAAAATTACTTTCCTCCGAAAAACCTCGTAAAAGAATTCCCATTACCGGTAATGATAGAATCCATGCCGCTGTTATCCATTTGCGAATCCTGCCCTCTGAAGCTTTCCAAAAGATCCACGATATAACTGCCAGGGCAAGTATAATAAACAGTGAGAGAATAATACGCCATGCTTCCTCAATAGGGTAGCGTCCAAT
>SDBV01002108.1_pt1 | contig 29854 bp, 26 predicted proteins | sample 2277081 | NCBI WGS metagenome assembly SDBV01 (sample SAMN10402039, study PRJNA504765) | marine sediment metagenome | isolation source: marine sediment core GS10_PC15, 223 cmbsf | place: Arctic Ocean: Southern Knipovich Ridge | collected 2010
TTGCGCGGGATCGATCAGCGCGGAGACGTTCCGCAACAACTGGTCGCCATACGGTTCTTTGACCGTATCGATCAGGGCCGTTTTTTGATCGCGTATCAGATAGGCGTTGTAGGTCGTGCCGCGTTGGGTGTTGTAGCTGTGGAAATCGCGGATTGTCCAATCGACGTATCCCACCCAATCGATGTTCTCTCGCAATGTCGTATTCATCGAGCTCCTTCGTCGAGAATCCTCGCGTCATATCCCAGGGCGCTGGCCGCGTCGGTGAGTTGTTGCCGGTCGAGTTGTTCACCGGTGACCGTGGCTCGACCGCCGCGAAAGTCGACTTCCGCGTGGCGAACGCCGTGGCAACCGGCCAGGGCACGGCGGACCGTGTCGGCGCAGTGGCCGCAGGTCATGCCGTCGATTTGCAATTCGAGCCGTTGTAGGTCGGCATGCTGTGGGTCGGTCGGCTCGTCAGGCGATTCGCTTCGCTTGCCGGCCGCGGCGTTTTCTCGAAAGGACCACGCCACTACCAGCAGCAGGACCACGGCGGCGACATGGGCGAACCAGCCGCTTTCGTCCGCATGGTGGGCGTGGGAACCCAGCTCCGGCTGCATGGCGGGAATCAAGGGAATCAAGTAGTTGAGCGCCAACCCACAGCCGACCGCGCTGAGGGCTACCGTCGTCAAGTACAACGCGGCGCTGCGGCGTCCGAGCAATTTCCAGATTGTGGTGAAGGTGGCCGCATTGGTGGCCGGACCGGCGATCAGGAAGGCCAGCGCCGCCCCGGGCGAGGCGCCGATGTGCATCAGTCCGGCCGCGATGGGTACCGAGGCGGTCGCGCAGACGTAGAACGGCACGCCCAGGGCCATCAACAGCACGATCGACCCGATGCCGCCGCCGACGTAGGCCTCCCATTGCCCGGGCTCGATGAAGGCGGCCATGGCCCCGGCGATCGCCACGCCCAGCAGCAACGCCAAGCCGATATCGCGGGGCAGCACGACCAGCCCGTAGTGCAGAATTCGCGTTAGAATGTTTTGCTGGGGATCCTCCGCACAACATGCTTCCGTGCAACCTTGCGAGGATGGGTCGTCGGTCTCGTTGCCTGGTTCGTCGCGGTCGAACAATTGCACGAGCCCGCCGCCGAGCAGTCCGGTCAGCAGGGCCGCGACGGCTCGGAATACGGCGAACACGGGCCCCAGCATGGCGTAAGTTACGGCGATACTGTCGACGCCCGTTTGGGGTGTGGAGAGCAGGAAGGCGGTTGTGGCCGAGCGGCTGGCCCCATGACGGCGGATCGAGGCCGAAACGGGGATCACCGAACAGGAGCACAGCGGCAACGGGATGCCGAACAGCGAGGCCTTCAGCACCGGCCCTAAGCCCCTGCCGCCGAGGTGCCGTTCGACCAACTCGGGTGAAATGCAGACCGATAGCGCCCCGGCCATCAGGAAACCGAACAGTAAGTACGGCGCCATCTGGCCGAGTACCAGCCAACTCTCAAGGATGATCTTGGTTGCAAGTTCAAACATTATCAGGGACGATCGATAATCGTCCTCGACCGTCACTCACCCTTCCACAGGCCGTGCAGATTACAGACCTCGCGGGCGGTGATTCGGTCGGCTTCAATCGGGAAAACGGCCGTCGGCGACTGGCCCGGGGTTAGGTATTGGCGGTAGTTCTTCCCGTCGGCCGTCACTTCAATCCACTCGATGTGGTGACCGTCCTCCATCGGGTGTTCAACCGATCCGACCGTCACCTGGTAACCTCCGTCAACCTTTTCGATCACCGGAACATGTTTCTCTTGTGCGGCGTCGGTACTGTTTTCGGCCAGCAAGTTCATCGGCACGCTGCAACAAACCAGTGCACCCGAACTGGGGCGAATCACCTCCACCACGTTTCCACAAACACTACACAAATAGACTTGCGATCTTTCTGTGGGCATTCCAGCCTCCCTGGGACAAAATGTAAAACAATCTGATCGACCGACCCGAGGTCGTGCAATTAGGTTGCGTGAGCGGCCAGGTATTCCGCCACGCCTTCGGCCGTCGGCCTCATGGCGTCTTCACCTTCCCGCCAGTTGGCCGGGCAAACCTCGCCGTGCTCTTCGGTGAACTGCAGCGCCTCGAGGATCCGCAAGGCCTCCTCCACGTTGCGGCCCAAGGGCAGATCGTTGACCAGCGCGTGGCGGACAATCCCCTCGGTGTCGATCAGGAACAGTCCCCGCAAGGCGACCGCGTCGTCGAACAGGACACCATAATCGCGGGCGATGTTCTTGTTCAGGTCGGCTACCAGCGGATACCCCACCGGCCCGATGCCGCCTTGGTCGCGAGGCGTGTTCTTCCAGGCCAGGTGGGTGTACTGCGAATCGACCGACACGCCGATCAACGCCGCGTTCTTCGCCTCGAATCTCGATACTGCGTTGTCGAACGCGATGATCTCCGAGGGGCAAACGAAGGTGAAGTCCAGCGGATAGAAGAACAACACCACGTACTTGCCGCGATAGGACGAGAGGGTCAAATCCTCGAACGAGTCGTCCGGCATGACCGCCTGCGCCGTAAAGTCGGGGGCCTCTTTCGTTACTAATGTAGACACAATCGTACTCCTTTTCCGTCAACTAGGGTTATCTGAAGTAATTGAATTTTGGTGCGGCCTATGCTCCTGCCGGGGCAGGGGAGCGTTGGCCGAGTTGATGATCGAGCATGAACAGTGCCACGCCCTCGCCGCCCACCAGATTGAGTTGATCGACGATCGTCGAAACGGTCGCCTCTTCTTCGACCTGCTCGGTAACGAACCATTGCAGGAAGGTCTCGGTGGCGTGGTCCTTTTCGGTCACGGCCAGATCCACCAGTCCGTTGATCAGCCCAGTGATCTTCTGCTCGTGGGCATAGGCGCCATCGAACGATTCCAGGGGGGAATCCCAATGCGTCTGGGGCGCCTCGACCTGGGCGAGCGTAACCTGGCCGTTGCGTTCCAGGATGAAATCGTAGAACTTCATCGCATGGGCGTGTTCCTCCTGGGCCTGAACTCGCATCCAGGCGGCCATCCCCTGGAAACTTGTCGAGTCGAAATTGGCCGACATCGACAGATACAAGTAGGAAGAAAACAGCTCGGCGTTGAGCTGCTGGTTCAGGGCCTCTTGAATCTTCGGATTCAACATGACCGGATCTCCTTTCGGTAGTCGAGTTTATTGATAGTTGTGATTGAATGTTCAACCAAGCAGGGCGTAGCCCGTTTTCTAGGGCCTACTCCGGCTCATCTGTTGAAGTTGTCGGCTTCTCGTCCGCGGCATGCTGGCTGCACTGAGGACAGACGCCAAACCACTCCAAACGATGGCCGAGGATTTGGTACCCCCTGCAATCATGGTCCTTGTCTTTGTTCAGTTCAAGGGGTGACCCGTGAACATCGTCGACCCGCCCGCATTTTACGCAACGGACGTGATCGTGGGGTTCGACGTTTCCGTCGAATCGGGCCTCCGCCTCGCTAAACTGCAGCTTCCGAACCGCTCCCATCTTTCTGAGCAACTCCAAGTTGCGGTAGACGGTTCCGAGACTGATTTTGGGGAGCCGCTGCTTGACGATCTCGTGCAGCCCCACCGCAGTGGGGTGCGACGTGAGCTTGCAAAGCTCCCCGAGGATCACCTCCCTTTGCCGGGTATTTCGCTGAAATCGGTGCTTCGTCACGGCTTAGCTCCTCACGCTATTGATAACTATTACTGGTTAGCGCAAAAAGTCAAGGCCCCTTTTTCAGAAAACGGGAGGGAAAACCCCGAGGGGATTATTCACAGGTGTGCCGTGGCCGTGTCGGCCGTGTGAGGTTGGGGAAGCTGCCCCGATAGCGCGTCGACGGGATCCCCCGGGACGCAGCCCGGGGGCTTGGGGGAAACGGCTTGGCGCAGCCGTTTCGTGAGTGAGGCCGTTTTACCGCACTGTTAGGCGATGGAGATCTTCTTGATCTTCACACGCGTATAGAGCTGGCGGTGGCCCGTTTTGCGGCGAGAATTCTTGCGTCGGCGGATCTTCTGCACGACGAGTTTCGGCCCCTGGGCCACCGAGACCACTTCGGCGGTGACGGCGGCCGATTCGAGCGTCGGTTGACCGACCTTCAGCCCGTCGTCGTCGCGGTAGGCTAGAACTTGGTCGAATTTCAATTCGTCGCCGGTGGACACTTCCCGATAATCGACATCCAGCTCCTGGCCTTCTTCGACCTTCAGTTGCCGTCCACTTTCTTGAATGATCGCGTACATGGTAGATCCTTGGTAATCGGTATGTTTCCGGTATCGGCCACCCGAAGGGCATAAGCCCTTCTTCCGGGTGGGATTGTGTTTAGTTGTTACTTTGCCGTGTTGTGGCAAACCTTTAAGGATAACGGACTATCCCCGACCGTTTCAAGGCCTCCGGTCAAGGAAATTGTACTTTCGCGCCCTGGTTGTCGTGGCATTCGATCATCAGGTGTTCGGGCGGAACTCCTTTGGTATCCACGATTTGGATCTTCAAGTTGTCCTCTTTTTCAAGCTGGGCCAAGTCGTGTCGTTTCTTGTTGTTGAGATAATCGGCCACGGGGCTGGCCACGGAGATCGAAATCTGGGCGATTTGTGGGTTCTGAGAGGCCAGGATCAGGAAGCGGACCACTTCGATGGCCATGGTCTCCGGGGTTTTGACCACGGCCGTGCCTCGACAATAGGGGCAATCGGCGAAAACGCTGCGCTTCAGGCTAGGACGGATACGTTGGCGGGTCATCTCGACGAGCCCAAAGGGGCTGGTCCGCAAGATCTTCGTACGTGCCCGATCGCGCCGGACCGAATCGCGCAGGGCCCGTTCCACGCCACGGCGATGCTTCTCCTTGCGCATGTCGATGAAGTCGTTCACGACCACGCCGCCTAGATCGCGGAGTCGGATCTGGCGGGCAATTTCCCTAGCGGCCATGAGGTTCAACTGGTAGGCCGACTCTTCGGCCGAGTTGTCGGCGCGGAAGCTACCGCTGTTGACATCGATGGCCACCAGGGCCTCGGTCTGGTCGATGACGATCGAGCCACCGTTTTTCAGCGGGACCGTCCGCTGATACATTTTGGCGATTTCCTCGTCGAGCCGGTACTTGTGGAACAGCGGCTCCTTGCCTTCGTACAGTTTCAACCGGTTGACGTGCCGGGGCATCACGAGTTGCAGGAACTCTCGTGCCCGTTCGTACGCCGACGGTTCGTCGATGTAGATCGTGTCGACTTCACTGGTGAAGATATCACGAATGGTCCGAATGATCATATCGCTTTCTTCGTAGATGTCGACGGGTGCCGCCATCTTCTTGATTCGTCGAACGATGACTTTCCAGAGCCGAAGCAAATAGGCTAAATCTCGGGAAAGCTCTCGTTTGGTTCGATCGGTACCCGCGGTACGAACGATGAATCCCACGCCCTTCGGCGGGTTCAACTCCAACATGATCGAGCGCAGCCGGCGTCGGACCTCATCATCTTCGATTTTTCTCGAGACGCCGACACGACCCAGAGCGGGCATCAGAACGAGATATCGCCCGGGGATGCTGATGTAGGTCGAGAGCGTGGGGCCTTTGGTTCCGAAGCCTTCCTTGATAACCTGCACGAGGACTTCGTCGCCCCGTTTGAGGATATCTTGGATAGGCGGCTTGATGCGGGGACGCCCCGTCGGTCGCCCGCCCTGACGTCGCTGGGGACTCTTTTTCGGGCCGTCTTCCGAGGCGTCGTCGTCCTGGCCGTTGGACCGATCGAGACGCGATCCGTTAGCGCTTTCCGGATCGTAACCGCCTTGGCGGAAGTATTGCGGTTCGATATCGCTGATGTGCAGGAACCCGTTGCGGCCGACGCCGAAATCGACGAAGGCGGCCTGGATACTCGGTTCCAGGTTGACCACGACTCCCTTGTAGATGTTTCCTACGTAACTGTCCTGTCCTGTTCTTTCGACATAGAGTTCTTCCAGGACACCGTCTTCAACGATCGCGATCCGGCATTCTTCCGGCTGCGAGACGTTGATCAACATTTCTTGCTTCATAGTGTTGCTTTCTTGTTTTCCACGACAAGCAATTACGCATTCGGTTGGCGTGTCGAGTCGCTGGCGCATGCGTCATGGCTGAATCTCCACGACGTCGCGCGTCAGATAGACACCTTCTGTGAGCAAGTCCTCCACACCGATCGCCTCGAGCACCTCTTGCGGTCGGACGCTTCTTCCACGATCGACCCGAAGTCGCATCGAAAGCACTCCCTCGTACAGACGGAGTTCTTCCAAAGGCGGTCGCAAATCGATGGAGGTCGCCTGCCGGGGTCGCTCGACGGGCCAGGATGAACTGGCCAACAGTCGGTCGATCTTCTCGGACAGGCCATCACGCCACTTCGGCGGCACCGGCATCCGGTAGGATACACGGTGAACCTGGGCTTTCTTACTGCCTTCGGGCAGAACTTCCACCGACTTGATCGAGAGTCCGTGCGGAACATGCCGGCGAAGCTGCTCGTGTAGCCGTGGGGCTTCGGCAGTCTCGGTCAGTTCAAGTTCCATCACTTCGTCGGTCGCCTCGATACCCAAGGCGAGGGCCGAGGGGAACGTCAAGCGTGGTTTGGGATGAAAGCCTTGGCTCATGGCCAACGGCAGCTCGGCGCGGCGAAACAGCCGCTCCAGGCAGCGCATCAGGTCCTTGTGCCCGATCAGGCGCAGGTCTTGCTGCTTGCAAAATCGAATACGTACTCGTTGTCGAACCATAGGTTCGAAAATCCTGTTCTCCGCGGCCCAATGCGGCGGAGAATCTTACTGAACTGTTTTGACCTCACCCGACCACAGGATCGACGTCGATCCTGGTCGCACGAGGCCTTGCGGAACCCTCGGGCCAAGGCCTGCCGGTTCCGATCACTTGTTTTCTTTCAACTCGGTTTCTTCACGTTTGGCAAACGTTCCTATTGACCGAGTTCCGGAACGTGCTTCCTCAACTCTTCCTTCAGGTAACTCTTGATGTCACGCGCGTTTTCCATCGTCATGGCACGCTCGGCAACGGCTTGGCATTGTCCGATGGTCACGTTGCGACAGACGCTCTTGATCTCGGGGATGGCACTGGGTGTAACGCTGAAGCGCCGCAGTCCCAGTCCCAACAACAACATGGTGTAGACCGGGCTACCGCTCATCTGGCCGCAGAGGTTTACGGGGATCTTTTTGCGGTCGGCCGCTTCGATGGTGATCGAGATCAATTTCAGTACGGACGGGTCGGCCGAGTTGTACAGCCCGACCACGTCCTTGTTGCTGCGATCGACCGCCAGTGTGTACTGGATCAGGTCGTTCGTGCCGATACTCAGAAAATCAACTTCGTCGACGAATCGGTCGATCATCATGACGGCGGCCGGGACCTCGACCATCATGCCGATCAACATATCGCGATCGAACTGCACGCCGCGTTCATCCAGGTCCTCCATCACGTCGGCCAACACCATCTTGGCCTGACGGAGTTCCATCAGCGTGGAGACCAGCGGGAACATCACGCGGACGTTCCCCAACGCACTGGCCCGAACTACCGCTCGCAGTTGCGTACGAAACAGCGGCAGATGTCTCAAGGCCAGCCGGATGCTGCGCAGGCCCAGGAAGGGGTTACGTTCGTCCTCGGGCTCGGGTAAGTGGGGAACCTTGTCGGCGCCGAGATCGAACGTGCGGATCGTAACCGGCCGGTCTTTCATGGCCTGAAGCACTTGCGAGTAGGCCTGGAAGTGGACTTCCTCGGTGGGCTCGGTCTCGCTGCCGAGGTAAAGGAATTCGGTGCGGTAAAGCCCCACACCAACGGCGCCACGTTCGATGCAATGGTCCACTTCGTAAGGAAACTCGATGTTGCCCAACAGGTCCACGTGGACGCCGTCGGATGTCTCGGCCGGCAAATCGCGCAACGATTCCAAACGAACGGCCAAGGTCCGAATCTCTTCGACCTCGTGCTGGTATCGGGCGAGCGTTTCCTCGTCGGGCTGAACGATCACCAGCCCGTTATCCCCATCGATGATCACCTGGTCGCCGCCGGAGACTTCCGTCAGGAAGGGGCCTATGCCGACCACGGCCGGAATCTGCAAGGCTTCGGCCACGATGGCCGTATGGCTTCCCGGCCCGCCGATCTCGGTTACGAATCCCCGCACGAAACGACGATCGAGGTTGGCCGTTTCGCTGACCGTCAAGTTGTGGGCCAGCACCAGCACCGGCGAAGAGAGATGGGCGATGCCTTCGCGACGACGTCCCAGCAGGTGCCGCAGCAAACGCTTTTCGATGTCGAAAATGTCGTGCGCTCGTTCGGCCAGATAGGCGCTTTCCAACCGCTGGAAGACCTGGGCGTATCGTCGCAGGGTACGACTGACGGCATACTCGGGCGAGTAGTGCCGCTGGCGGATCATCTCCTCCAGTTCGCTCCGCAGACGGGAGTCCTCGAGCATCTGGAGGTGGGCCCCGAAAATGGCGCCGTATTCATCACCCAACTCCTTCGCGACGGCTTCACGATTCCGGTCGATCTCGCGACCTGCCGCCGCGATGGCCTTGTCGAGCCGTTGAAGCTCATCCTCGACGGTGTCACGGGTGACGAAACGTCGAGGGATACGGAATCCCTCGTTGTCCATCACCAGCGCTTCGCCGATGGCGACGCCGGGTGAAACGGCGATCCCCTGTAGTTTTTGCATCCGATTCTTTCGCGACACGGCCAAGCCGAATTCGGTCTTCAGAAGGTCCCGATTCGACCGGTTTGTCCGTGCCTAATTGTACTCGTGTTTCCGCGGCAGACGCGGGAAGTCGTGGCCCCGGCACTCGGGCCGGCGAACGCTTTTGTGTTCAATCGCCGTTCTGCCCCGAATCTTCTTGTTCTTCTTTTTCCTGGTGGCCCTCGGCGAAGTTCTCCGTGAACAGTTGCTCCAACGCATCCAGCACGGCTTCGGCATCGTGGCCGATCGCCTCGATTAGGAGCTCTTCACCCTGGGCGACTCCCAGTGAAAGGATCTGTAGTACTTCGGTCCCTTCGACGCGCTCTTGGTTCTTCACCAACCGCACCTTGGAACCGTATTGCCGAACCATGTCGGCGACCAAGGAGGCGGCGCGCGCGTGCAATCCTTCGCTGTTGGTGATCACCACCGTTCGCGTTGCATCAGGTTCGCACATGACGGGAAGCCAATTCCGTGGGTCTGAATTTCAATGTTCTTACGACGTTCTCGAGCCGGGACTGTGAAGTCGCTACGACCCGAACTGGTTACTATCCGCCTCATCCAACAACTGCAGGATGTCTTCGGCGGTCTTTGATTGTTTGAGGAACCTGCAAAAGGTGTCGTCGCGCAGTTGTCGCGAGATGTTTTCCAACGCCCTGAGGTGATCTCCCGGTCGGTCCAGCGGAGAAATCAACAGAAAGAACAACTGAACGATCTCCCCGTCGAGGCTGTCGAAATCGACTCCTTCGCTGCTGATGGCCACGGTTCCCACCAGATGATCGACGCTGGGATGCTTGGTATGGGGAACGGCCACGCCGCGGCCGATGCCGGTGCTGCCGAGCTCCTCGCGTTTGAGGATGGCCTTGACGATGCTCTCGAACTGATCTGCCTCGAGCTCTCCCGCGTCCAGCAGCGCCTGAACCATCTCGCACACCGCCCCCTCTTTATCTTGCGCGATCAACTGGGCACCGATGGCTTGACGACTCACAAAGTCGGCGAACTTCATGCAACTATTCTCCCTTCCTACTCCTCGGTTTGGCGAGACGAACCGAATTGGTCAACTCGTCTCTTGCGTACTCGGCGCGTCGCTTCAACGAGCGTCACGGTCCCCACGATCAATCGCCAACCACGTCGGGTTGCTTGGTTCCCGAACCGCGATGACGCTCTTGGACTTTTTCTTTGTACTTGCGCAACTGTTGCTCCATCTTGTCGACCACCTTGTCAACCGAAACCATCAGATCCTCCGAGTCGTTACGGGCCACGAAATCGTGCTTGTGCTCGGCCGAGACCTTCAGGTCGACGCGGGGCGCCTCGCGATGTTGCAAATCGATGGTCATTTCGATCGACGTCAGTCGTTCGAAAACTCGCGACAGTTTCTCCAGCTTGTTGGTAATCTTTTCTTGGGTTACGTCACTAACATGTCCGTGCCGGGTGGAAATCTTGATCTGCACCTAGACAACTCCTTGTTTGGGGGTCTGAAGCCCTGGTCGACTACCATCCATTGGTAATTAAACCCGATATTCTAGCACTCTGCGCCGTCGTAGACAAACGCAAGAAAAGAAACTCGCCGCGACGAGAGTCCAACTACACTAGTTTAGCTCTCCCCGACCGTGGCGCAAGGGGGGATACCCGGTGATCGCTCCGAAATCTAGGGCCAAGGATCGAGAAGTACACCCATAGCGAGTGGGTCGCATATAGCCGTTGGGCTTGCTTGCCGACAAAGCTGTAGATCCGTGGCTAGACTGCTCAAATCCACTCACTTGTTCATTATACGCAAACCGGCTAGTCGCCTCGAAGGTGACGAGCGAAGGTTGCGCCAGTTGCGCCGCCAAGAGGGGCCTACTGCGGCGGTGGCGGCGAGGAAGGTGTCTTCTTCGGCTTGATTCTGATTTGGTTGGCCCTGAGCCGCTCGTTCCATTTGTGGATCGACTGTTTTCGTTTGGCGGCGGTCTGTTCGGGCTTATAGAATAGCCCCAGGCCGGTAATCTGTTTGAGATTCCAGAAGCTCAACACGCGTGCGGCCAGGGTCTCGTCCGCGAGATGTTTCACCAGGACCTTATCTTGCCCGGCTTCCAGATCGGCATTGGTGTAGCCGTGGAGCATGCGACTCAGCGCGGGCGCCTGCTCGCCATAGTGCTTCCGTAGTGCCTGGCGAATTGCCTCGGCCGACTCCTCGTCGCGAGTTGCCGCCGCACGGAGTTCGCCAAGGTAATCTTGCCAATCGAGTTTGTGGTCCGGGTCGTTGAGGATGGTCGCCATGCGGTCAAAATGACCCACGTATGCCAGGCATCGGGTAGTCAGCCAAACGACCTCTTTCTGCCGATGTTCGTTCAGTTCCAACAGCCCCAAGCCCGCGGATCGATCGAATTGCAGGGATTGCGCCAACGTGGTGGACGCCCGACGATCCAGTGGGCTCACCGTGTCGGTTCGGATCCAATCGGGTGGCTGGTCCACGGGCGCGGCGCTTTGCGGCGGCTTCTCACCGAGCGTCAGAATAGTTTGGGTCTGGATGGGTATTGCCTTGCCCTCCCCCGTATGGTCGCTCCAGAGCAACTGCCCCGACTGAGCGTACAATTGGGCCGTCGTCGCCGTGGTACCGTCTGCCGAATCCGTGCCTGGCACGTAGCTCGGCGTGACCCTCACCACCAACACCGACTCGGCATCGGCGAACGTGATCACGCCGTCCTGTTTTCCGAAGACCAAACGCAGTTGGGTCCCGGCTTCGGCCAATGGCATCACGAGCATGCGACCGAACTTGACTGCCAGGCCCGGGGGAGTCCGACCGTTACCTGCCAGCAGTTCGATCCGGGTCCCGCCGAGTAACTGAAGATTCACGCCGCCGCCGGCAACGCTCAGTGTGGCTTTCGGGTTATAGGTGGGCAGGGCGACTAACGGTTGGCCGGAAATCAAGATCGACTCCGCAGCAACCCGTTGCCAGACCGACGACTCCGAGTCGTATCGCAACAGCACCTCGTTCTCCGACATGAATCGGCCCATGGGGGTCGCTGCCGGCGGCTGTTGATCGGTTTCGGCGGGCTCTTCCGGAATCTCGGCCGGCGTCTCGGCCGCCGGTTCGGCAGGGGGCGGCTCCGTGGCTGGCTGATCCGGCTCGACAACCGGTTCGACCTCGGGCAAAGGTTCCTCGACCCGTTCGTCGGGCACTGGAACCTCGGGCGTTGGAACCTGGGGGAATCGGGTTTCCGGACCGGCCGGTTCCTCGGGCAAGGTTTTCTCAGGCGATTCGGACTTGGTCGGCGGCGATGCCGGGCTCTTCGGATCCGGCTCGTCTTCTCGAGCGGTCTGTTGCGGCGGTCCGAAAAGCAGGTTCCCCAGCGGAGTACCCGGCTCGAACTGCCCCAAGGCGATCAACACTATCACGGCGAAACAGCCGACCAGCACCAAGGCTGCGACCGTGCGGACCAATCGACGCGGTCGGCGGGGATCGCGGAGATATTCGGGAACAAGCGGTTTTATACGAGGTTTTCGATCTACCGGCGGCGGCTCGGTTTGCACGGGCGGTTCGGCCTCGGGTAGGTGCGGAAGCTGATACATCTTTTGCCGGGCCTGCGGGCCGATTTCGGCCGCTTCGCCGAGCACCAGCGTGAGAATCTGATGGCATGAGGCCACTTCGGCCAGATGCACGTCCGACTCGAGGCACACCTTCTCGAAATCCGGCACGCGCTGGTCGTGCAACGTGTTATCCAAATACTCCGCCACCGTGTTGGGATCCAATCCCGGTCCCTCATCGGTCAACCCCGGCGCGGCCAGCCGCAAACGCCGCATCGCATCCCGGGTCCGGTGCAGCAAATCGCTGGCAAACTGGCTCTGTTCAAGCTTCTGGCCAATCTCCTCGGCATCTTCCGGCTCGAGCAACCCGTCCATATAGGCCAACATCGTACGCAAAGTCAAACGCATAACAGACAGATCTCCCCAACAAGCTGACGTCGAAAAACTGGTCCACCAGGGGTATTAGTGGGAGTTCGGCGGAGAATCCGTGCAAGAAACTGACTCTTTTCGACAGATTCGCGGGCCGACACTGGGACGCTGCAGCCGGACCGTGGACAATTGCTTTTTTGCGCACCCCTTTGCCTAGCAAAAAATCAAGCTTTTCAGTCCCGTCGTGGCCGACAAGTTGCCTTGAGACTTGGACTTACGTCGATTAGAATTCTTTTCACAACGAGCGTTTTTCAACAGGCCGTTTGGTGAACAATGGTGGCCCAAAACGGTCCTTAAGATCTTGCCGGGCAACACGTTATGTCAAGGATTTTGGAATTCAGTTTCTCAGAAATTTGCGCGCAGGACTTACGTCGCGAAGGCACCCCGCGAGCAAGCCACAACCTCTTGCACTGAAACACCTTACGGCCCAAGAAAAACGACCTCCCCTCGTCCGAGTCGGAGTTGCCCTGGGGTTAATTAACCCGATATACCGGGTTAATTGCCCAGGTATACCGGGGCAACTTGGAAGTTTTGTCGGCGTGGTTGCGTACAACGCACCAAAAGCAGACGCCAGGCAGACGCCAGGGTCAGACTCTAAATATTATAATTTGGTCCGTCTTGGCAACTACCTTCCTGAGAATGCCTTGCCGCTGTTCTCAGCAGAGACGCAAGCTGCCAAATCGGCGGCATTTTAGGGACTGTAGCAACAAAATCGGGTTCCACCACGAAGAAACCACGGATTACACGGATGTCACGGATAGAATAGGCAGAGCATCGCGTTTCGCCGCTTCCCATCCGTGTTACCTGTGTAATCCGCGGTTCGATTTGCCGGTTTCCGCATTTGCAGTCCGATATTGATGCTACAGTGTCGCATTTTATAACTTTTAGAGTCTGACCCTGACGCGGGCCTGAGAAGATAGCCAGCGGCAAAGACCTATCGGGGCATCCGGGGGCAGACCTTGTTTTTTGTTTCTTGCCCTATATTCAACCATTTGATAGGAATATGGATTAGTAGAATGACGAAAGGGAAGACCGTATCTTAGTCATTCGTCATTCGGGTTTTGTCATTTAGATTCCCCCGCGTGGGTCTTCGTGCCTCGACCCACCCTACAATCCAAGAATCATCCTAATCACGAAATGCTACTAGGGCAAATGATGCCCCATTTTGTCGCGCTTGGCGGCTAGGTAGCGCTGGTTGTGCTCGTTGATTGGGCCTACGATGGGGACCTGATCGACGACTTCCAATTCGTAGCCGCCGTAGATGAAGGCGTTGGTTTTCTTCGAGTTGTTGGTCAACAGGCGGATCTTCGAGAGGCCTAGGTCCTTGAGAATTTGGATGCCGACGCCGTAATCGCGGCTGTCGGCGTGATGACCCAACGCCAGATTGGCCTCGACCGTGTCGAGTCCCTGGTCTTGCAGGGCGTAGGCTTTGATCTTTTCGGCCAGTCCGATTCCGCGCCCTTCCTGGGGTAAATAGATCAGTGCGCCGGCCCCATCCAGGGCGATCATTTCCATGGCCATCTGCAATTGGTCGCCACAATCGCAACGCAACGAATCCAACAGGTCGCCCGTGAAACACGACGAATGCAACCGGATCAACGGCGCGGCCACCTTGGTCGGATCGCCAATCACGATGGCCACCGGCTCTTGCGACTCGTATTTCACGCCGTAGACGACAATCCGTCCCCAGCCGACGCGCATCGGCAGATCGGACTCGGCCAATCGGTGGACCAACTTCTCGCTGCGTCGCCGATAGCGGATCAGTTCCTCGATCGTAATGATCGGCAGATCGTGCTGTTCGGCCAACTCGTAGAGTTCCTCGCGGGAAGCCCGATCGCCGTGCTTGCCCAGGATTTCGCAGATCGCGCCGGCCGGGGTCAGCTCAGCCATTCGAGCCAAGTCGACGGCACACTCGGTGTGGCCGGCGCGTCGCAACACGCCGCCTTCCATGGCCGACAGGGGGAACATGTGCCCGGGCCGCACGAAGTCGGACGGCGTACTCTCCGGATCGACGATCGCGAGGATCGTGTCGGCCTTCTCTTGGGCCGTGATCCCGGTGCGATTACTCCGGTGGTCGATCGGCACTGTGAAGTTGGTTTGTAGCGGGGCCGTGTTGTCATGGCGATCCACCATGGGAGAGAGCTTCAGCCGGTCGCACATTTCCGGCAAGAGGGGCACGCAAACCTGCCCTCGACCGTGGGCCAGCATGAAGTTGACGATCTCGGGCGTCACTTTCTCGGCCGCGCAGACGAAATCGCCCTCGTTCTCGCGATCTTCATCGTCCATCACGATGACAACTCTTCCGGCAGCAATCGCCTCGATGGCCGCTTCAATGGTCGAAAGTCTGTCCGACACAACGTCTCTCCAAAAGGAACTAATGTGACAGCAGGCCCGCAAGGTTGAAATTCAGCGGGCGTGCCTCCATGACTCATTATAAGCTCTCTGCGGCGGCTTTCTAGGCGACCGGGCTCGCCGGCCATCGGGGGTAGAAGTTGCCGTTTATCTCGGCCAGAAAAACGTCGGGCAAGCCCGACCGCTAAACGGTACTGCCGTCGGATGCGGGCTATGGCGCTGGCCGACAGACACGTGAAAGACGTTACTCCTTGCTGGGTAAGTACTTAGGGAATCTGCCCGGGGAGTTCGCCAATCACGCGCCCGCTGCTTGCTTTGCCTAGCTTGCCCAATTATGATGGATAATGAGGATAAATCGGCTGCCGGAGTCGCCGGCGGGTCGTACGCTTGTTTAGTCTATTAACGCTCCCGCCCGGGGTATGATTGCCCTGTGGTGGGAGCGTACCGGACAATAACCCTGGGAACTTAAGAGGTTCATCATGCGTCATTGTGGAGTCGGTTTGCGGTTGAGCCTGGTGTTGGCCATGGCGGCCATCGTCTTCAGTGCCTCGTCTGAGCTTTGGGCTCAAGCATCGGCGGGCGTGGCCGTCGACGCCCAAGGCGTGCTGCACAAGAAGACGTTCACCGACCCGGGCGGGCGGTTGATCCAAGAGCGGATCGCCGCGGCCAAGGCCTCGTTGGATCCCAAGTTGATTCCATTCAGCGCCTTACGCAAGATCTCGCTGACCCGGTTGGAAAAAGCGATCGCTAAACGCAGCGGCGCCGTGACCGACGAGATGAACAATCTGGCCGGGCTGTTGAGGGTTCGCTATGTGTTCTGCTATCCCGAGTCGGGCGACATCGTGATCGCCGGACCGGCCGAGGGTTGGGTCACGAATCCGGCCGGACGCGTGGTGGGAATGACCAGCCGTCGACCCGTGGTCTTGTTGCAGGATCTGGTCGTGGCACTTAGGGCGTTTCCTGCGGACTCCGAAGGCACTTCCTTGATCGGCTGCTCGATCGATCCGACCGCTGAAGGCCTCAGTGCCATGCAGCAGTTCCTACGCAGCATTGGTTCGAACATCACGCCGGGCGACACGCAGTATATCGTCACCGGGCTGCAAAACAGCCTGGGGTTGCAGAACGTCACGGTTCACGGCATTTCGCCTAAGACCCACTTCGCCCAAGTGCTGGTCGAGGCCGACTATCGGATGAAGTTGATCGGCATCGGATTGGAGAAACCGCCCGTGCGATTGGCCAGCTACGTCGAGCGAGCCAACCCGGCCCAGGTCAGCCGCAACGCTATGCAGCGATGGTTCTTCACGCCCGACTACCAGTGCGTTCGGGCGAGCGAAGACGGATTGGCCATGGAACTGGTCGGCGACGGCGTGAAACTGGTCGGCGAGAACGAAGTGGTGGTCCGCGGTGGTCAGCGCAGAGCGACCGGTAGCACCGACAGGGCTTCGTCGGCATTCGTTCGGGGCTTCACGAAGAAGTACTCCGAGTTGGCCGAGCATTCGCCCGTCTATGCCCAATTGCGAAACCTGATCGATCTGGCCATCGCGGCGGCCTATATCCAGCAAGAGGATTTCTGTGCCAAGGCCGGTTGGCAAATGGAACTGTTCGGCAAGGAAGCGTCCTTCGCGGTCGAGACGTATAACGTTCCCGAGAAGGTGGGCACGGCGGTGAACGCCATCTGGAAGGGGCGTCGACTGATGACCCCGGTCGGCGGAGGCGTGACGATCCATGCCTCGGAAGCCCTGGCCAGCGAGAACCTGTTGGCCGACGAAAAGCAGCGGGTTGCCAAGCTGCACCAGCAGACGGGCGTCGAATTGCCCGAGGGGCAGTGGTGGTGGGACTGAGGTTGCAAGACCTCCCCTCTCCCTTTGGGAGAGGGGCCGGGGGTGAGGGCGTGGAAAAGACACATTTCTCGGTCAATCGCCCTCACCCTAACCCTCTCCCAAAGGGAGAGGGGACCAAGCGGCTACTTGCGGATCAGTTCCTTGACCGTCATGCCGGGCGGGATCATCGGCAGCACGTGTTCTTGGTAGGGGATCTGCACGTCGAGCAAGTACGAGCCGGGTGAGTCGATCATCTCTTGGATCGCCTCGGTCAGTTCTTCTTTCTTGCAGACATGCCGGCCTTGCCAACTGAACGACTTGGCGATGGCCACAAAATCGGGATAGCGATCCTCCGGCGTGATGCCGTCACCCTTGCCGATGGCCTCGGGGTGGTCGATCGGGCCGAGGTACGTGTGGGCTCGGTTGGCCGCATGGAATCGGTCCTCCCATTGCACGACCATACCCAGGTGCATGTTGTTCAGCAGCAGGACCTTCACGGACACTTTCTCGCAATAGCAGGTGGCCATTTCCTGGAGGTTCATCAACAGGCTGCCGTCGCCGTCGATGTCGATGACCAGTTTGTCGGGATTCGCGATCTTGGCTCCGACCGCCGAGGGTAGTCCGAAGCCCATGGTTCCCAGCCCCGAGCTGCAAATGTGCCGCCGCGGCTGGCGGAACTTGTAGTGCTGGGCCGTCCACATCTGGTGCTGACCGACGCCCGTGGTGATGATCGTGTCGCGATCCCGTGTCAACCGGCTCAGCTCGACGATGGCGTGTTGCGGCAGGATGCCGTCGAAATCGGCGTCGTAGCCCAGCGGATCTTCGGCCTTCCACTTGGCGATCTTTTTGTGCCACTCTGTAAGATCCTCGGGCGGCTGGACCACTTTGTTCAGTTCCGTCAGCACGTATTTCAGGTCGCTGACGATGGCCAGATCGGCCTCCTTGATCTTGTTGATTTCCGAGGGATCGATGTCGACGTGCACGATCTTGGCCCGGCGGGCGAATTCCGACACCTTGCCGGTCACCCGGTCGTCGAACCGCACACCGAAAGCCAGCAGCAAGTCGGCCTCGTCCAGGGCATAGTTGGCGTAGACACTCCCGTGCATGCCCGGCATGTCCAACGAAAGCGGATCATCGCCCGGAAAGGTCCCCAAGCCCATCAGGGTCATGGTCACAGGGATCTGTGTCTTGCGGACCAACTCGACCAATTCCTCGGAGGCGTCGGCGGCCGTCAGCCCGCCGCCGACGTACAACACGGGCCGTCGGGCCTTGCGGATCATGGCCGCCAACTGGGTGATCTCTTCCTGCGTGGCCGTTCGCTCCTCGATGTTATAGCCGGGCAGGTCCATCGGCGCGTCGTAGTCGGGAACCGTCTTGGCCATCTGGACGTCCTTGGGGATGTCGATCAGCACGGGCCCCGGTCGGCCGGTCGTGGCCACGTGAAACGCCTCGCGAACCACTCGGGCCACATCCTCCACGCGCGTGACCAGATAGTGGTGCTTGGTCACGCTACGACATACCTCGACGATGGGCGTTTCCTGAAAGGCATCGCTGCCGATCACGGGCGTGCCGACCTGGCCGGTGATGGCGAGCAGGGGGATGCTGTCGAGCTTGGCGTCGGCGATGCTGGTGATCAGGTTGGTGGCCCCCGGTCCGCTGGTAGCCATACAGACGCCCACTTTGCCGGTGGTTCGTGCATAGCCTTGGGCCGCAAAGCCTCCGCCCTGCTCGTGCCGCGGCAAGATCACACGAAGGCGGTCGCGGAAACGAGTCAGCGCCTGGTGCAACGGGATGGTCGTCCCGCCCGGATAGGCGAAGACGGTATCCACCCCATGGTTGACCAGTGCCTCGACGGCGATATCAGCCCCGGAGATGGGCTCCGAGTTCGGTTTGGCGGCGGCAGTTTTGTTTTTCTTGGCAGTTTTGGCCACGGTGGCGGCCTCCTTTGACTCGTTGAATCCGCAAGGAATCGATGCGATTTGCCCAAACACTTTAGAATAGACCCCCGAACCGACAGTTTCAAGCCGCCAGGGCCATGAATGAGACCCCGCCGCCGGGCCAAAGGTTCGCGGTGAGCCGCTTGCGGCTTGGCAGCCAAATCTCCAACCGATCCCCCCAGACGGTTGACAGTCCGCCGCAGGTCGTTTATCTAAGGTGCTTTCATAACTCTCGCCTATCTGGCAAGAAAAGCAAGAAGACAAGGGGAATCCTCATGGCGTTGGCAGTGGATATCGTCGTATTCGTGGCGTTTATCGCCGCGGTCGTCTCGGTCGGCATCCTGATGAGTCGGCAGGAAAAGGACAGCGAATCCTATTTCCTGGCCGGAAGGGGATTAAGCTGGTGGCTGATCGGATTCTCGCTGATCGCGGCCAATATCTCGACCGAGCAGTTCGTCGGCATGTCGGGTCAGGCGGCCGACTACCTGGGACTGGCCATCGCCAGCTACGAGTGGATGGCTGCCATTACGTTGGTCATCGTGGCGTTTTTCTTTCTGCCAAAATTCCTCAGCAGCGGAATCTACACCATTCCCGAGTTCCTCGAATATCGCTACAACCACCTTGCCCGAACTATGATGTCGATCCTGATGATGCTCACCTACGTCTGCGTGACCATCGCCGCGGTGATCTATTCGGGCGCCAAGACGGCCGACGTGATGTTCGGCGATACGGTAGTGCTGGGGCTGTCGTTGAACATCACCTCGGCCTCGTGGATCATCGGCATCCTGGCAGCCGTTTACGTGGCGGCCGGAGGGTTGAAGGCCTGTGCTTGGGCCGATCTGCTGCAAGGTTCGGCCCTGATTATCGGCGGGGCTATCGTGGTCGTGTTGGCCATGTCGGCCCTCGGCGCCGCCGACCCGGAAAGCATCGGGCTGGCCGCCGATCAGGTCAACTTGGGGGCCGTCGAGCGGTTCCAGGAACTCAACGGCGGCAAGCTGCACATGGTCTTGCCCATGAACGACATGTTCGTGCCTTGGACGGCCCTGGTCATCGGGCTGTGGATCCCCAACTTCTATTACTGGGGGCTGAACCAATACATCATCCAGCGGACACTCGGCTCGAAGTCGCTTAGCGAGGGCCAGAAAGGGACCGTGTTTGCCGCCGCCCTGAAGCTGATCATCCCGTTCATTGTCGTCTTTCCCGGCATTATCGCCTTCAACCTCTACAGCCAGGAGATGAAGGAAGATGCCTCGACAAAGACCAACCAGGAGACCTTGGATATCTACGAGACGGCCAAGACCGATCCGGTCGGCTCGAAAGTAGCGTTCAAGTTCAACGGCGATTTCGAGAAGCTTTACCCCGAGCTTACCCGGCAGCTCGTCGCGTTCAACGCGGCGGCTGCCGGCGTTTCGGCGCCCGAGGCAGAAACGCTCGTCGACGCGAATAAGAAGCTGTTGAAGCAAATCGCCGAGAGCAACGCGACCGCTTCGGCCGCCGAGCAGATCGAGGTGCAGAAGCAAATGATCGGCTACCAGTTCGACTCGGCGTTCGGACTGTTGATCAAGAAACTGATTCCGCCGGGCTTACGAGGGTTTATGCTGGCCGCCATCCTGGGGGCCGTGATGAGTTCGCTGGCCTCGATGCTCAACGCCGCCTCGACCATTTTCACCATGGACATCTACGCCCAGTACGTCAACCGCAACGCCTCGCAAGAGAGTCTGGTGCGGGTGGGCCGAATCTGCGTGGCCGTCTTCGTGGCCATCGGATGCTTCATCGCCCCCTGGCTGGGCCATCCGAGGTTCGGCGGCATCTTCACCTACATCCAAGAATTCCAGGGCTTCATCTCGCCGGGCATCCTGGGCGTGTTCATCTTCGGACTGTTCATCCACCGGGCGCCGAAGGCCTGCGGCGTGGTCGGGTTGACGCTCAGCCCGATCCTCTACGGCATCCTCAAGCTGGCGGTCCCCAATCTGGCCTTCCTCGACCGCATGGCCGTCACGTTCTTCTGTGTGCTGGCCGTGATGGGCATCATGACGCTGGTCCGACCGCTGAGCCAGCCGATCAAACTACCGACCCAAAATAAGATCAAGCTGGAATCCTCGCCGGGCGCCAAGATCGTCGGCACCCTGGTGGTGGTTGCCACGCTGGTGCTTTACGCGATCTTTTGGTAGGCCCTGCAAAGCCGCAAGCGGCACGCTGGGCGGCTAGGATTGGCCGAGGACCCGGCGGGCGGCTTCCTCGCCGCCGTGGATGCAGTCGGGAAGGCCCACGCCGCGGAAGGCGTTGCCGGCCACCTCGAGATTGGCAATTCCGGCGACCTGGCGCTCGATCTTCTCGACCAGGTCGAGATGGCCCACGTGATATTGCGGCATCGTGCCGGGCCAATGGGCGATGTTGATGAAACACGGCTCGCCGCGGGCGCCCAGCAGTCGGGCCAATTCGTCGGTGACCAGTTCGAGCAGTTTGCCGTCTTCCATCTCGGCCAAGGCGGGGTTTCGGGCGCCGCCGACGAACACACGCAGCAGCGTTTTGCCCTCGGGCGCGCGGTGGGCGTACTTTTGGCTGCTGAAGCTGCACGCGAGGATCGGACTGTTTTCGACGCTCGGCACCACCGCCCCCATACCGTTCAGCGAGTGCTCGATCTGCTCCCAAGCATAACCCAACGAAACGATGGCCGTGCCCGAGTGGACGATCGAACCCAAGTCGCCGGCCAGTTGGCCGTCGATCGGCTCGATCAGTCGGCCGGCCGTGCCGGAGGGCGTGGCCAGAATCAATCCGTCGAACGCTTCCGGTTCACCGCCACCGGTCGAGATGGCCCAACCTTCCGCGCGACGTTCGATTCGCTCGACGCGTGTGTTCAGCCGCACGGCCCCTTGGGGCAATCGGGCGGCCATGGCATCGATCAGGCTGCTGAGTCCGTCGCGCAAGGTGACGAACATACTATAGCGGGCGCCGCTTTCAGCTTTGCCTTTCGGTCGGGATTTCATCTGTTTCCGCATCGCCCGGATCAGGCTGCCGTGCTTGCGTTCCATGTCGCGAAATCGGGGCAAGGTGGCCAGCAGGCTAAGCTTCTCCAGGTCGGCCGCGTAGACCGCCGAGATCAACGGCTCGACCAATCGATCGTACGCCTCGGGGCCTAATCGACGGCGGACGAACGAGGCCATGCTTTCGTCGGTCTCTTCCTTGCGAGGGGGGATGAAGTATTCCATGCCGGCCCGCAGTTTCCCCAGGGGGCTAAGCACGGGCGTAAGGGCCAGCGGCCACATCTGCGTCGGGGCCATCATCAGAAACCCGTCGGGGAGCTTGTACAGCTTCCCTCGACATACGACATACGTCTGCCGATGGGCTTGATTGGTTTGGATCAACTGATCGGTCAGTCCCAACCGCTTGCAGAGATCCAGGCCGTAGGGGATCGTGGTGATGAAGTTGTCGGCACTCTGCTCGACCTGGAACCCGTTCTCGTGAACGGTCGAGATGACCCCGCCGAGTCGTTCTCCCGCCTCCAGCAGCGTCACCTGGCACGCAGGGTCCAGTTCGACCAGCCGATGGGCGGCCGCGAGTCCGGAAATCCCGCCGCCGACCACGGCGATATGTCGGGGGGAATCTTGTTGTTCGTTCAATTCACCAACTCCCAGGCAACTAGGACGCAGGGCACCTGAAACTATCTATTCTACCATGTCCGGACGGAGTTTCCAAGCGGCCCGTTGGGAAAGGGTGTGCCGTTGTATTGCCGGGCGAAAACACTGCTTCTGCGAAGCAATGCCGATGCTGACCGCGTCGATGTCGTCGCGCCGAACGACCTCGCGCCCGTCGGTCGAGTAATGTTCCCAACCGAAGTTCTCTGCCGTCTGCGTCAGCGGCCCTTCATTGCGGCCGACGATCACCTTGCGGACCGGCTGAATGCCCGTCTTGAAGAAGAACGGCGCGGCCATCATTGATCGCAGATTCATGGCAGCAGAGCAAGCGGTGATCTGGTCCCCTGCTCTGTGTGGTAACGAGAGGCACGCACCTGGAATGCCGTAAGGCGTTGCTGTGAAACAGGTTACGGATCACCCTTGAGAGTTCTTGCGAAATGGTCTTGACGAGATCCGGCTACTGTACTATATTTACTAGTACAGCTAATCGAGGCGAGGTGACTCATGGAGTTCCAGATTGACGCGGCGAGCCGGCTGCCCATCTATCGGCAGTTGCGAAATCAGGTCCGCCGGGCCGTCGCCCGGGGTCAACTTCGGGCCGAAGAGCGGCTGCCCTCGGTCCGCGAGCTCTCGCGGACCCTGGTGGTCAATCCCAACACGATCGCCAAGGTCTACACCGAACTGGAACGCGAAGGGATGTTGCATACTCGACCCGGGCTCGGCGTGTTCGTCGCCGCGCCCAAGACCGAGTTGACCGAAGAGGTTCGCAAGGAGCGGCTCACCGAGTTGGCCGACCTGCTGCTGACCGATGCGGTCCACCTGGGCTTCGCACGCGAGCAGGTCGTGACCCTGGTCGGCGAGCAAGCAGAACAATACGTGTGGCAAGTTTAGAACCAAAGCGGCAGGAGGACCTTACCGCCATGTCCGACATCATCGCAACCCACGGCCTGACGAAATACTACGACCGCCGCGCGGTCGTCGACTCGCTCGATCTGCGCGTGCCGCAGGGATCCGTCTACGGACTGCTGGGGCGCAACGGGGCCGGCAAGTCGACCACCATCAAGATGCTCTTGGGGATGGTCCATCCGAACTCCGGCCGGGCCGAGCTGTTCGGTGAAGACGCCGCCACCTTGCGGCCCGAAACCCGATCGCGGATCGCTTTCCTGGCCGAGGGGCATCCGTTGTACCGTTGGATGACCGTAGGCGAGGCGGCCGCGTTTACTCGATCGTTCCACCCGACCTTCAACAGGCAACTTCTGGAGCAGATTCTCGACCACTTCGAGCTTCGACGTCGCGCGAAGATCCGCCGCCTGTCCAATGGGCAACGGGCCCAAGTCTCGTTGGCTCTGGCCGTGGCCCAGGAGCCCGAGCTGTTGATCCTCGACGATCCGACGCTGGGGCTCGACACGGTCGTGCGACGCGATTTCCTGGAATCGCTCGTGCAGATCATTCAGCGGCAGGGCCGAACCATCCTCTTCAGTTCGCACATCCTCGGCGACGTCGAGCGGGTGGCCGACCGGATCGGGATCCTGGTCGACGGCGTGTTGCGGGTCGACTGCCCGACCGACCATTTCAAGGAGTCGATTCGCAAGGTGGTGCTGGAGTTCGACGGCGCCCCACCGGAGTTTGCCGGCTGCCCGGGCCTGGTGAGCAACCGTTCGGTCGCCAACAAGCTGGAACTGGTGGTGGTCGGTTATGACGATCAGCAGAAGCAGTTGGCCGAATCGCTGTTGCCGCGCTCCATAGAAGTGATCGAGCTAAACCTGGAAGACGCGTTCATCGAATACACCCGCGGGCCAAAGCGCTCGCTGCCGCTTTTCGTGGGAGAGCCGAGCAATGCCTAAGAACCTGATCTGGAAAGAACTACGCGAGACGGCTTGGATAGCCGCAGCGGCGTTGGTGGTCTACGCGTGCTTCGCGGCGTCTGACGCCTTCATGTCCCGAGATGAAGAAATACCCTTCGTCACGGATTCATTCCTGACCTCCTTCTTGATGGTCTCGGTATGTTTTGCCGTGGCGTTGGGATTTCGGCAATCGTTGGTCGAGTCGGGGCAGGGAACCTATCCGTTCTTGTTGCAGCGGCCGGTCAGCCGGAAACGATTGATTGGCGCCAAGCTGCTGGTGGGAGCCGGCCTTTATTTGGGCTGCGCGGCGCTGCCGATTCTGGTCTACGCCTGCTGGGCGGCCAAACCGGGTACGCACGCCAGTCCCTTCCACTGGTCGATGACGCTCGACGCCTGGAAAGCGTGGCTGTTGATAGGAACTCTTTACTTGGGGGCTTTCCTGTCGGGGATTCGACCCGGGCGATGGATCGGCACGCGTCTGATGCCGCTGATGGCTGCCCTCGGATTGACATCCGTGATTGCACTCCCTCCTTCGCGGCTGATTGCGGCGCTGCCGGCTATGGCGCTGGTGATGGTGCTTATGGTGGTTGGGATCTTTTATGTGGCAGAAACGCGAGATTATTCATAGCGAGGATCGTCATGTCCAAACGAGAAGCCATTTTTAGACCGTTGGTGTTGGCCCTTATCGTGAGCCTGGGATTCGCCGTTGCCTGGGCCATGGTATTCTTCTGGTGCTACGCGACCGTGCAAATGGCTTTTCAACCATCGCAACCGTATCACGAGACTAGCGTTTTGGCCGACGGATCAGTGGTTGAGAGCATACGAGTCGGCGGCGCTGCCGCCCAATCGATAACAACCACTTTGGACGAGGAGCCAGTCTCCGAAGGCGAAGATCCGCTGGGCCTGCGTTTCGAGCTTGACGGGGCGGCGTTGACGCCGTCGCGCCAGCTTTCCACCGGACCGTATCCCCCGGGCTCCTGGTCGAGCCGGATCACGCGGCTACCGTTCGGTCGGCCGCCGATTTCGTGGTGGTATTTGGTTCACAACGGCGCGCGTCGCGGAAGGGCCTATCTGGTGGGATACGACCCGAACAGCAAGCTGCCGGCCGGCTACATCGGTCGCAGTGGATTCCGCGCCGAGGAGCCGACGCCGGACGACTGCTTCGAGATGGACGCGGGCCGGATGTACATGTGCATCGTCAGCGGCGCAGAGCTTAGTCCCCACCGCAGGCCAGACAATCTCCCGGAGATTCCTTCATGGATGGTCTACCTCGCGCTGGATGATCGGTTAGTCGAGGTCGATCTGGTCAAACGCAAGGTTCGCACGGTTCTCGAGGAAAAAGGGATTGTCTCTCTCGGGGCTTTGTCACGGGCATTGCGGAAGGTCGCTGGGCAACCTCAGACCCAGCCGCAACCCCTGCAGCGCTTCTTGGCGATTCGCATGAAGGACCGCGTTGCCGTGATCCATCCGATCAGTGGACTGCGCCGCGACTACGTGTTGTCTGCCGAACTGAGTGCTTACACTTTCAGCTTCTATGAACTGCTTGACGATACCGCCTTGATTCGATTCGCTCGACAATCCAAAGATGGGACCGTCACCAACGTATTCCGATGGATCAATGCGGAGGGGGAAACTCTGCGGGAAGAACAGTTCGCAAGGAGGCAGCATTGGCCCAGCGTCCCTGCCATGTCTTGCATTGTTTCCTTGGCCATGCCCGTGCCGGCGATCATCGAGCCGTACATGCTCGCCTTTGCACAGGAGATCTACCTGGGGAGTGACGGGGCCGAAGACTTCATTAGCGTCATGGGCCTGGCACTCTCGATGTCTTGGCCGGGGCTGGTGTTGGTCAACTTCCTCGGTGCCATCTCGGCCTGGTTCTGCTATCGGCGGCAGAAACGATATGCCCGGCCGTGGACGCGGACTTGGGTGGTGTTCGTGTTTCTGTTCGGCGTGCCGGGGTTGGTGGGATACTTGTTTCACCGTCGCTGGCCGCCGAGGTTGCCGTGTCCCGAGTGTGACGCGCCGGCCCCACGCGATCGCGAGGCGTGTGCCGCCTGCGGCAAGCAGTTCGCACCCCCGGCACCCAAGGGGATCGAGGTTTTCGCTTGAGATGTAAAGCCGCGACCATTGGTCGCGGAATCCCGCCGCCACTGGCGGCGGCTTTACAAAAGGTGCAACTACCGGCCCGATGCCCGCCGGACGATGGTTGGCTCGGGTTGCCAGATGTAGAGGAACGCCGGCATTTGGTTGCGGTCTAGGCCGGGGATGCTTAGCGGCAGGAGGTTGCCTTGGATGGGGCTGTTCGGCGAGACGGCGTACGGCGATCGGGCTCGATCGTTGCAGCGATGTAGCATCACAACACGGCCGGCGGGGCAGCAGCCCAGTTGTCGGGCCGTCTCAATTGCGTCGTCCAGGTAGCCGATCCCGTCGATCAGGTTTCGCTGCTGGGCTTCGGCGGCGGTGAAGATGCGACCGTCGAAATCTTCCTGGCGGCTTGGGTCGTGATGCGGTCGACCTTCGCGAACGACTTCCTTGAAGCGCTCGTGGAATTGCCCGGCCACCTGCTGCAGGATCTCGCGGCCTTCCGCGGCCATCGGCTCGATGGGGGTGCCCAGGTCTACGTGTTGGCCGGCCTTGATGGGCGTGCCGGCGATGTTGAACTGCATCATCGTGTCCTGCAGGTTGTAGAGGTTCAGGATCACGCCCATGCCGCCGGTGACCGTGGTGGGATGGGCGATGATCTGGTCGGCCGCCGTGGCCAGGTAGTACGCCCCGCCGGTGGAGATGTCCATCAGGCAAGCCACCACCGGCAGCCCGGTTTGCGAGCGAAACACGCACAGGTCGCGCCACATGATGTCGGTGGCCGTCACACCGCCGCCCGGGCTGTTGATTCGTACCACGACGGCCCGATAGCACGGATCGCCGGCCACGCGATCGAGTTTCTCGCGAAATATGGCCACGGGATTCTCGCCCGACGACAGAAGCCCCGTCATGTCGCGGTTCAACAGTAGCCCGTCGACGTCGATCAGCGCGATTTTGGCCTCGGAAGGCGGGCCCGGCACGACTTGCATTTCGGCCAAGGGCCCGCGGTCCTCGACCGTCGAGCTGTGCATGATCACACGGCTCTGCGTGATCGCCCGAAACGGTTTGCAACAGCCGGCCGTGGCGAGCAGGAGTGCGAGGAAGCAGATGGTGCGTGTTTTCATATTTCGGGATGTTGGTGCGTTTCACGCACCCTACCTAAGACGTGCTTTCCTTCGGCATCAACCGTACGACCCCTTTTTTCGTATCGACGGTTGCAGGCCCGTGAATCGGCTTGGGTCTGGGGGTGCGGGTTGTACCGGATATGTCGAGTTTGATGATCGGGCTGCCGTGTGCTAAGATATCGCGTACGAAAGGAGACCGACCCATGCTAGCGACCGTTCTAACGGCCCTGCTCGTGGCTGCCATGCCCGAGAACCCGGTGCTTGAAGAATTGACCACGCGGGTGAAACTGCCGGCACCGACGATGTCCGACGGGCTGGACGCCGCGGCCCAGCACGAGCGGATCAAACAGGTTGCCGGCCCGAATCGCCGGGTCAAGGACCTGACTCGCAAGTCGATAGTTAGTCCGTTTGTGCTGAAGATCGGCAAGAGAGCGGCCGGGCCCGACGAGCCGCTAATGAGGACGGTCGACGTCTGGTTCGTGGCCCATGGGTCGATCGAGCGGTTCTTCGACGAGACGTTCCTGGAAGACCTTGCCGGCACGGTCAACGCAGGTAAGAACGATCGGCTGCCGGTTTCCAAGGGTGCGATCGACAAAGAAGAACTGAAGCGGCGCGGGCTGGTCGTCGAGGATTCCGAGAATCGCAAGGAGCGATTCGTTTACAGCACGTTTGGGCTGTTCGATCGGGTGCTGGTGAGCGCCACGCGTCGGGTGATGGTAACCCGCGGCGACGAGTCGGTCCTGGTGGCCGCGATGATCGATCCCCGATTTACCGACGACCAGACGCATCCGAACCAATGGCAGAAGGTCACCTGGGACCAGCAGCGTCAAGCGACCCTGGGCCCACCGCAGCCGTACGTCTCGGGCGGGTTCTACACGAAGGTCACCAAGCTGGCCGACCCGCCCGGTGCGCTGTTTATCGAGCACCACCACCAGTTCGCCGAGCCGTCGGAGTGGTTCGACGGGAAGAACCTCTTGCGCTCGAAACTGCCGCTGGTCGTGCAAGACGCGGTCCGCAAGTTGCGCCGGAAGCTGCGGTAGGCTTTATGAGATCGCGACCACTGGTCGCGGCTTTACAGGGCGGGTAACAATCGTCCGTCCTGCATGCGGATGGTGCGGCCGGCTCGTTGGGCTAGGTTGTGGTCGTGGGTGACCATGACGATCGTGACGCCCTGCTGGGTGTGTAGCCGATCGAAGAGCTCGACGATTCCCGCGGCTGTGGCCGAGTCGAGGTTGCCGGTCGGTTCGTCGGCCAGGATCAACGACGGCCCGTTGGCTAGCGCCCGGGCGATGGCCACCCGCTGCCGTTCGCCGACGGAGAGCTGCTTCGGTCGATGGGTGGCCCGATGTCCCATGCCGACCGTTTCGAGAAGTTGTCGTGCTTTCTCGGCACGCGCTGCGTGCGGTAGCGAGGTCTCGAACATCGGCATCTGGACGTTTTCCAGGGCCGTCAGGACGGGTAGCAGGTGGAACGATTGGAACACGAACCCCAACTGGTCGCAGCGAAAACGGTCGAGGCTTTTCATGGCACTCAGCGGCTGGCCGTCGAAGTAGACTTCCCCTTCGGTGGGTCGATCCAAAGCGCCGAGCATGTTCAGCAAAGTCGACTTGCCGCAGCCGCTGGGCCCGGTGACGGCCACGTACTGGCCCCGGTCGATCGACAGCGAGACGTCGGCCAGCGCGTGGACCTGCCCGTCGGTGTAGAGTTTGCCAAGGTGCTCGGCCCGTAGCAGAGGTTGGCCATTACTCATGGTGCAGACCCTCCGTGGGCACGAGCCGTGCGGCGCGAAAGGCCGGATAGAGTCCGCCGGCGACGCCCACGAACAGGGCCACGGCGAACCCTTGCAGCACAACTTCGGGCGCAATGCCGCCGGCAACCAATCGCTCCGAGATCGGCAGCGTGCCGAGCAATTGCGTTAGTCCGATGGCCGCCAAGGTCCCTACGACGGCCCCGATCAATGCCAGCACGATCGATTCGCAGAGGATCATCTTCATCACGCTCCACTTCCGCCACCCGATCGCCCGCAGCACGGCCAGTTCTCGGGTTCGCTCGAAGACGGCGGTGAGCATGGTGTTGATCATGCCGATGGTACCCACCAGCAGGGCCACGGTCGAAGTCATCCAGGCGACGGCCCGGGCCATGCGAAGTTCGATGGCCGAATCGACCAGCTCGCGGGCGGGCAACACTTCGAGATTGGGGGCCAAGTCGGCGATCCTTTGTTGCAAGTCTTCCAGCGACTCGGCGTCGGAGTACTCCGCGACGATCAGAAAGGCCGTCACCTCGTCTTGGCGGTCCATCAGCCGTTGCAGCTCGGCCAACGGCATGACCATCGACCCGTTCTCGAAGATGGTGAAGCTTTCGTAGATGCCGACGACCTCGAACGGCTCGTCCTCGAAGACTTCGATCGTGTCGTGGACCTTCTTTTGCAGGTTTTTCGCAAGGACCTTCCCCAGCATGACGACCCGGGTGTCGTCGGGGGC
>SDBV01002109.1_pt1 | contig 29841 bp, 22 predicted proteins | sample 2277081 | NCBI WGS metagenome assembly SDBV01 (sample SAMN10402039, study PRJNA504765) | marine sediment metagenome | isolation source: marine sediment core GS10_PC15, 223 cmbsf | place: Arctic Ocean: Southern Knipovich Ridge | collected 2010
TCACTTTAATGACAGCGATGTCAACGGTGACCCGCAACATTTGTATGATATTTGTTCAGAGATAATCAGACGCGGTTTGAAAGTTACATTGGTTGGACAGCTGCGAGTTGATAAACATAATAAGAAAGAATATTTTGAGCATCTGTCAAAAGCGGGTTTTCGCCATTTGCGGTTTGGTGTTGACGGTTGGACTGATGTTGTCCTTCGTATTCTGAAGAAGGGTTATAATATGAAGCTGGTAGAACAGAATTTGCGAGACTGTCATGAATCCGGCATCTATACCACTATCAATATAATTCTTGGTGTGCCAGGGGAGACTGAGGAGGATATTGATGCGTCGATAGAGAACCTGGTAAACTGTAAAGGCTATTATGATGTTGTGGAAGGTATCAATACGTTGATTATGGGTGCAGGGAGTGAGTATTATAACGACCCTGGAAAGTATAATATACGTTTTCGAGGTGATAAAGAAGAGATTTACAGGAAAAACCCATATTTTATTCATACCGATTTATGGTACAGCGAGGAGCCGTATATAGATCAGGAGGTACGAATGAAACGATTGGATAAAATTTGTAATGAACTTTATAAACAGGGAATCAATATCGGAGGGTTCGCGGAGCGGGTATTGAAAAGCCTTAAGGAAAAGGGAGAAGTTGAGGTCTGATTAAGCCAGTAGGCTGGTTCAATTCGTTTTATTGCTCTTATTAAGATGCAAAAAGCGTTGGAATAACTATTTAGAATTTCATTTTTTTTTTTGTAAAGTAGTTATTATTTTTTACAAAAAAGTAACTTGAAATAAATACCCGTATACATATAATAGCGATGTAATGCGCAGAACACTCTGTGCTAACATCTGAATAAATACGAGAATAACCTTATTTATAGATTAAGGATAAACAACTTAAATTGAAAAAAGCGTTAATAGCAGGCATTACAGGTCAGCATAGCTCATGCCTCATCTCCTGCCATGGTTTTTGTCTTGCCGCCTTTACTTTTCGGATCTGGCCTAGTCAGGGTTGCCTCCAGAAGAAGTATTTTTAAACCGGAGAGACAATAAAACTGACATTGTGGTATATAGTAAATCGTCTATTATGTGTGCATACCACTTTGGCGGCTTATCGTTACTAATACGGAAAACAATATTTGAGAATAGAATAATAATAATGCAGAGACGGGAAAGCTTATTCAGGGGTTTTGTTCTATTTATATTTATGGTGTATGAAAAAAGAACGTTGATCATAGAGTTGGCCAAACGTGACATTATGACTCAATATGTAAGTTCTTTCCTTGGGTTTTTCTGGGTATTCATTAATCCACTGGTTATGATATCCATTTTATGGTTTGTATTTAGTGTGGGATTAAGGGTAAAACCTCAAGGAGATGTACCATTTGTTGTCTATTTGACTGCTGGAATGTCTATATGGAATACATTCTCTGCGGTCACTAGTCTTTCGACAGATGTCATAGTTGGTAACCCACATCTGGTAAAAAGGGTTGTTTTCAATTTAAGCATTCTGCCTATTGTCAAGCTGGTAGGCTCATTCGTAACCCATTCAGTCTTTTTGTTCTTGCTTATGATACTGATTCTGCTGCACGGGATGCCTTTTAGCGTATATTGGTTTCAAGCTTTGTATTATTTTGTGGCGATGAGTGTTTTAGCTTTGGGGTTGAGTTGGGCATTTTCGGCTATCAATGTCTTTGCCAGAGATACAAGTCAAATCGTAAAAATCATCTTACAATTCGGTTTTTGGGGTACTCCGATCTTTTGGGATATTGGTATTATGCCTCAAAAAGTGCAGTTTATTATGAAATTAAATCCCTTCTACTATATTGTCCAGGGATATCGGGAATCATTTATATACTTTGTCCCATTTTGGAAACATCCACTAACGACACTTTATTTTTGGACGGTTGCTATTTTACTATTTGCAACTGGAGCTTTAATTTTTAAACGCCTAAGACCCCATTTTGCTGATACAATCTAGTTGCCTTACAATTTACATCTATAAAGATCTGGATGTACACTTGTAATAGAAAGAGCATGCTTAACTTGTTTGGGTTACAACAAGTTAGGCGTTTAGTGCAAAGAAATTTATCTATAACGTCATTTCCACTTATGATATATTCCGAAAAAATGGCATAAATATATACGAAAAGTGTCTTTAATATTCGCTACAAACGAATTAAATCCCAACTTCAGCGATCTTTCTTTTCGAGATGAAAGTATTGGTTGTATCCCTCTGGCCTGCTCCCCATAAACTAATCCACACATAACTTAGTAGTATTGTTTAAAAATGTTAAAATGTTATTTAAAGGAGACTACTAATGAAAAAGAATAGACGGTCAGCAGGACAAATATTAAGAATACTTCATGAAATAGATGCCAGCCAGGCGCAGTGATAAGCCTTTTGGCTTTTACATTCCGAAAATGGAATTGACGGAAAGTTTTCCATCGATATACTCGCTGCTTTCAAGCTGCCGATGCCTCTCCTTATGACAAATTCCTTATAATCACTTAAAACAAGAAACACGATGAAATGAACCCTATTAAAGCCAATATAAAAATAGAGAAAAAAGGACATCAGTCAATAAAGATAGATAATGCGATCAAACAACGCTTTAGTCCTTTTCGTTGCATTACTTATAATGGCGGTTTAGAAGAGAAGAAAATCATTAATCTTCTCGGAGAGTACCTGATTTCAAAATACTCGGATATGGCCATATACGGTAAAGGCAAATTTTTTGATTATTTTCTAGAACATTTTCCTCCGGCAAAATCTCATTTTAAATATGTTATTGAAGATGACTCTTCAATAATTGGTTCTAAAATATCAGATATTCCGATTATTACAGTAAATCAATTACCCAGAGAGATAAAAACAGTTTTTCTATGTGAAACCCTGACAGTGCCTCGCATGCGAATGCAAAACAAACTACCTTCATATGTTGAAGTAGTTTCCCCTGAGATTATAAAAGAAATTGATTGGGAGGCGATTCCTGAACAAGCCTGGATACCTGAATATAATAGTATTTATCCTTTCCATATCCCTGAAATTGAATTTTTACCTGATCAGGATTTAATTTTGATTGATTGCCCTTCCAGGGATATGTCGCTTATGCCTAATGGCGTAGGATATGTTCACAATATTTTAAATAGAACACACATTACGTTTCAAACGTTTGATTTGAATATCGTGGTATACCATCGATTTCACATCCATCGTTTATTTGATGGTCCTGAAAAAATCACGACTCCTGAGGGGAAAGAGCTTCCTGATGATCCATGGCTTGCAGAAAATGAAGGAATCTGGCAATATCCAGACACTATTGAATATTTTCGCCCGGAACTTAATGAGATTGTAAATGCCTTGGTCAAAGTCCGCCCTAAAATACTTGCTTTGTCTATACATGCACGTAACATTAAATTTTCCAGGGAAGTAGTGCTTGAAGTGAGGAAATTATTACCTGATACTATCATTCTGGTTGGAGGCTATAGTTGTTACCAGTCAGAAATAGGGCTTAAAGCTTTCCCCGAATGTGATTACATGATAATAAGGGAGGCGGAATTAACACTACCTCCTCTTATAGAAAAATTAGTAGCAGGAGAGCGTCCAATCGGGCTGCCTGGTATTTTATCACGCTATGATTTACCTGAAACTCAATTTGTAGCGGGCCCACTGCCTCAAGATCTGGACGCTATCGAAATGCCTAAATATGATTGGGTGAACCTTAAAATTTATCGTAATTATAATCATTATCAACTTGTCCCGATCATTTCAAGCAGAGGATGTCGGTGGTCAAGATGCAGGTTTTGTGCAGAACGTATTTACTGGCGGGTACGTTCACCAGGAAATGTTGTAGATGAATTTGAATGGTTAGTAGATCACGGATGTGACCTTTTCATGTTCAATGAAAGTGATCTTAATGGGAAACCGGAAGTGTTATTAGCCATTTGTGACGAAATTATAAGAAGAAATTTGAAAGTCAGGTTGACAGGGCAGTTGCGTATACATAAGAAAAATGACAGGGCTTTTTTTGACAAACTTAAGGCTGCCGGTTTTTCAGCTTTACGTTTTGGAGTGGACGCATGGTCTGAGAATGGGTTGAAGATGCAGTGTAAGGGGTATCTACCAGGAATGATAAGTCAAAACCTTAAGGATTGTTGGGAAGCCGGAATCTTTAATGAAGTTAACACTGTTATTGGAGTTCCAGGTGAGACAGAGGAAGATATTGAAGAAACTATTGCCTTAATGAGTGAAAATAAACCGTATATAGGACGTATCGCAAATATTAATCCACTCATGTTAACTATTGGAAGTATTTATTGGGAAGATCCGGAAAAATATAATATCCATTTTCGCGAAGAGAAAAAGAAGATTTTTGAAGACTATCCTAACTCGATTTCCTCGCACTTGTGGTATAGTATTGAGCCTTATATTGATGAAAAAATACGAAACCAGCGTATGGAAAAAATCTTGTTGGGTTTGTACAATCATGGTTTTGAATTGGGGCCTTACGCAAAACACATAATTAAGAAAATGGGCGAAGGCATGGATGTTATGAGAGGAAACGATACTCGTGTTAAAAAAAATATAAAGTTGGAAAAGTTGATAAAAAAGGATGGAGTTAACGGCATGTCCTTGGAGGAACAACAAAAGAATAAAGTTTCACATAAGATCATTAAACTGGATAGAGGTTTTTATTTAATCAAGGATGTATGGGTTGATGGACAGCAAATCACCGATTATATTACTCATTATTTAAGTAGTGATGATACCGATGTCAAAATAATAAATGATATTGAATTAGAACCTGTAGGTACAGGATTTCATGGTTATAATCTTTTGCGTATAAAAGATGGCGGAGATGCATATGCCATAAAACAAGGATTCCCTTTTGATGCTGAGAAAGTACATTATGGTGGGTATGAGCCGGGAGTGTTCTTTCAAGGAAATAATATACGTGAAGTCCAAAACTGTGTAATTGATTATATTTCAAAAACTGATTCACTTCATTTAATGTATAGGGATTTCAATGTTTTGGCAAAAAGGGTAATAAAACGGAAATTATAGAGAATACAATCTGAATTAAGAGGTTAAAATAAAATGAGCACTACTGCCATTTCTGTCAGAAATATGAGTAAAAAATACCAACTTTATAAATCTCCAAAACATCGTCTGAAGGAGGCCCTGCACCCCTTTAGAAGAAAATATCATAATGAATTCTGGGCCTTGAAGGATGTATCGTTTGAGGTAAGGCAAGGAGAAACAGTTGGAATCATAGGACAAAACGGATCAGGCAAGTCTACGCTTTTACAGATTATCTGCGGTACCATGATACCTACTCAGGGAGAAGTTAAAACGAATGGAAGGATATCTGCTCTGCTGGAACTTGGGGCTGGATTCAACCCTGAATTTACTGGAAAGGATAACGTATATATAAACGGCTACATAATGGGGCTATCACGTGAAGAAATGGATGCACGTTATGCAGATATTGTTTCCTTTGCCGATATAGGTGATTTCATAAACCAGCCGGTAAAGATGTATTCAAGTGGTATGTTTGTTAGACTTGCTTTTGCGTGTACCGTTAATGTAAACCCGGATATTATGATTATAGATGAAGCATTGGCTGTTGGAGATGCCAGATTTCAAAGAAAATGCTTCGCAAGATTTGAAGAATTTCGCAAAAACAATAAAACTATTATGTTTGTTTCTCATAGTATAGAAACAATTAAGCTTATTTGTGATAGAACAATTTTACTGGAACAAGGACAGATAGTAGAGGACGGAAGCCCCAAAAATGTTGCTCATACTTACCATCTAATGTTGTTTGGAAATGAAATTAAATCTGACAAAATTGAATCTAGTGAAACTCGCATAGAATCAGTAGAAGAAGGTAATAATTTTATACGTAAATTAGAATCTAATACGAAAGAAACTACTAAAACTGATATGGAAATAGCGGAGGATACAAATTGGGTATTAGAGGTTGGAAGAAATGGTATTTTAGACCATGAAAATATTAAGCAGTTGGCCCTTCAGAAGCATAATAACTCTGATGACAAAACTAAATCAGACAAATTAAGACACGGCAATAAGGAAGCAGAAATTATTGATTATGGTATTCTTAATTTGAAGGGAGAGAGAACAACATATTTAGAGAGTAAAGAAAAATATGCTTTTTTCCTGCGAATATTCTTTCATAAGAACATAAATGATATTAGATTAGGATGTCATATAGTTAACATAAAAGGAGTTGTCCTTTATGGTATTAATACACAGGATCAAAAGATATTTATACCATCTCAAAAAAGAGGAAACATGCTTGAAACTCAATTTCATATACAAATGTGGCTAGTCCCGGGTGAATATTTTGCCAGTTTTGGGGCAGTGAGCCAAGATGAGTCAATAATTTATGACAGGAGATTTGATGCCCTTCATTTTAAGGTACATTCAAATTGTCTAATTATCAAACCAGAATCCTTGGTAAATTTAAATGCTAAGGTATTAGTAAAAAATCTCAGTTAGGTTTTTTTCAATGATGTCTAAGATTTTAACAGCACTCAATTTGAAGTTAAAAACAATACAATTCAGTAGGCAAAAGGCTAATAAAATAGAATTGCCAGCAGGAATTGAGATTGAACTAACTAATACATGTAATCTAAGATGCACAATGTGCCATGTTAGTTATGTAAAAAATGATAAGGAATATTTTGATACATCTCTACTCCCCAGATTGAATTCACTTAATGGAAAATGGATATCTGTTGGTGCTGGGTTTGAACCTGCTATACATCTAGAATTTAGCAAAATTATAAGATATTTTTCTGAGAGAAACTTCAAAATCGATCTCACCACTAATGGAACACTGTTTAAGAGAAAAATGATAGAAGAATTAAGAGATTACAATATAGAAAACGTAACGATTTCATTTGACAGCATCAAAAAGGAGATATATGAAAGGATTAGAAATGGAGCACAATTTGATCTTGCTTTAGAACGGATACTCTCATTTCGGAAAGAATTAACTCATAAAGACACACTTTTTGCGATTAATGTAACCCTGATGCAAAGTAATATTGATGGGTTGATAGAGTTTATTAATTTCTGGAATCAATACAATTTTCACCAAATAAGGTTGATATTTATGGTACTTCGGGATCTTAATGATAATCTCATACATGAAAGTCTTTATAGGAATAAAGAATATGCATTTCAAAAGATTGATGATGCCGCCGAACATGTCATCAAGAATAATCTCAAGATAAGTTTAAGTTCTCCTTATTTTAGACAATCCAAATTGAAAGTTCGTTATCCTGACAATTTTAATGGAAATATTGTGACTTCCAACAATAACGAACGAAAATTACTTCTTTCACCAAAATCATACTTTCAGTATGGTAAATATCCTGGTATGGCCGTTAGCTGTCGTTCACCTTTTGTTTTTGCCAGGATACTATTTAATGGGGATGTGCAATTATGTTATAAATATTCAATAGGGAATCTTAATGAGATGGATTTTAAGGATATATGGTATGGAGAGAGTGCGCAGCAAATAAGGAAAGAAATCATAACTAACCCTGAAGGGTGTTATACATGTGACTTATATAAGTTTTGCATATGTTCGGATAAGATTGATTTAGATAATAAAAAAAACTATTTTCAACAAGATATCATTTGAATTGTCAAAACAAATTGACTTTGATACGGAAGTTATAAAATTTCCTGTTCAAGATAATCCAGCCCAAATTAAATTAATTGAGGAAGGGTATAAGGAGTTTAATATCATATAAAGGTCAGTCTTTTGGTTTAGCACAGTATAAAGGGACCTTTGATACTAATAAAATTAAGAGCAAAGAATACCAAAAATGTTTTGCCGGAAACTCAATCGAAGAAGTAAAACAATTGATTGATAAACCCTCTTACTAATGAAGATTCGTCATGTCTGGAAATTACAAAAATAAGAAAATTTTTGTAATAGGCCCTCCAAGGGGAGGGTTTACCTTACTTATTAGTGTGGTAAATCTTTTATACCATTATCATGGTTTTCAAAAAGATGAGACTCAGCAAACAGTGAATAAATTTATTCCTTTTGTGGGGAAGTTTTTCGATAAAAGTATCAGTAATTATTTTAAAGACTATAATGTAAACTGTGATGATATTTTCTTTTCTAAAAAATTTCAGGATATAATGGGGGGACCAAAGTGGATTGATCCTGAAAATATGAATATGGCCTGTATCAGAAAATATTTTGGGATAGACGGACTAAATGATTTTACCTTTGTTATCTATTTACCTAAATTTGCCTTAGATTATCATGAAGTAGTCCATTCTCACTATAATCCTATTGCATGGACAAGTGATCCATATTACAAAGATTATAACAAGCTGGCTTCCATTAGAAACCCCATAGATATTATTCATTCTGCTGTGCACTCTATCAATGCACTTACCAGTGAATATATCCTGAGGCGTTTACCAAATGCTGATGTAGATAACATTAGAGAAGAGATGGCATTATATAAATTAACAGATATTAATTTTCTTGAAGGCCTAGTCTCCCCTCTATTAAAATATCTAAAAGATTTTGTTCAAGTAAAAGATCAATTCGTATACACTATGAAGTGGGAAGATCTTCTAGCGCAACCTGAAAAGACTATTCTTGAGATTGCTGGAAGTTGTGATATGGATATTACTAAAGAACTGGCAAATGGAATTTGGAAACGCCTGGATCGCAGGAATTTGATTCAGGACTATCCTCACCATTTTAGAAAAGGGGTAGTTGGAGATTGGAAAAACAATATTACTAATAGCCATTTAGAAATCTTTAAAAGGCATGGTTTCGAAGAATTACTTGTTGAATTTGGTTATGGCAAGATCGAATATTTTGACGAAAAGAAATACACCCCTACCCAAAAAAAGATCGAACAGCATCTTAAGAAAGGGGAACCTTATCAACATAACCTTGATGAAACACTCTTTACTTTTGCTTTTCAGAAATCTAATTTTACTTCTTCCAGATTCCAATTCAAGACAGACTTTCCCAGAGTTGGAGGGGTTAAAATAGAAAGGTCTACTTTCAAGGATGAGAAATTGTTAGAAGGCTTCACGAATAAAATAGGAAAAACAGTCGCAACAATCACTGACTTTCTAAATGACATTAGGGATATTAAATTAAATAGACAGCAAGACGAAACCAGTGCATTTGAGGAACTTGAGGGAAAATATCACGAAGTATTTAGTAGAGAGCTTTCTTCTGAGGAAATTAAAACCTATAAAGATAGCTTTGGAAGCTTGAATCAGAATACAGTGCCTGTTTTACTAGAATCCCGTAGGGATTATAATATTGTCAGGATAGGGAACCGGGTTTATGGAGTGCCTCAAAGTTTGGGTCCTATGGAGCTGGATAAACAAAATATAAATTCAATTCCGGAAATATTAGTTGGAGAAACTATTAAAGAAGTTAGAGATTTAATTGATACCTAAGTTAGGCGATTCAGGTGATAGTGTTAAAAAAGAGAGTAAAAAAAATTAATTATGCAATTATTAAAATTCTATAAAACATCAATTGAAGGACTTGACTTAGAAATAAAAAGCTTAATTCATACAGGGGCGAAACGCTTCCTGGTGGTTCAAGAGGATGAAAGAGATCAAACGTTAATAAAAAAATTTATTGATGAGAAGCTTACTTTTCATATTTTAAGGGATGTAGATTCCTCCCCATTTCAAGACAAAATAAAAGAATATGATGTGATTGTCCTTACTGAAGATAAAGATTTAAATTCTCTTTCAAAACAACTGCTTTCCTGTCTTGATATAGAGATGGGGGTTGTTTTGGCACCTTTAACAGACAATTATTTTATGAAACGCCCCTTTTTCTTGATGACTATTCCTAAATCTGGAACACACATGCTCACCAATATGCTTTCTCATTTAGATATACAACGTAACTATTCATACATTCCTGTTCCCGGCAAATACAGTACACTTGAAGATTATACTTACCATGCTCCGTGTAAAGAATTTATGCTGCGTGAATGGCCTGACCCTGTAGGCAGACATCCTTTTTTTCGCTCACCGGCTATATTTATGTATAGGAATCCCCTGGATATCATTGTTTCTGAACTTTCATGGTATAAAAAGCCTGAAATTGCTTTTTCCCATTACTTAAAAACTTTTGAAGACTCAGATGAAAAGTTGATGCATTTAATAGACGATCCTTTAGTTATAGGAACCATTCGGGACAGAATGAATATGTATATCGGATGGCTGAATTTCTCAAATGTGATCCCTATAAGTTACGAGGAGATCGTAGGAGCCAATGGGGGTGGGAGTGACATTGAACAGACAAAGACTATCTGGTCTTTACAATTAAAACTTCATATACCCGGCAATCCTGTAGAATTGTCTAAAACCATATATAATGATAAAAGTCCTACTTTTAATAAAGGGAATATTGGCCGTCACAAAAAACTTTTCAAAGAAATACATTATAAGCGTTTTAAAGCATTGCCTCAGGATTTTATGGGAAAGATGGGCTACGATATCAATAAAGTAGGAGTGCCAAAATATATAGACTATTATAGAAGGCGTCCTTTAGAATACTGGCAACCTACGGAAAAAGAGTTATGGGCGCAAAGACTAATAAAAGAGAATTTTATGGGTTACAATATTGTTGCCACTGCAGGGCAGTATGTTGCCGTGTCTTGCGAAAGAGGGACATTAGATCTTTCAAAGAAATCAGACCGAAAAAAAGAAGGCGTTCACATGGGATTTGAAAGTTTGGAAGAGGCAACCCAGTTTATTAAACAAAATTTTTACCTCCTTAAACCCCAATTACTTGACTCTTATCTAAATTTCAACCTCATTGGTTACAAGGATCGTATTTATGCCATTTTGCATGGGCTTGAAATAGACTTATTGGAAACAGGGAAAAGTGAAATCAAAAAATATCAAGATGAAAAGCGGTTATTCATTGGGGATACTATTGATGAGACAAAAGATTTTGTTAATCGGCTTGCACCAACCATAGGTTAGGATTAGAAAAGCGTTATATCCATAAGAGTGATAATGGTAAAATGTAGATCATGAAAACAGCAACAAAATATTTTTATGGTTGTATATATATAATTTTAACTTATTAAAAAAAAGGAGGATTAAAGGTGGGAAAATTTGGAATATTGTTATTGATTTTAATGTTCGTCTTCTATCCAAGAGTGGCGCATGCATACATAGACCCTGGTACAGGAAGCTTATTTTTTCAGTTATTTTTTATAATTATTACTGCAATTTTGAGTGCCTTTGCGTTCTTTTATAACAAGATAATAAAGGTCTTTAGTGCTATTATAGGTTTTTTTATTAAAAAAGATAAGGAAGGAGAAAAATCTCCGCTACAGAAAAAATGAATGGTAACAAAAACATTCCAAGCTCGTTTCGTGATCCAAGTGGATTTCTCTTTTATCAGGATGGCGCGATTTATCGCCAAATAAACCATATATACAAAGAGAATTATGATTTTCTTACTTGTTCGGGTCTTTATAAAACCCTTGTAGATGCTGAATTGCTGATTCGCCATGAAGAAGTCGATCTTGATTGCCCAAAGCATGATAACGTTTATAAAATAATTAGGCCTGAACCAATACAATTTGTATCATATCCATACGAATGGTGTTTTAGCCAATTGAAAGATGCCGCTTTACTCACGCTTGAGATTCAAAAGAAATCACTCAATTCTGGAATGATCCTAAAAGATGCTAGTGCTTACAATATACAGTTTAGGAAGGGTAAACCTATATTCATCGATACACTTTCTTTTGAAAAATACTGCGAAGGGAAACCATGGGCTGCTTATAGACAGTTCTGTCAACATTTTCTTGCACCTCTGGCGCTGGTGAAATATACAGATATACAGTTAATTCAATTACTTAGGGTGTATATGGATGGTGTTCCTTTGGCTTTGGCAAGTAAACTTCTTCCGTTCCGGACTCGTTTAAAATTTTCATTGCTTACACACATACATCTTCATGCTAAAAGCCAAAAACATTTTGCTGGTACATCATTAGATAAAGATAAAATAAAAAAAATGGAAAAGTACAAATTTAGTCGTACCTCCGTGTTAAGATTTGTTGATTATTTAGAATCTGCTGTGAAAAAACTGAAATGGAAACCTCAACATACTGAATGGGGAGATTATTATGAGGATACTAACTATTCTAAAGATGCCATATATCACAAAAAAGAGCTAGTTGCAAAATACTTAGATAAAGCTAATGCAAAAATTGTTTGGGACCTTGGTGCAAATGTAGGCTTGTTTAGTCGTATTGCTAGTGATAGAGGAATACAAACAATCTCCTTTGATATTGATTCTGCTGCAGTCGAAAAAAATTATCTTAAATGCGTTGGAAAAGGTGAAACGAACAACCTTCCACTTTTGCTTGATTTAACTAACCCAAGTCCTAATATGGGCTGGCAGAATCGGGAAAGAATGTCGATTATAGAGCGTAGTCCAGCAGCTACGGTGTTTGCACTAGCTTTAATTCACCATTTGGCTATCTCTAACAATCTGCCATTAAACATGATTGCTGACTTTTTTAGCCAAATTTGTAATACACTTATTATTGAATTCGTACCAAAAAATGATTCGCAAGTTCAAAGGCTCCTTTCTTTCAGAGAGGATATTTTCCCCAATTACACCCAACGAACCTTTGAGAAAGAATTTGATAAATATTTCGCAATACAAGATTTCGAGAAGATCAGAGATACTAAAAGAACTTTGTATTTAATGAAAAAGAGATAAACCTAAATATAGCCGCCAAGGAGAAAATTTTAACATAAAATTTAGAGATTTCGTAGCATTCATAGGGATATGGTTGATAAGTGTCTTTTTTCTAGTATCTGTGGAGTTCATCTTCCAGAGTACTAAGTTTTCTTATTTTGATACAATTCCCACATGGATACTCATCAAAGTCTTTTTTAACTCCATTTTTTTGCTGGTCCTACCTGGCATCGTCATAATAGGATTTTTCTATCTGATTACATTTGTTTATAAGAATGTAAAGCTATTAAGTAGAATGATTACAAGCATACTATTATTTACCCTCTCCTTTGCCTTGGTCTTTGTTTTTTTTCTGCATTTGACTACATGGCTATTTACAACTTATAAGGTTGACATACATAAAATATCGCTGACTATTAGATACACTATTTGGATTGCTCTTATTTTTCTTGGTTTTTTTATATATCACTACAGAAGCTATTCTATATACTCATTCTTTAGTCAACGATATAGGTATATCTTATCTGTGTTAAGCTTATGTGCTTTTATTAGCTTAATAAGTATTGCGTTTGAATATCCTAAATACGTTCAAACTCCTCAAATTTCTAAAATTAAAAGTAAAAAGAATCTTCCAAATATCATATTATTCTCCTCAGATGGTCTTAATCCTGAGCATATGAGTGTATACGGATATGAAAGGGACACTACTCCGAATCTCTGTGAACTGGCGAAATCAAGCAGTATATTTTTTAGGGCATATGGCAATGCTACTACTTCAAGGGGCAGTGCTACCAGCATCTTAACAGGGAAGTATCCTGTTACAACTAAAGTACTTCAGCAAATGAATATTTTGCATGGCGTGGATTCGTTCCAACATCTGCCTGGTATACTCAAATCCCTCGGTTACTACAATATCGACACAGGGCCATCAACACAAACCGTTCCAACTACAATCAACTTGCGCAATGGGTTTGATGAGGTAAACGGTCGTCAAATACCTTTAACATTTGGTCAGTTGTCCTCAACCAATACATTGATAAAGATTTTCAATATTGAAATGTATTTCTACTATAATATTGCGAATCGATTTTTAGAAAGAATTGGCAAGTATAAGTATACCGTTACTGGGTTGTCTGATTTAAAAATGGTTAAGACCGTTGAAAAGGCCCTAAGGGAGGTAGATGCACCAATTTTTGCTCATTTACATCTATTGGAAACTCACCCTCACCCACGTACAAAAACCTACGAAAACTTTCTCAAGAAATTTTCCAAAGGCAAACAACCGAGTCCCATAGATCGTGATTTATATGATGATGCTATGTATAGTATGGATTATTACTTTGGCGAATTGATTCGGGCATTAAAAGAAAATAATGAATTCGAAAACACTCTGATTGTATTTTTTACCGATCACGGAATGGAAGTTTTACATGGGCATATTGTCACCGTTTTACCTTTGATCGTAAAATTTCCAGGTAAAAACCAACCTGAATCTTGTTATTTCCCTGTACAGTATTTGGATATCACCCCCTCCATTTTAAAATGGTTGAATATGCCAATTCCGGAATGGATGGAAGGAAAGCCATTTTTGGTAAATTGTAATGATGTAGCACCTGAAATGTATAACAATCGTCCCATATACACGTTTTCTGAGCGTCCAAAGCGCCCTGGTATTGAGCTGGCTAACATAATTATGGATAATTACTACTGTACCTTTTGCCTCTCCGTCCCAGACATAACGCTATACGATACAAGAAAGAGCCCATATATATTCACTCAAATCCACGATAATAATTTAAGTCAAAAATATATAAAATTACTAATGTCTTTTTTATCCGAGAAAGGAATCGAACTACCAAATAGTGGGAAAAAGTTAAAAGTGGTTATGCAAGATTATCTTGGCTTTAAAATTATTCATGATATAGATTGTCAATCATATTATGCATTGCAAAATCCTCAAACCGAAACGATTCTTGGAAAGATTCACTTCAGCGATCACAGGCGCCTTTTCGTTAATAATAGCATTGCAAATTCTAAATCATCAATTGAAAACTTTTGGGATCGAAGGGAAAAAACAAAACAAGAAAAAGCTAAAATAGCTAAAGAAGTGGATATTTGTAGACCTCAATTAATAGAGGGTTATTCCGGATTTAATATAGTCAATTACAAGGGTATCTTCTATGGGGTAAATCGTTCGGAAGGCCCACTGAATATTATGGATATTCGAACCAAAGCAAAATTGCCGTGGGTATCCAGCGAATCTATGGTAGAAGTAAAGTCAAAAATAAATGAACTTATAAGGTAAACCAACCAACGTAGATTTAAGGGTACATAATTTAGAGCGGGGACAAGATGGACATAAGGGTATTTATCAAAAAGGACTCGCAGGTTAAAAAGGCCAAGGAACTTGTTGCTCGGTGTCTGATGAATTATCAACTTGTAGATCGGTTGCCCGTTCAAGAAGCAAAGATCACGGCAGGTCAATAAGATGGGGGTATGGTTCTGTCTAACAAAAAATTAAATGAAAGTTATATTTGAACATAACAAGTCTGATTCTCCGACAGTCAGTATCATCCTTCTCGACTGGAACTGTCGGGAAAGTTTTCACATCTTCAATTATCTTCAAAACCAGACAGTTCCAAGAGAGCAGTATGAAATAATCTGGATTGAATATTACAACAGGCATCCTGCGGAAATAGAAAAGATGCTGAAGGAAGGTGAAGAAGCTGGCAAGCTTCCAATTGTGGATAAGTGGATAGTAATGGAGATGCCAGACAGTCTCTATTACCACAAACACCTTATGTATAACATTGGTATTGTAGCCAGTAAAGGTAAAATTATCACCATCTGCGATTCTGATGGTATTGTCAAACCAAGCTTTGTGGAATCCATTATCAAGTCATTTAAAGAAGATAGCAATATTGTCTTACATATGGACGAAGTTCGAAATAAAGATCGCAGATTTTATCCATTCAATTATCCTTCGATAGAAGAGATTACGGGTGGTGGTTGTATTAATTACAAGGATGGCAAGACGACAGGTTTGTTTGACACGAAGGATATTGTTCACACCAGAAATTATGGTTCCTGTATGTGTGCTCTTCGTGAAGACCTTATAAACATTGGTGGTGCGGATGAACATATTGATTATCTTGGCCATGTCTGTGGTCCCTATGAGATGACATACCGATTGGTTAATGCAGGAAAAAAAGAGGTATGGCATCAGGAGGAGTTTCTCTATCACGTATGGCATCCTGGAACCGATGGTGATAACAATTACATTGGTCCGCACGATGGCCACAATATGTCAACTACAGCTTTAGACGTTCGTCATAATCGCAGGGTGTTTCCCCTTGTAGAAAATGAAGTTGTAAAATCTATACGCATAAATCAATGTGATACACATGAACTGGATAAAACCATCGATCCGGCATATTTTCATGATTGGACACACGAGATTATGGCCAAGAGTTCTAAATTTAAAAAATTGTATCATCTTGAATTGACTGGTTCGTATAAGGGATATAATCTCTTAAATGGCCATAAACTATTCTATGCCGTTCCGCAAATCCTGGGGCCTATGGATCTAACCAATGAAGAACAACGTAATCATCCTATGATTTTATCTGCTGAGACACAGGAGGAATTAGAAAAGAAGATAGATCAATTTTCTCCTCAGGTTTTAAAGAGTTACTTTCGTGAAAGATATAAAAACACGTGTTTTGTTCGGAATGTTGCTGAGGAACTGGTATTCCGGTTGCACGGGAGATACATGGCGATTCAATTATCCACAGCAAGCCTTAACAAAGAAAATAATGTTTCCGTTTTAGATCACCAATCAATTAGCAACAGATTTCTAATTAAACTGGCTTTGCTGATTAAATCGAACAGATATACACGACGCTTAGCCCTTGGCGTAAAATGGTTACTTAGTATCTGTTACAGAAAACTACTGCTTAAAAAAGGTAGGTGCTTTTTCTGCAGCCAGACTTATGGCAGTAGAAACGACTCTACATAAATATTTAAAATTGGTTTTCCGCAACAGAAACTACTTAAGAAGGCTTTTGGCAAGTATTTTCAGTATCCTCACTGAATACGGAAGTATGTTAAAACAATAAACATACAATAAAGAGTGTCAAGTGGGAAGTATGACTGTCAAATTAAAATGAAACTGAAGTCTATGACGGCAGATCATCATATGAAAAATGTTTGATAGCCGTTCATATTCCGATTGAACCGTATTCCTTGTCGCGGGAATAATATGATTTAATATAATGGTTTTTCCAAGTGTAATACAAGTGCTATAACGCGTTATTTGATTATTGTATTTGCGCTTGTCATGTGTTACGCTCCCCCATTCTTTTATGTGCGGTACTCATTGCCGCCTCCCCCTTGTAAAATTACCTGTAAAATTATATATTTATTTTTCTTGCTTCTCACTTTAAACTATGAAGAAAATAGACGCTGTTGTTTTAGCAGGTGGACTTGGTACAAGATTGAGAGGCGTTGTGCCAGAATTGCCCAAAGCACTTGCTCCTGTTAACAATAAACCATTTTTGGATATAATATTATCTTCCTTAAGTGAATGGGAATGCATAGAAAAAGTAGTAATCGCTGTTGGGTATATGGCTGATAAGATTATTGAAAGGTATAGGGATACTTCAAGATACAATTTTAAGATACTTTTTTCAGTTGAAGAGGAGCTTTTAGGGACAGGGGGTGCAATAAAAAAAGTATTACCACAAACGGAAACAGATAATGTCCTGGTTCTTAATGGAGATTCTTATGTAGAAATAGATTTATGCGATCTTGTAAAAAAACATATGGAAACGAGCGCATCGATGACTATTGTACTTAGAAACGTTGAAAATGCAAGCAGATATGGCAGGGTTAAACTCAATAGTGATAACAGGATTGTATGTTTCGAAGAAAAAGCTCCTGAACTTTCAAAGGGATACATCAATGCAGGTATGTATCTGATTAAAAGAAAACTTTTTGATGATGTAAAAGATAATAATGTAATTTCTCTTGAAAAAGAGTTATTGCCAGTATTCATAAGAAAAGGAGTGTATGGTTATATTAGTTGCGGTAAATTTATAGATATAGGAATTCCGGAAACATATAAAATTGCTGATAAATACCTTAAGGAGGGTTGTTAATGGGAAATGAAAGGATTTTAGTTGCTGGCGGAGCAGGATATCTTGGTTCAATTCTTGTTCCTACATTATTAAATAAAGGATATAAGGTGACGGCCTTGGACTCTTTGATGCATAACCAGCATTCATTAAGTGAATGTTGTTCAAACTCAGATTTCGATTTCGTAAAAGGTGATATATGTGATGAACAATTAATGTCGTCACTTATTCCCAAATTTGATATTATTATTATGCTTGCTGCAATAGTAGGAGCGCCTGCATGTAAAGTCAATCCATCATTAACACAACTTGTAAATTATGATGCCCCGGTAGCGATGATTAAGAAGCTTTCTCCGGCACAAAAGGCCATTTTCCCAACGACAAATAGTGGATACGGTATCGGTGAAAAGGATAAATTATGCACAGAAGAATCACCGCTAAGGCCATTATCGGAATACGGGAAACATAAGGTAGAGCTTGAAAAGGCTTTTTTGGATGCTGGAAATGCAATAACATTCAGATTGGCTACAGTCTTTGGCATGAGCCCAAGGATGAGAATGGATCTTCTTGTAAATGATTTTATCTATAGAGCATTTAAAGACCGTTTTATTGTGCTTTTTGAAGAACATTTTCGTAGAAATTTTGTCCATGTCAGGGATGTTGCTAAGGCTTTTCTATTCGGAATTGATAACTATGATAAAATGAAAGGTGAGCCTTTTAACGTGGGCTTAAGTACTGCAAACCTGACCAAAAGGCAGTTGTGTGAAAAGATTAAGGAGTATGTGCCTGAATTTTATATACATTCGGCTCCAGTGGGAGAGGATCCTGATAAAAGAGATTATCTTGTCAGCAACGAGAAAATTGAGTCTTTAGGCTGGAAGCCGGATTATTCATTAGATGATGGAATTAAGGAATTGCTCAAAGGTTACCAAATACTTAAACCCAATCAATTTGCAAATGTGTAAATAGTTGAACCATACGGAGGGACTGGATGAAAATCTTTGAATCTAATCCTGAAAAGTATGTTCACTTTGTCTAACTTTACTATATATGCCTTTATTGAAGTAGAATAGATGATAATTTCAAGAACACCTCATAGAATTTCATTTTTTGGTGGCGGAACGGATTATCCTGATTATTACCTGAAACATGGAGGTAAGGTTTTAGGGACTGCAATTGATAAATATTGTTACATCAGCCTTAGAAAACTACCTCCTTATTTTGAGTATAAACATCGAGTGGTTTATTCTAAAATGGAGAATGTTAATACCGCCGATGAAATAATCCATCCTGCAGTAAGGGAAACATTGAAATATTTAAATGTTGATTTTGGTGTTTCTGTTCACCACGATGGAGACATTCCAGCGAGAAGTGGAATGGGATCGAGTTCAGCTTTTACCGTGGGGATACTTAACTCATTACATGCTCTTAATGGCAAAATGATTTCAAGGGAAGAGTTGACAAGTGAGGCTATATACGTAGAACAGAAATTGATCAAGGAAAGCGTTGGCTCTCAAGATCAAACATTTGCTGCCCACGGAGGCTTCAACATGATTGAATTTTTGCAGAATGGAGAGATATTTGTAGAACCAATTATTATAACGCCTGAAAGGCTTAAGGCATTTGAAGATAGACTGATGCTTTTTTTTACCGGTCTCTCCAGGATGGCTTCAGATATTGCCAGTGATAAAATTAAGAATATTCCAAACAATAAACAAAGCCTATCTCGAATGAAAGACCTTGTTGGCGAAGCCTATAAAATAATCATTTCACCAAATAGGGACCTAAGTGGGTTTGGTGAGCTTATGAATGAAACGTGGGAATTAAAGAAAAATTTATCTGGTAAGGTAAGCAATCAGGAGATAGAAGAAATATATGCCGTGGCTATGAAAAATGGCGCTATTGGAGGAAAGCTTTGCGGGGCGGGAGGTGGTGGTTTTATGCTTTTTTACGTAGAGCCTCATAACCAACAGAAAGTAAGAGAGGTCTTGAATGGGTATTTACATGTTCCTTTCAAATTCGATTTTGATGGATCAAAAATCATAGTATATAAGCCCAATTAAAGAAATTACGATTTGCGATTTCAGAATTACGATTTAAACTAATATGCTAACAACAATTATGTTAAGAATGAGGAAAACATGGAATTAAATTGGGCATTAATGAAAAACAACATAACACGTGCTGATCTAGATACGCTAATAGATTTTCTCCAACAAGACGACCCTATTTTAACCCAGTCAACGCAGGTTCTGGAATTTGAAAGAGAGTGGTCTGAATGGTTGGGCGTGAAATATTCTGTGTATGTTAATTCAGGCGCATCAGCAAATCTTTTAACCATCACAGCTTTAAAATATCTTTATGGTGGAGGAGAAATTATCGTACCAACACTTACCTGGGTTTCTGATATTGCGTCCTTAATGCAGAATGGTTTTAAACCGGTATTTGCAGATATTAATCCAAGAAACCTATGCATGGATGACACGCAAGTGATATCTAAACTTACGGATCAGACAAGAGCCGTATTCATAACACATGTACAGGGTTTTAATGGCTTGACAGACCGATTACTCAAAGTTTTGGAATACAGAAATATCCCTCTTATCGAGGATGTATGTGAATCTCATGGAGCAACATTCAAGGGTCAAAAATTAGGTACTTTTGGTTTAATATCCAATTTTTCTTTTTATTACGCTCATCATTTAAGCACTATAGAAGGTGGAATGGTATGTACAAATGATAAGAAAATTTACGAAATGATCCGTATGCTGAGGTCTCATGGTATGGTGCGAGAGGCAAATGACGATGTAACAAAACAAGAATATATTGACAAACATCCCGACCTGTCTCCCGATTTTATTTTTGCTTATCCTGCGTACAATGTGCGTAACACGGAGATAGGTGCTGTTCTTGGCAGAAACCAGCTGAAACGTTTGGATGCAAATAACGAAAAAAGAAAAAGAAATTTTGAACTTTTCCTAACAAACCTTGACTCGACGAAGTACAGAACTGCCTTTGAATTAGAAGGAAGCTGCAATTATGCACTTAATCTTGTACTTGAGGATCCTGATCCTGCTTTCCGGGATAAAGTTGAACAATTGTTAACTCAAGCAAAGGTTGAATTCCGGCGTGGCAGCGCTGGTGGTGGCAATCAACTAAGACAGCCATATTTAAAAGAAATTATGCCTGAAAAAGAGTATGAAAAATATCCTGAAGTAGAACATATTCATTTTTATGGATATTACATTGGTAATTACCCGGACCTGGAAGAGAAAAAAATTATTATGCTTTGCAATATACTGAATAGTGTAGAAATTAACTGATATTTTGGCATAACATCCAATCATTAAAACCATAATTCTCATTTCCTCCTACTCTAAAATAATAAACCTCTTTAACAAATTGTAATGAATAAAGATTCAAAAATCTATGTGGCTGGTCATACTGGTTTATTAGGCACAGCGCTTATTGAAAAATTGAAGGCAAAAGGTTTTAATGATATAGTTACATGTACACATGAAGAACTGGATTTAACTGAAAGTAGAGAGGTTAATAAACTTTTCGAACGTAACAAGCCAGAATACGTTTTTTTGGCAGCAGGTAAAACAGGTGGTGTTATGGCAAACAAGACCTTTCCTGCTGAATTCCTGCATGTAAATATTGTTATACAGGACAATGTGTTTGAAGCTGCTCAAAGGTATGAAGTAAAGCATCTCATTTTTTACGGTTCATCATGTGTATATCCCAAAAATTGCGAACAACCCATAAAGGAGGAATATTTACTGACAGGAAAAATAGAAGAGACTAGCGATGCCTACGCAACCGCCAAAATTGCCGGGATAATCTCATGTAAAGCATATAATACTCAATATAATGCTAATAGATTCATTGCCCTTGTCCCAAACTCCATGTATGGTTACAACGATAATTTCGATAAAGATAATTCTCATGTCATGGCTGCGCTTATCGGGAAAATTCACGACGCAAAGGTAGACGGAAAGGATGAAGTAGCTCTTTGGGGCAGTGGCTCCCCAAGGAGAGAGTTTCTTTTTTGTGAAGATGCTGCCGATGCATCGATTTTTGCAATGGAAAATTCTGATGAATTGGAAAACAGGCATTACAACATAGGGACCGGTAAAGATTACTCAATAAAAGAATTAGCAAATATTATTAAATCCATTATAGGATATGATGGTAAGATTTTATGGGATACAAACAAACCAGATGGAACACCAAGAAAGCTTTTAGATAGTTCACGGTTTTTAGGCTTTGGTTGGAAACCATCAGTACCTTTAGAGAGGGGATTACGCTTAACTTATAAATGGTATTTAAAGAATTTAGAAATAAAGAGAACTCAATGAAAAACAATGACCTGGATAATGCAAAATTATATGATTCTTTAAAACAAAAAGCACTGTGGGTTAGGCAGGAAACTCTTAAAATACATAGACATGCCCCAGAAACAAGATTGGCATCGTCCTTATCCGATGTGGAAATATTTACTGTTTTATATTATGGCGATATTTTGAAATTCGATCCGAAGAATATCCATTGGGAAAATAGAGACAGATTTATAATAAGCAAGGGACATGGAGCAATTTCTTTATATCCTATATTAGCTGACCTGGGTTATTTTGATAAAGAGGAATTGGGAAGAGTATGTGATAAGGACTCTTTTCTAGGGGGTATTCCGGATCCTGGGATTCCCGGATTTGAAACTGTCAACGGTTCTCTAGGACATGGACTAGGTGTTGCATGTGGTATATCTATAGCTTTAAAGAGAAAAAACTCAAATTCTAAAGTGTTCGTTTTAATGGGTGATGGGGAATTGTTTGAAGGATCAGTATGGGAAGCAATTCTTTTCGCTGCGCACCATAAACTGAACAACTTAACCGTCATTATTGATAACAATAGAATTTCAATGCTTGATTATTGTAAAAACATAAAAGATTTGGGTGTACTACAGGATAAGTTCGAAGGGTTTAACTGGAATACTAAAACGGTCGACGGCCATGATGTAGAACAACTATATTTAGCCATAACAGGTTTTGAAAAACATGAGAATAATCAACCAAATGTTTTAATTGCAAATACAATAAAAGGAAAAGGCGTTCCTCAATTGGAAAAGGATGTTCTTTGTCATATAAAATCATTAAAAGAGAATGAGGTAGACGATCTGCTTAGAGAACTGAAATGAAAGATAATACCCCACAAATAATGAGAGATGTTTTAATAGAGCAGATTTATCAAAGGATGCATGATGATAAGAAGATTTTCTTCTTATCTGCCGATTTAGGGTCTCCTGTTCTAGATAAAGTTAGAGAACAATTTGAAGATAGATTCATAAATGTTGGTATCGCTGAGCAAAATCTCATAAATGTTTCCACGGGGTTGGCATTTGAGGGCTTTACTGTATACGCTTATGCCATAGCTCCATTCTTAACAATGAGAGCATACGAACAGATTAGGGTAAATTTATCTCTATCCTCAGAGTTAATGGAATTAAATGTAAACTTAATTGGAGTGGGGGCTGGCTTAAGCTATGATGTATCAGGCCCGACGCACCATTGTATTGAGGATATCATCATAATGAGAGCCTTGCCTAATTTTATAACAATTTCACCAAGCGACTCGAAAATAGCAGAAGGGTTGGTAGATTACACAATAGATGTCAAAAAACCTAAATATATAAGGTTGGATGCAAAACCAGTACCTCAAATATACGACAAAACAGAAGACTTTAATTTAGAGAGGGGATTCTGTGAATTAATAAAAGGAGAGAAAATATGTGTAGTCGCTACTGGATTTATGACCCACAAGGCACTTAATGCAGCAAACAGGCTTCAAGAAGATAAAATTAGTGTTGGCGTTCTGGATATGATAATACTGAAACCCGTAAATGATGAGTTGTTATATGATTCGCTGAAGAATTATGAATATATCATTACAATAGAAGAGGGCTTTATAAATAAAGGTGGTCTTGATAGCCTTATCTTAAACGTAATTAACAAATACAAATTGGATATACAATTAAAAAATTTGGGTTTTGATGATAAATATGTCTTTGGCCTGGGTGGTAGAGACCATTTACATAAAATAAACAACCTGGACGAAGAAAGTATTATTGAAATTGCTAAAGAATATTTAAGTGGGACTTGAAATGACAGCTAGGAAAGCAGACGTGGTATTGATAAATCCTGGAGATAGGAAGCAGATATATCAGGACCTGGCAAATACCATATCAGCTATTGAACCACCGTTTTGGGTTGCTGTACTAGGTGCATTTCTAAGGAACAGTGGTTTTGGTGTTGAAATAATAGATGCCAATGCAGAAAACATCTCTCCTGAAGAAGTATCAAACTTAGTTAATGAAATTAAACCATATTTATCTGCTGTCATAGTTTATGGTTCCCAACCTTCCGCTTCTACTCAGAATATGACCATTGCAGGGAAAATCTGCACAGCATTGAAGAATAATACCTCTTCAAAAGTTGCCGCAGGAGGTTTGCATCCATCAGCGCTTCCGAAGAGAACACTGGAGGAAGAGAAAATTGACTTTGTAATAGTAGGCGAAGGTTTTTATGCTCTAAAGGGCCTGATTGAAGTATTGAAGGTACCATCAGACGATTTTTCCGGTATTCCAGGTCTCTGGTTTCTTGATAATGGGACAGTCAGGAACAACCCTCAGGCCTCTCTGATAAAGGACTTGGATGAGGTGCTGCCTGTTGCCGCCTGGGATCTGCTGCCTATGGGAAAATACAGAGCCCATAATTGGCACTGTTTTGATAATATTAATGATCGAATACCTTATGGAGCAATATACACAAGCTTGGGCTGTCCTTACAGTTGCGTATTTTGTTGTATAAATGCTCCTTTTGGAAAACCTGGGATAAGGTATAGAACTCCTAAACTGGTTGTTGAAGAGATAGGGTTATTGGTAAACAGCTACGGAATAAAAAATATAAAAATTGTCGACGAACTCTTTGTCTTGAGTGAAAAACATTACATGACTATCGTCGAATTGCTAATTGAGAGAGGATACGGCTTAAATATCTGGGCATATGCCAGAGTTGATACTGTTAAGCTTGCAAATCTTCAAAAGATGAAAAAAGCCGGTATTAACTGGCTGGCATTGGGAATTGAATCTGCAAACCCTGACGTAAGGGACGGTGCATCTAAAAAAATGAGAGTAAACGACATAAAAAAAGTTGTTAGAACCATACAAGAGGCAGGAATAAGGGTAATAGGTAACTATATTTTCGGCCTTCCGGAAGATACAAATGAAACAATGCAGGAGACTCTTGATATGGCGATAGACTTAAACTGTGAGTTTGCAAATTTCTACTCTGGTATGGCATACCCGGGATCACAATTGTATGAAATGGCTGTCAAGGAATGCTGGGAGTTGCCAGAAGAGTGGCATGGCTATTCGCAGCACTCCTATGATATCTTACCTTTGCCAACTAAATATATAAGTGCCAGGGAAGTTTTGAAATTTAGAGATGATGCCTTTCATGCCTATTTTTCTAATTCCAATTATGTAAAGTCGATAGAAAAAAAATTTGGAAGAGATGTAAGAGAACACATAGAACTGATAAGTTCCACAAGATTGAAGAGAAAGATATTGGAAGATTAATAAACAATAATGAAAATTATAGTGGTCACAACTCAGAAAGGATGAAGGGACACAAGCTGTGTTTTTCCCGGGCCTGTCTTGAGTATCACTTGGTTTATAAAACAACCCGAGAATTCTACAATAGACCTATGCACTTGACTAAAGCGGTTAGGTCTATCCAAAAGTTCATCGTATAGTAAGTATACGATCTCGATTAATACCCAGCTTCTCCAGTCTAGTCAGGTAAACTGGTACATTCACAAAAGCAGCTATAATCACGGTTTCATCCACCTTTGTGAACTGCTCCTCGGAGATAACCTCATGACCGAATAGGCGCGTGTGTACGTTGGGATGGAAAGGACAGATGCTTCGGATTGTGATGGGCAAATATTTTGACATGACACAGAGAATTCTGGCCGCATCACCATCGCCATAAACTATAATATTTTGTCTGCCTGATTGTTCAGCATAAGCAAGGGTAAGCCAACATGCCCGGAACCAGTGCTTATTGAATGCGAGTATCCGTTTGAGGAAATACATAAGTGCGTTAATTTTTCGCAACCACTCTTTTGTTGCTGAATGATGGTAGCGTCTTGAAGCCCATGTGCGGGCATTATATTTAACCTTTAATTGCCGCCACACTATCCCAGGTACGATCGGAAGTAATGCGAAGAGATGGAATCTATTGAACTTTCGTCCAAACAGTGGGCTTAGAACCTGAGGCCTGAGACTATCTGTAGAATCGCTGCCATCGCGTACTTTAAGTGTGATGCTCCTCTTTCCCAGGGAGTAGTGGCGTTCAGTGCTTGTCAAGAGCTTATACTGCCAATCATTAAGCCATAGTGGATCGATCAAAGCATCGAGTAATCTCTGATCTCCTATGCTAGCCAACCTATTTCGTAACAGAGCTATGGCGGGGTTCTCTGCAAATGGCAATGTCTGACCGTGTGCCCGGCACCATAGTGCACGGAGGGATATGTGGAGTCCGTCATGAGGGCCAGCGAAGTTCTGGTCACCAGCCTGGCCAGGGTGCCAGACATGATACAACCATTCATGACTGTGCCACATTTCTCGTTTGCCTGCATTAACAAGGCGCCATGTTATTTCATAAGGCCCACAAATATGTCCAAGATAGTCGATGTGCATATCCGCTCCCCCAATGGCAATCATGTCGTCTCTCAGCGCAGCCATGCAAGCACCGTAGTTTCGAGAGTGCAGGGGATCGCTTGTATCCAGTAAGCCAGTCGGCATACCATTTACCCAATTAATACTCCCGAAGCCTGTAACTTCGTCAAAGGTGGGATGGTTGAATGGATAAAAACTAGGATCGTTATTGCGTACTTCGTCCAGATGCAATACTATATTCTCGTTTTGTTTAAATGACTCTATAATTGACTTGACAAATGTAGGCCGTACCATCGCATCAGAGTCGCACCAGCATATGATGCGTCCATTGGCCAGGCAAATGCCCAAATTCATCATTAGATGCTTATGATAACACAACCCTTCTGGCATTTCCATTATGGCGTAAATATCAACAGGTAGGGTTTTACCCGCTACTCTGGCGGCATCTATACGCTTACATAGCTCAGCAGATGGATTGAAACCATACTCAATCCATATAAGCTCATAGCGGCAACGGTTAATAGACTGGTCAGCAAGATAGTCTAAAATGTGGAAACTTTCACGACAAGACCAGTCCATCAGGATAAAGCTGATATCAACCTCATTTCCAGGTTGTTCATTGACTAAGAATCGCATAATGCCCTCTGTTGGATATGATTTGCTAGAGAATCTGCCACAATCTGCCGCTCATGCTCCCAGGCTATGTAGGTTAGTTCGTCAGCAGCCAATCGTGGCTTAATATAGGTATCATCTATCTCGGCCTTACCGGCTTCATGATGCAGATGCTCAATTATGACATCCTCAAGGTATTCGAATCTATAATACCCTAGAGCGTAGAGCTTTCTAAATAAGTCTAGCAGATGGGTATCTATGTAGTCGCGATTATAGTCCTCTGGACAAATCCCACCTATTAATTTACAGAGATCCCGAGAAAGCGTGGGGAAGTTTGGTATGTCTGATCCGCGGAACAGGTCATTGCACCATACTAGGGCTACTCCATCAGGATATTTGTCAAAAACCCCTAAGATTCTCGTATCCCACCCTTTAGTTCGACAGACGGCGTCATCGTTGAGTAAAAGAATATACGGTGAGGAGCTGGCCTCATAGCATTGTCGTGTCATTTCACCCATACTTGTCCGCCTGCCAACGAGCTTGACGAGATTTAATCCGGATTTTTCTAAAGCTTGGCTTTCGTAATCATCGTTGTCTATATAGAGAATAATCTCCAGCCTATCAGCCTTATCAGCGGTTGCTTCAATGCTGTGGAATAGCCGATTGACTGAGTCAACCCGATGCCGTGTTGGAAGAATAATGCTGATAAGAGGTTTGTTAGTCATTCTATATTAATGTGATAAGTAATCGTTATTTAAACTTATAGAAACATTAAAACAAGAAATCGAGAAAAAGCAACTTTTTTCAATTTTGGCCAGAATGTATTTTTTCCAACCATAAGAATAATTTTAAAAACCATGTGAAGATAGAAAATGTGATTGGTTTAACACTCTCAGAAAAGTTATGAGCACACTCCCAGAGATGTTTTAAGGGTGTATAAATTTTAAGTATTAAATCAAAACTATAAAGGATATAAAGTTCTCTTTGACAAATAATAACACTATGATTAGTTATTTGATAGCAAGACTAGAAAACATCCTTGACAGAGTTGATAAACATCTTACCAAATAATAGATGGTGAGATTGCCAAAATTCGCACCAAGATTGGTCAGAAGTTTAACTGGTCGTTGGCTCTGGTTATTATGAAAGACTAACTCAATATACCATGTTTTTAAATAAAGGATTGGTACTATTGTTGAATTAACTATAATGTGGCAATAGACTTTCTTTTGACTTTTTCTAATTCTCTCTGGATGGAGACCTACCTGTGTTGTATAATTGTGCTGATTTATTTGTTTATCCATCACTTTGCGAAGGGTTTGGTTTACCTCCTTTTGAGGCAAATGCCATGTGAAGTTCCCGTTGTCGGGTCGGACTCTGGCGAAATTCCAGGCGTTATTGGTGATTCAGGATTAGTATTTAAAGAAGGTGATATTAACGATTTATATTCAAAGTTGGAGTTGCTGATAAATGATGTTGATCTGAGGACGGAATTAGCAAAAAAGGGCCGACAAAGAGTATTAAATAATTTTACACAAGAAAGAGTAGCAAGAGAGACATATAAAGTTTACAAGAAAATCATGTGTTGAAAAAGACGTTATTGTAAACTTATTATTTTATCTTAAATAAGTTTATTAATAGGTATAGTTTAGAAAAATGAAAGTTGCACTTGTACATGATTGGCTTACAGGCTTGCGGGGAGGAGAGAAGGTTCTTGAGGTCTTTTGTGAACTTTTCCCCCATGCTCACCTGTATACCTTGTTGCATAATAAGGGAAGTGTTTCGGATAACAATGAAGAGATGGATATTCGGACGACTTTTGTTCAGAAACTTCCCCTTATAAAGAAAAAGTACCGACATTTCTTACCAATATTTCCTACCGCAATTGAGCGATTCAATCTAGAAGGTTATGACCTTGTTTTATCGAGCAGTCATTGTGTGGCAAAGGGCGTAATGACTGGCCCTGATACGTTACATGTGTGCTATTGTTTTACGCCAATGAGATATATATGGGACATGCATGATGAATATTTTACTAAAGAAAAATCGAATGTAATTACAAGAAGGTCTATCTCTTTAATGTTGGGTTACTTGCAGAAGTGGGATGTGGCAAGCAGCAGACGTGTGGATAGGTTTGTGGCTATTTCTAAATACGTTGCTGAAAGAATAAAGAAATACTACGATAGGGAGTCAGACATAATATTCCCACCAGTTGACTGTTCTTATTTTAATCCTGGGACATCCAGCGTGCCGCGGCCAAGTAGGCTCCGCCTTGCGGAGGAGCCGCGACTTTCGCCGCCACGGTGCAATGGAGATTTTTATTTGATGGTTTCACCTCTAGCACCTAATAAACGTGTGGATATTGCCATCAGGGCATTCAATAAACTTAGCCTGCCGCTTAAGATAATTGGTACGGGGCAGGAAGAGAAAAGGTTAGAGAAAATAGCGGGCAAGAATGTTAAGCTTATGGGATGGCAGTCAGATGAAGTAGTTAGAAAATACTATATTAATTGTAAGGCATTAATATTTCCCGGACTGGACGATTTTGGGATTGTACCTCTGGAAGCGCAGGCA
>SDBV01002110.1_pt1 | contig 29826 bp, 24 predicted proteins | sample 2277081 | NCBI WGS metagenome assembly SDBV01 (sample SAMN10402039, study PRJNA504765) | marine sediment metagenome | isolation source: marine sediment core GS10_PC15, 223 cmbsf | place: Arctic Ocean: Southern Knipovich Ridge | collected 2010
TCTAAAAAGTAAAAACTCGCCACAAAGGCACAAAGACACGAAGATACACTAAGAATTAACTATCTGTAAATCAGACCTTTGTGAAACTTTGTGTCTTTGTGTCTTCGTGGCAAAAACAACATCTTACACTTTTTAGAGGGGACTCAAAATTAGAAATTAAAAAAAATCTTAAAAAAAATACAAAGATAAAAATTTTACTTATATTGTTTAATAATATTAACATAAAAACACAGATAAATTTTTATTTGTTATTTTTGCCGGACAATAGTGATTAATTATAATGATTTAATGGCTCTATTCTAAAATACGATTGATTACTAATTTTTGTTTAATAAATTAAAGCCACGGATTAACTGTATATTTAAAATCACTCTGTATTTAGAAAAGAGCCAATAATTTTAATAAATTCAGAGCGTTATAATTAATGAAAAGCATTGAGCAATGAAGAAATTTTTCAGATTTATTCGTCTTTATTATGGTGAAATTTTTAGAGGTTTTCTCTTTATCATAAGTATAGCTTTTATAGTTTATTTATTTCCCAGAGAAGGAAAATTTCGTTATGAGTTTCAAAAAGGAAAACCCTGGTTGCACGAGAATTTAATTGCACCTTTTGATTTTGCAATTCATAAATCCGACAAGGAACTGGCAACACAGAAAGACAGTATCTTAAATGAGTTTAGTAGATATTTTAAGTATGATAGTGAAGTATATTTTAATCAGTTAAATTCGTTTACAAAATATTTTGAAGAAAAATGGGATGAACATATTAAAAAATATTTTAGTCCGAACTATAATGAAAATTTTGAAGTATCTGAAAATAATACTAATTATATCCCCGACTCCATCAGGGCAGACAGGATAAAAAAAGAGTGTTTTAACTTTGCCTGTAGTATATTAGAGTTCATATACAGCAAAGGAGTTATAGAAATAACTGATATTATAAGAAATAATAATATTGAGCAACAGTCAAATGTTTCAATTTTTATACTTAAAGATAATATAGCCGAAGAGTATGATATTGCTGAAGTATTTACACCTACTACTGCAAAAGAATATATAATTCAGCAAACCCACCTGCCAAAACGCAGTGGAGAGCAGGTAAATAATCATAAGAATGAGCTTGTAAATAATTTAGATACTAACTTTTGTTTTTTAACAGAACTTGAATTATATGAATTTGTTATACCAAATCTTTTTTATGATGAAGAAACTTCTGAAAAAGTAAAAAATAGCTTAATAGAAAATATTTCTTTAACAAAAGGAATAGTTCAGGAGGGTGAACGGATTATATCACAGGGTGATGTTGTAAATAATGGAAGGTACCGGATACTGGAATCGTTAAAATATGAATATGAAACTAATTTAGTTAACCAGGCAAATTTTTATTTAATATTATTCGGTCAGATCATACTTATTTTTGTTTCTATTCTTGTGTTATACCTGTTCTTGCATCATTTTCGAAAAGATATACTACAAAACAGCTTAAAAACTTTTTTTATTCTATTTTTGGTTGTATTATTTGTTTTTATTGCAAGTATGACCATAAAGCATCTGGCAGTAAGCATTTATTTAATTCCTTTTGTAATATTACCGATAATAATCAGAACATTTTATGATGCACGTTTAGCACTATTTATTCATTTAGTAACAGTTTTAATAATAGGATTTCTGGCGCCAAATGGCTTTGAATTTGTGTTTTTACAATTGATTGCAGGAATAGTAGCAATATTTAGCCTTACAAATATACGAAGACGCAGTCAACTATTTTTATTAGGCGGAATTGTTTTTATTACATATTGTTTTGTTTACTTTGGGATTAGCATTATTCAGGAAGGTGATATATTTAAAATAGATCTGAAAAATTTTGTATGGTTCGCTGGAAACGGATTGTTACTTTTGTCATCTTATCCATTAATTTACATTTTTGAAAAGATTTTTGGTTTTTTATCTGATGTTACTTTGATAGAGCTGTCTGATACAAATCATCCATTGCTCAGGAAATTAGCTGAAAATGCTCCTGGCACTTTCCAGCACTCTTTACAAGTAGCAAATTTAGCAGAAGAAGCTATTTATAAAATCGGAGGAAATTCGCTTTTAGTTCGCACCGGGGCTTTATATCACGATATTGGTAAGATGAATATGCATCTTTATTTTATAGAAAATCAAACATCAGAGCTAAATCCACACGATAAGCTTGAATTTGATAAAAGTGCTGATATTATTATCAATCATGTTAAAACCGGCGTTGAATTTGCAAAAAAACATAATCTTCCTGAGCAAATAATTGATTTTCTCAAAACACATCATGGAACAACTAAGGTTCAATATTTTTATAGTTCATGGATAAAGAAATACCCTGAAAACGAAGTAGATGTTAATAAATTCACCTATCCCGGACCAACACCATTTTCAAAAGAAACAGCTGTTTTGATGATGGCAGATTCTGTAGAAGCTGCATCAAGAAGCCTCAAAACAATTAACGAAGAAACAATAAATAAAGTGGTAGAAAATATTATTGATTATCAAACCAATGAACAACAGTTTGTAAATGCAGATATTACCTTTAAAGATATTAGCACAGTTAAGAAGATTTTTAAGAAAAAATTGATGAATATTTATCATGCGAGGATTGAGTATCCGAAGTGATTGATTATTGTTGATTGATTATTGAATGGATATTCAACAGATATATAAAGGTATAGGGTATAGGGTATAACAATCAATTTCAATAAATATCAATGAATATCAAAGAATATCAAAGAATATCAATAGTCTAATTTTACGAATTTATTAACTACTTTATATTGAATATCAATAATTTAATTTTGAAGTTCGTGTGATTTGTGGTTAATATAAATTTATAGATAATTGTTAATTTTATGTACCTTATTATATTATCATTAGGCTCTTAAAATTTCATTATTGACAACATGTTAACGATAATTTTGTTGATATTAACAGACAAGTTGGCAGTTGGCAATAAGCAGTTGGCAATTTGTTCTTTTTGCCAACTGCCAACTTTTTATTGAATTGTTACTAATAAACTAAATATGATTCTAGTAGCAGATAGCGGTTCTACAAAAACCGACTGGCGATTAATTAATGAAAAAAGAGAAATTAAAAAATTCAAAACTATTGGATATAATCCTTTTTTTATTGATAGCAAAGGTATAGCCAAAGAACTTAAAATCTCATTACCATCTTATGTTTTACCTGATGACATTGGTTATGTTTATTTTTATGGCGCCGGATGTTCATCGCAAGACAGATGCAATATTGTGAGAAGGGGGTTAGAAAAAATCTTTTGTAATGCTAAAATTGAAGTAGAACACGATATATTAGGGGTAGCACGAATATTATTTGGAACAAAACAAGGAATTGCTGTAATTTTAGGAACAGGCTCAAATACATGTTACTATAATGGAACAAAAATTGTTAAGAATATTACGGCACTTGGCTATATTTTAGGTGATGAGGGTAGTGGTGCATATCTTGGCACAAAACTGATTAAAGCATTCCTGAACTATGAGTTGCCTGAAAAACTACATAAAAGCTTTGTAAATGAATATAAATTGACAGAAGAAGATATTTTAAATGCTGTTTACAGAAAACCTTTGCCTAACCGTTTTTTAGCTTCATTTACAAGATTTTTATCAAAAAATCTTGAGCATCCATATATCTCAAAATTAGTTTATGAAGGATTTGAGGATTTCTTCGTAAAGCACATAAGCATATACGAAAATTATAAATCGCTTAAAATAAGATGTGTCGGCTCAATTGCTTATCACTTTCAATCGGTTTTAACACAAGTAGCCCACGACAAAAATGCTTCAATTGACAAAATTATTGAATATCCGATTGATGAATTAGTTAAATATCACGCCGTGTAAAGTCTTTGCAATCCCGACTACTCGGGGCTAAATTATTATAAGAGACCTTTGCAAAACCTGTAAAATGTCATTCTGAACGGAGTGAAGAATCTTTTTATTTCATTGGTTATCAACATTATAAAATTTTTCGTTTCACTCAAAATGACAGCTAAAAGTTAGTTTTGCAAAGGACTCTATAAGCACTAAATCCTAATCTTTAGTTAGGTCATTAGGGGTTATATGCAAAATAAAAATGAGTCACTTAATGGCATTAAGACAAAAGACAAAAAATATACCATGCTTAATAAAACAAAGATACATAAAGAATTAAAAAGCCGCATTTTGGTTCTTGACGGAGCTATGGGCACAATGCTCCAGCAATATAATTTAGCTGAAAAAAATTTTAGGGGCAAAAGATTTGCAAACCATAAATGTGAATTGAAAGGAAATAACGACCTGCTTTCATTAACACAAGCTTATATAATTAAGGAAATTCACGAAAAATATTTAGAAGCAGGGGCAAATATTATTGAAACAAATACATTCAGTGCCAACAGTATTTCTATGGCTGATTATCTTATGGAAGCTCTGGTATATGAGATTAATGTTACATCTGCTAAAATTGCACGTGAAGCAGCTGATAAATATACATCACTAAATCCTGACAAACCGCGTTTTGTTGCTGGTTCTATCGGACCTACCAATAAAACAGCATCAATGTCGCCTGATGTTAACAACCCCGCTTATCGTGCTGTAACTTTTGATGATTTAGTTGAAGCATACACAGAACAGGTTAAAGGACTTATTGATGGTGGTGTTGATATATTATTGGTTGAAACTATTTTTGATACTTTAAATGCAAAAGCTGCTTTATTTGCAATTGAACAGGTTAAACAGAAAAAGAACAAAGCGATTCCTGTAATGGTTTCCTGTACAATTGCCGCTCAAGGCGGCAGAATATTATCAGGACAAACTATCACAGCATTTTTAATTTCACTTTCACATATTGATTTATTGAGTATTGGGTTAAACTGTTCTTTTGGAGCTAAAGATTTTTATCCATATATTGAAGAAATAGCGAGAGACACGCAATTTTATGTTAGCGCTTATCCTAATGCGGGCTTACCTGACGAATTCGGCAAATATAATGAAACACCCGAACAGATGGCTATTTTCATTAAGGATTTACTTGATAATAAATTGGTAAATATTATTGGAGGTTGCTGCGGAACTACTCCTGAACATATTAAAATGCTTTCTGAATTAGCCGGGCAAGCTAATATCAGACATATTCCGGAAAAAAAAATTCAAACACGACTTAGCGGACTTGAGCCACTTACCATAAGCAGAGAAAGTAATTTTATTAATATTGGTGAAAGAACAAATGTTGCAGGTTCACGTAAGTTTGCAGGATTAATCAGGGAAAAACAATATGAAGAAGCTTTGTCGGTTGCCCGTCAGCAAGTTGAATCAGGCGCACAAATCATTGATGTAAATATGGATGATGCTATGCTTGACGCTGAAAAGGAAATGGTTATGTTTTTAAATCTTCTGACTTCAGAACCTGATATTGCCCGTGTTCCTGTAATGATTGATTCATCAAAATTCACTGTTATTGAAGCAGGATTAAAATGCCTTCAAGGAAAGGCAATTGTTAATTCTATCAGTCTTAAACAGGGCGAAGAGGTTTTTAAAGAACAGGCAGAAAAGATTAAATATTACGGTGCTGCAGTAGTAATAATGGCTTTTGATGAGAAAGGACAGGCAGCAACGTACAAGCGGAAAATAGAAATCTGTAAACGGGCATACAATATAATGGTAAATGACATAAAATTCCCACCTGAAGATTTAATATTTGACCCGAATGTATTAACTATTGCCACTGGAATTGAGGAACATAACAATTTTGCTGTTGATTTTATTAATGCAACAAAATGGCTCAAAGCTCATTTACCTCATTCTAAGGTTAGCGGTGGTATCAGCAATCTTTCTTTCTCATTCAGAGGAAACAATGTAATACGTGAAGCAATGCATTCGGTATTTTTGTATCATGCAATTAAAGCCGGACTGGATATGGGGATTGTAAATGCCGGTATGTTACAGATTTATGATGAAATTCCGGAAGATTTATTAGAATTGGTTGAAGATGTAGTTCTAAATCGTCGTCAGGATGCAACAGAACGTTTGATTTTATATTCACAAAAAGTAAAAGAAAAGGGTGAAAAATTTATCAAAACTGCTGAATGGCGGAACACATCCATTGAAGAACGATTAAAACATTCTTTAATTAAAGGAATTACCAATTATCTTGAAGAAGATATTGAGGAAGCAAGGAAACAATACTCACTTGCTTTAGACATTATTGAGCAACCATTAATGGATGGTATGAAAATAGTAGGTGATTTGTTTGGTTCAGGTAAAATGTTCCTGCCCCAGATTGTAAAAAGTGCAAGAGTAATGAAAAAAGCTGTATCGCTTCTTCTTCCTTATTTAGAAAAAGAAAAAAAACAGGGCAGTTCAGCAGGAAAAATTTTATTGGCTACTGTCAAAGGTGATGTTCATGACATCGGTAAAAATATTGTTTCTGTTATCCTGTCGTGCAACAATTATGAAATAATTGATTTGGGAATAATGGTTCCTTGTGAAAAAATATTACAGGTTGCACAAGATGAAAATGTTGATATTATCGGATTAAGCGGTTTGATTACTCCTTCTCTTGAAGAAATGGTGTATGTTGCCAAAGAGATGGAAAGAAAGGGATTGAACATACCTCTTTTAATCGGAGGTGCTGCCGGCTCAAAGATTCATACTGCTTTAAAAATTGCCCCGGTGTATAATGCTGCTACTATTTATGTAAAAGATGCGTCAATAAGTGCTATCATTGTAAATAACCTTTTATCCGAAGAAAAAAAACACGACTTTATTAACGGGATAAAACAGGAATACCAGGATATAAGAAAAGAGTATAAAGATAAAAAGAAAACTTATGTATCACTAAACGAAGCACGAAAAAATAAATTTGATATCGACTGGAATAATACAAAAATTTATGCTCCTCATTTCATCGGCACAAAAGTATTTAAAGATTATTCACTTAAAGAAATTCGTAATTATATTGACTGGACATTCTTCTTCAAAGTCTGGAAAATAAAGGGAAAATTTCCACAAATATTAGAAGGAGATGAAGCACGTAAATTATATGAAGATGCCGGGCAACTTTTAGATAAAATAATTGACAAAAAAATGCTTCAGGCAAATGCTGTAATAGGCTTATTTCCTGCAAATTCGGTTGGTGATGATATAAATATTTATACAGATGATTCTCGTAGTAAAGTTTTAACAACATTGCATTGTTTAAGACAACTATCAGCTAAAACTGTTAATTTTTGTCTTTCCGACTTTATTGCCCCTGCAGATACAGGAATTAATGATTATATTGGTACTTTTGCACTTACAGCAGGAATTGGGATAGAGAAATGGATTAAGCATTACAAAGAAAATAACGATGATTATAACTGCATAATGCTCAAAGCTATTGCCGACAGGTTAGCCGAAGCATTTGCAGAGTTGATGCATTATCGTTTTAAAAAACTTTACAAAATAATTATTAAAGAAAAGCATCAAGGAATTCGTCCTGCATTGGGATTTCCAGCATGCCCGGATCATTCGGAAAAAAAGGTTATTTTTGAATTATTGAATGTTGAAAAGAATACAGGAATAAAATTAACTGAAAATTTTGCAATGTATCCAGCGGCATCGGTAAGTGGATTATATTTTAATCACCCAAAATCAAAATATTTTGCAGTAGGAAAACTTACGAAAGAGCAGCTTGAAGACTACGCAAAAAGGAAAGGAGTAAGTGTTGAATTTGTTGAAAAATATGCTGGTGCAAGGGATGACATCGCTCCAAGCGATGTCATCCCTGACTGGTGAAATTCTTAATTTTACACAGGAATTAATTAGAAAGAGCGATGTCATCCCTTACCCCTGAAAATAATCTTTTTTTTTATGTGCTGTCAGATGTCTCCACCTTACTGCAATTAACTTTTTAATTTTTAATTGAACAATATACTTTGTTAATCGCTATTTTTTTTATTAATATTGTTTTTTTTATACCAAAATAAAAAAGAATTATAAAAAAAATCCTGTTAATTCTGTCTAAATTAAAATATTTACAGATGGACATTATACTTAATAACAGAGAAGAACATTTTGATACAGATAGTTTAACTATTTCAAAACTGCTAAAATTAAAAAAGTTTACTTTCAAAATGATTATTGTGAAAATAAATAATAAATTGATTAAAAGGGAAAACTTTGAAACATCTGTAATTAACGATAAAGATAATGTAACAGTGCTTCATATGATTAGCGGGGGGTGACTTTTAAGCTAAAAAAATAATAAAGTAATTTGAAAACCCTGCTAATACAAACAAAAAATGAACTTATCAGAAAAACAACTTGAAAGATATAGCAGGCACATTATTATGCCTGAGGTTGGAATAAAAGGTCAAAGTACAATTCTAAATGGAAAAGTTCTAATCATTGGAATTGGAGGATTAGGTTCCCCTGCCGCACTTTATCTTGCTGCTGCCGGAGTAGGAACTATCGGACTTATTGATGGAGATAAAGTTGACCTGTCAAATTTGCAACGTCAGGTTATTCATTCAACACCTGATTTGGGGAAGCCAAAAGTAATTTCTGCAAAAGAGAAAATTGAGAAAATAAATCCTGATGTAAATGTAGTTACCTATCAAAAAATTATAACACCGGAAAATATATCGGATATTATTAAAGATTATGATTTTATTATTGAAGCAACTGATAATTTTCCTGCTAAATTTCTTATTAATGATGCTTGTGTGCTTTCGCAAAAACCATTCTCACACGGTGGGGTTCTTCGTTTTGACGGGCAAACGATGACTTATGTTCCGGGTAATTCCTGCTATCGATGCATCTTTGACAGCCCTCCTTCTGAAAATGCGGCTTCATCATGTTCACAATCTTTGAATTGTTCGCAAGCAGGGGTTTTAGCCGTTATACCCGGAATAATTGGAACTATTCAGGCAACTGAAACTTTAAAATTTTTAATTAATAAAGGAGAACTTTTAACAAACAAACTTTTAATGATTAATGCTTTAAATATGGATTTCAGAACTGTCAATTTTAATAGAAATGCAGAATGTCCGATATGTGGTGATAAACCCAGGATTACGGAATTATGAATTAGGACATAGTTTCACAAATTGATTAAAAAAAACTTTAATTTTCGGGTTTCATAAATAATTAGTTAATAGTCGGCAGTCCACAGTCCCGCAAAGACGGGATTTCCGCTCCGCTCCAATCGGCAGTCGGCAAAAAAGTAAATAACAATCAAACAATTATAACACAATGGCAACAGGATTTAGTGCTTATAATTTAGTCCCGAGTGGTCGGGCTTGCAAAGGCTTCGTTAAATTTTAAGATTTATGGAATTAATAAAAGAATATATTATTGAGTTTTTTGAGATATTAAATCAAATGTCTCCCTATCTTTTATTAGGTTTTTTATTTTATTATTTTTGAATAATTTTTTTAGCACCTAACCTGGATAAACCTGAGCAAAATAGGTTTATCGTACAAAGTCGGTAATAGCCAGTCAGCAGTCGGCAACAAAAAAATGGCAGTATGCAATTAGTATCAATTTTTCGCGATTATTTGCCAATTGCCGACTGCTTACTGCCGACTTGTTGTTTGGATGCACAAGACCTAAAATATTTTGCCAAATTTGGTTAAAATTTTAAAAGTAAGTACCTAATTATAGAGTATTAAAATAATGGAACAATTAATAAATCCAACCGATTGTAAGACATGTCATAAAAAATCATTGCTTTTTGAAAGTTTAAATGATAAAGAACTTGAACTTGCAAATAAGAACAAAAAAGAAATAATTTATAAGAAAAAGGAAGTAGTATGTAAAGAAGGAGAAGAAATAAAAGAACTAATCTATTTAAAAAAAGGATTGATTAAGTTATATAAAAAGGGAATAAATAATAAGGACCAAATTTTAACTATTGCAAAACCACTTGATTTAATAGGACTATTATCTATTTTTTTAGATACAACTTATAAATATTCAATATCTACATTAGAAGATTCAACAATATGTCTTATTAAAATCAACTTTATTAAAGAATTGGTTAAGAACAATGGTTTTTTTGCTTTAAATCTTTTAAAAAATATGAGCAAAACTTATGATGATATAATTAAAACTACTTTTGATATAAATACCAAACAATTACGGGGTCGTATAGCATATATTATTCTTTATTTTTCTCAATATATTTATAAAAGTAATTATTTTATTTTACCTATTACCAGAAGGGAATTGAGTGAACTGATTGATATGTCAACAGGTAATGTTATCCGCATATTATCAGAGTTTAAGAAAGATAAGATTCTTAGAGTAAATGAAAAAAAAATAGAAATATTAAATATTGAATTATTAAAAAAAATTAGTGAATTAGGATAAATGTGAAATTAAAAAGTGGAATTAAGCAATTTTGTTTTAAATTCTGTAAGGTCCTCACTAAAACTGGTTTCTTGTAAAGTAAGCAATTTCATAATTCTTTCGTCTGGCTTCACCTTAAGTTCTCGCATACTAAGATGTTGATTAATTAATATCATTTCAAGTTCCGGATAAATTTCCTTTATTGTTTTGCTAATTTCAAATACTGAAATATTTTTGTCAACAATGTTGTAATGTCCTGAAGGTAGATCGGATGTGAGGATATTATTTAAAATATTAGTTACTTTGTCTATTGATATAAATGCCCTGTGTTGTTGCCCATTCCCATAAATTTGAATACGATTTAAAAAATGGGTTTCAAACATAAAACGATTAATTACTGCATCAAAACGCATACTGATTCCATAACCATATACATTCCCTAATCGTAAAATATATGATTGTATCTTATTAAAAAGACGCTCAACATGTTCTTCGCCTCTTAATTTTGAACTTCCATAGAAGGTTTTTGGATCAGGAATTGTATTGATATCACTTATTTTTTCAGAAGCACCATAAACAGATGAACTGCTGGTATAAAAAAATTTAGAGACATTGCTTTCTTCAACAGCATATACCAATTCTGCTGTGCCCCAATGATTTATCTGTTCAAATATATGAGGAGCTTCACTTGCTAATGGAGTGCTTACTTTTGCAGCAAGATGAAATACAACATCAATATCTTTCAATACTTCTCTCAATTTTCTTGAATCAAGAAGTTCTCCTTTAATAAATTTTACTTTCCCCTTTTTTATTTTTGAGTGAAGGAAAAGATTATAATTTTCTCTGGATAAATTATCATAAACAACGATTTTATCAATGTTTAGGTTATTTACCAACATGGCAGTAAGTTCCGTTCCAATATATCCTGCACCGCCTGTAATTAATACGTTCATCATTATAATTTTATATTAAATCAAGTAACATTTCTGGTATATTTCTTCTTAACCAAATCAGTATGTAGCCCGCATTCTGTTTTACTCATACCATGCCATCTTCCTGAACGGCTGTCTTCATTCGCGAAAAATTTTATTGTACATGGTTCACAACCGATACTTAAATAACCTTTTTTCTCCAAAGGATTTTTGGGTAAACTATGTTTATTTATATATTGATATATCATTTTATTTGTCCAGTCAAGCATTGGATGAAAACGAAGAGTACCATTAGGTGTTAACTCTTCTGTTTTCATTTCTTTCCGTGTAGTACTTTGATCTGCTCTTATTCCATTAATCCATACATCCATTCTTTCTAAAACCGGCTCTAATGGCTGTATTTTATTTAAATAGCAACAATAGTCGGGATCGGAAGTAAAAAGTAGATTTCCACTTGTTCTGTCATTTTGAAGTAATTTAGGCACAAATGGTTTAACATCAAATAAATTTAATCCGAATTTTTCAACAATATAATCTCTATAACGTATAGTATCAGGAAAATGATAACCAGTATTAATAAAGTAAATAGGAATGTTTTTATCAATCCTGCTTAATATATGCAATAATACCACGCTTTGAGTTTGAAAAGAGGAAGTAGCAAAAATCCTTTTATCCTCTTTTTTGTATCTATTTATATATTCTTTTATTAAATCAATATTCATAATAATATTCTAAATTTTTCCCAAGACTTCGCTTGTAAAAAAAGCCATTTGGGAATAATTTCAGTTTCTCGGTTTTCAGTTTTCGGTTTCCAGTTTTTCAGTTTTCAGTTTACCTATCCACCACTGCCTTGTATGCCTGACGGTAGACATGGTTTTGGCTTACCTGCTGAATCCCGACGAGTCGGGAGCAAACAAGCATGCTGGTCAGTTTTATAGTAGAAAACAGACTGTTCAAATAATCTAAAACCGACAGACTGAATAACCGATAACTGATAACTGATAAACCGAAAAGATCAATGATAAATTATCGATAACATGTTGTCAATAATGAAATTTTAATTGCCTAAAATATTTGTCTGCCCCAACTAATATAATTCCATATTCTTTCATGGAAATAATAAAAAAATAGTTTAGCTATTACTTCAACTACACCAATACCTATTGAAATATCCCATCTACCTGTAAAAATAAATACTAATAACACAGTTATTATTGATGCCACTATCCTCCAGCTTATCGTTTTGACTATTGTTCTTTTATGTTTTTCTTTCATAATTTTACAAAATTGTACATATTTATATATTTTGTCTAAACATTAATTATGATATATATCATTATAATATTTATCATACTATGTAAAGAGCATATAAAAGTTAAGATTTTTTTTGTTAGAAATATATTGTATATTTGGGTGTTCCAATATCTATTTCAACCAATGAGTAAAATAATAACAATTACCGGAGACCTCGGGAGTGGAAAAAGCACAATAAGTAATATACTGTGCAAAAAACTCGGCTTTGAGTACGTTTATACCGGAATGATTCACAGAAAGATCGCTGAAAGACATGGCATGAACGCTTTTGAATTAAACAAATATGCAGAAGAGCATCCCGAAATAGACGATGAGATAGACAGTACATTTAAAACCTTAGATAAAGCTCACAAAAACTATATCGTAGATTCCAGGTTAGCATGGTTTTTTATAGAAAACTCGTTTAAAATATACCTGAGAACGAATCTTACTGTTGCTGCCAAACGTATTTTCAACGATAATAAAAGATTCAACGAAAAATATAAAACCGAAAAAGATGCTTTAAAATCCATTATTCAACGAAAAAAAAGCGAGGACAAACGCTATTTCAAAAAATATAAGGCAGATTGCGGTAATATGAATAATTTCGATTTAGTGTTGGATACATCTTTTCTTACCCCTGAACAAATCGCTGATTTTATTATTGAAAAGTATGAAAATTTCTCGCAAAATTTATCTTCCGCCTAAGGCGGACAAAGAACGCAAAGGATTAATATTTTAATATTATTAAGATTTTTAAAAAATAAAAAACAATATAAAAACACAAAAACTTGTACATTATATACCATATTTGGAAATATTGTACAACTTTTAGAGGAAAACTTGTTTATATAAACAAGTTACCTGCAAGCGTGAAATTGCGACCGTGCAAATACTAATAGGCAGAAAACATAAACGTAAATCAAGAACAAATTTTGAATATGCAATTCCCTTCAACATATACAACAGAAGAAAAACTAAAATCGTTAAGTGAACGATTGAAGTATTTAGCCCGTGACACCAATTCAGCAAGGTTATACATTGATCAAAATGTAAAGTCTGCAAATCTCAAATACAACTTGTCCTTAGTTTTTTCTAATATAATTCTGAATTTACATTTCATTGACCGAAGCTTAAAAACATTCGAAAGTATTATTCAAGAATATAACAAAGCGAATAACACCAGTTTAACATTTGATGATTTTGAAAAAATCAATTGGATTAGAATAATTGCAGGTGAGGCAATAATGCCAGGACTAATTAGTCATTTTGTTTGGCAGGTTGGCTATTATAAAAAGGAAGGTAAACCGATTGAAATTCCAGCAGATAAAAATGATTTAATCAGCTGTTTACAAATTTATTCAGAAAGATGCTTTCAAGATTCAAGACTTACCATTTCAAAAATTGAATTAGAAAATGTTTTAAGCAAGTTTACCTCAGAAGAATTAACCATTGATTTTCTTCTTGGAAAAGAAGTAATCGGATTTGATTCAAAAACAGACAATTATTTTTGGAAAGGTGGTGAATATTCAAGGCATTTAAAAAATGAAATTGCTTCAACACTTTGGCTTTTAATTGGAGGTGAAAATGCCACAGATATCGAGTTTAGAAAATATTTTAAACTGATTCATGGTGCTGATATTTGGATTGACGATTTAGGAGCATTTCTGAATCATAAGAACACAACAAAGATTTGTGAACTAGCAGCTTCATTTTTAACAAGCGAAAACGATTTGCTTAAATCGGATGCAGAATTTACTAAAATTTGGCTTGATGCCGAGAATTACAGGCATATTGATATTAAGACAGCAATCCCAGTTGTAGAATTTAATTACGCCAATGCTTACGACTTTATCGAGAGTGTTAATTATCATAAGTGGCGTTTTCATGATGCTTTTGATTATCAGAGAACGAGAAGTTTTTGCCTTTCACTACTTAGAATTATTGTTTCATTTGAGCCAAAATATCCTACACCCTACCAAAGCGTTTTAAGGATTTTAAAAGATACTTCAAGACCTTCTTTGCTTTGGACATTATATAGCGACATTAAGAGAGAATTTCCATTTGTGATTCCATACTTGCTTATGGATTCTGAATTGCTTCCTATTGCTTTCAAGTTGATTGACAAAATTGAAATTGACAATTTGCTTTTATCCGAACAATCAAACAACGACAGAAAAGTTGAAGAAAGCTATGAAGTCAAAAATCAATTTTGGTTTGAGATGTTTGAATTGTCTTTGGAACAGATTATTTTTATTCATTCAAACGACAAAGAAAAAGGTGAGCTATTTGCAAAGATTCTGATTGATGTTTCTGAAAAAGTATTTAGCATAAATTCTAACATCAGAAACAGTGTTATCAATCATAATACTTTAAGAAAACGATATGATATTGCGTTAAAGAAATTAGCCAACAAAAGAATTACGACTGGAAATATTTATCCAAGACAGCCAGTAAGTCCAAGACTAATTCATTCATTGTTACCCGAGATTACGAAATATTTAAAGGAGAAAAAACAAAAGAGAAATCCCAATCACATTGACCACTTAAATTTAAATCATGGCTTTGTAGATTTGGGTATTGAAATGTTACGACTTGCCAATCTTCGTGTTTCTGAATTTGAAATTTTAGCAGACGAAAAAGTGAAACTTGATAATTCCTCAAAAGATATAATTACCCTGCTGCAAAAGGAAATAACAGAGTTTTATTCAGCAACTGAAATTGATGTTCAACTATACAATTCAATAGGAACAGAAAAGAAAAAGGCAAAAAGAGGTGTAGATTCATTTGGCTTTGAAATTATTGATTGGAGTTACTTGTACTTGAATTTTGAAAAAAGCAACATACTGCAAAGTGTTCACGGTAGTTTTATTGTTTCCCTAAACTTTAAAACAGATGGTGATAAATATGATGAGCAAAATAAAGAGCAATACGAAAAAATAAAACTTTATTTGAAATCATTGATGCTTGCTTTCATTTCTATAAATCAGAAAAAAGATTTTTATGAAATTGACGGGCTACCAGTAAAACCAACTTTAGAAAAACTTGAAAACTGGATTAGAGAACTTTCTTTAAAGTATTCTATTGATGAAATACACAAGGAACGGATTGATGTTTTTGATGAGAGATTTAATGTTTTCGGGAATGACCTTTATTATCAGCAGCTAACTTCGCTGCTTTATCAAAGCATAAACTATTTTATTGGAGCAAGTAAGGACAAGTTTGTTGAAAGTCTATTTACTGCAAGTTTTGACACAGGTAGAATGCTTACTGCAATAAATATTTTAGAATCAAAGGAGCTTCGTGACATACTCTCCAAAAGAATTGATGTTGTTAAAACGGAAAAATTTATTGAGCAAACTCATACAATTACCGAACTTCAAAATGCAATGATTGAAGCTGTAAACTCAACAGATAATTGGAGTTTAGCTGAACCATTGCTAAATAAAATTGAAGAGCATTACAACAGAGTAAAGCACTTTGATGAAAATTCTCAAAATCTATTATATGAAGTCAAGTTACTTTTAGCATTTAAAGAAAAGAACCTAAGCAAACTTTCACTTATCTCAATCCCAAAATCAGAATATCACAGAATAGAGAACAATAAACTAAAGGAAAATAGAAAGGCATACCTCATAGCCCTTCATTATCTTTATAATGAAAATAAATATTCCGAAGCAATCTCAAAATTAGAATCGCTTCATTCAACCGAAGAAGAAAATATTGACTATGCGTTTCATTTATTGAGAGCAAAAACTCTAAAAGCAATTTCTGAAGAAAGTAATCTTCCTTTTGATGCGTTAGATAATTGGAAGAAGTTTGTTTCAAGGTTAAGTGAAAATTCCTTGAAATCGTTATCAATTATAGAAGAAGCCGTAGAACACAATAATCTTCATTACCATATTTCAAACGATAACTTCCCTCAATTTGAAAATTCAATTTCAAAACTGACAAAAAGATTCTTGTATGACGAGGAAATACTTTCAAAAGTGTTTGAATATTATCTGAAACTCCAGATGGAAGAATTAGCGTTGACATACATTAAAGAAGCAGAAATGTTTTTTGTTGAAGCAGGAAAGACATTTCCACCTGAATTAAAAGAAGCTATTGACGGGAGCGAAAAAACAGATGTCCAAAAAGTAAAAGCGAGTTTAGAAAAACTATTAGGGCTAAAGCCAAGCAATGTTATTGCTGCATTGCCAAGTATTCATAATGGAGAAACTGACTTAAATACTTTTATCCTAATTGAAGTTGTCCAAGGATTAAAAAATTTAATTGACAAGAAAACGTCAATAAAAACATTGGGAAAAGAGAATCAGTTAAACGATATGTTACAAGTAACCATAAAGCCAAGACTTACATTTTGGGGGTGGAATATTTCAGACCAATCAAGAACAGGCAAATCGCCAACTGGAAAAGATGCTGGCGAAACAGATTTTGTTATTGAATCAGGTGGAAATAAAATTGCCGTAATTGAGGCATTGGTTTTAGAAGGTAAGGATAAATCTAAAACACAAAAGCATGTTCTAAAAATATTTGATTATGTGGACTACTTACAGCGATATTATGTTGTTATATATTTTAAAGGAACAGTAGCCAACTTCGACCATACTTGGGATGAATACAAATTGGATGTTTTAGAGATAGATTTTCCTCTTATTTTAGAACTTGACAAAACATTGGGCTTTCAGTTGTTGCCAAATAATAACGATGATGTTAGACAAATAAAAATTTCTAAGACAACTCATAAATCCAATGTTGAAGTATTCCATATAATGATAAATTTAACTGTATGACAAACAAAGCCAATGCACAATCATTAATAGACAAACAATTTGACAAGTTTATAAAGAAAAAATAAAGTAACTTAACAAATGAAGAAAGAACGCCAGCAGGTAACACGCAATATAGCAAAAAGCGGTAAAGTGCTTAATATGGAGCTGTTTTATCCCGTTCTAATTTTATTTCGGTTTGATAGGGAATCGTTCGCAATCCGCTTCATGCCATATTGCCATCGTTGGCAGCAATTAGGGAACAATAAAGATATATTAGAATAATGAGAACAATTTTTTGGAATATTAAAAATTATAACGATGAAAAACTAAAACATTTAAATGAGATTATAGTATCTGAAAAACCTGATGTATTTTGTATTGCAGAAGGAATTTACCATAAAGAAAAAGGAACTGTATATAAAGATAATTGTAAAAATCTAGATAGAGTCTTTAAAAATAATAAATATGAAATTTATTACACCCCGTTATTCTCGGATGATAAAAAGATAGATTTAAATTATGGTTTTAATGAGTATGGTTTAAACATTTATTATAAAAAAGAAACTGTTACATTAAAGGATAGTTTTTCTTTCTCATTGCAACGAAAAAATGGGAGGATAATAGCTCTTAAAATATTTCATAACTTCCAACCAATTACTTTTATTTTTGTCCATAGCATTTCTAAATTAGACAAGAAAGACCAAAAGTATAAATATATGGATAGTCTTAAAGAAATGATTGAACTTGGTGAAATAGCAAAGATTGATGATGAGAAAGAAAAAGAGATATTGGGTGATAAAGAGCGGATAATTATTATTGGGGATTTTAATATGGACCCTTGGGAAACAATTTTGGATAATAATGAATATATTACTTCAAGTTTCATTCGTAATCATAATTTAATTAAACAAAGGACTAATAAAAGCTATATCTTTTATAATCCTATTGTTGAATATATTTCAAACACAAAAACACAAAATCTTGGTGGAACATTTTATAAAAAAGGATATGGTTGGTCTTTACTGGACTTTGTTTTATATAACACGAAAGAAGGAGAAATTAATTTTGAGATAATAACAGAACTAAAATCTGGGAAACAACTTTTAAATACAAGTTCAGATTTAAAACATTCATTTCTGAAATATAATTTTGACCATTTACCAATAGAAATTAATCTAAATATAAAAAAATAACCACAATGAATATTTTACAAAAATATAAGAAGATTTTAGATGAAATTATATTAAACTTTTATCAAAATAAAAAGAAGTATTTAACACATATAATAACGGAATTAACTATTGACAACTCACTTAAAGAGATTACTTTATATATAATTGCACCCGAATTAAAATATGAATACAGAGTTTTGAATATTGAATTAGTTAATGATAATAAATTAAAACTAATATTCTTTACTTTAAAAACTTTACAATCCGAGCATTATGAAGTTGATATAAGCAATGGTGAAAGTAATTATATTGCTAAATTGAATGAAATATTTAGTAACAAACTATTTGATTATTCATTAGATTATTTAGTAGGGCAAATTGAATTGAAGAATGAACATAAAGGTTCTATAATAGATAAAATTATTATAGGTCAAGCAAGGGTTGCTATATTAAATAGTGGAGAAAAAATTAATGTAGGATTTATTCGAGTTGATAATAATGACGTTTATTTTTATACCGGAAAGGGGCTTCGTGAAATGTGGAAACCTAATATGTCTGATAAAGAAAAAACAGAAGCTGAAAGATTAAAATTAAAAACAGAAAACGAATTAATTCAAGAAGGATATATTGATAGAAAAGGGATTGATGAATTTACTGAAATTATTTAATAAAAGCTGCCAACAATGTATATAAAAAATAGGCGAAATAGTAGTAAAATCGAGGGTTGTAGCTTGTTTCAGCTTTTGTGTAAATTGATAGGCAAGTGCGACGAAGTCGCCTACTTTTCATATACTAAACGTTGCCAGCAATGTAGAAAAAAATTACATTAATAACCATAAAAATTAATGCCATGAGAAAATCTATACTTCTTTTAGCATGTTTCACGCTGTTGTATAGCAACATAACAGTTGCACAATACAGTTGGGCACGCGATGCTGCTAACCCGGTACTTACAGGTGCCACCACAACTATTCAGCACCTTGCTGATCCAAGCGTAATATACGATAGTGGGATGTTCAGGATGTGGTCTGGATGTGTTGAAACCAACCCTTCATACGCTTCCATTTGTTATTCTGAATCAACAGATGGTTCAAATTGGACGGCTCCGGTTATCGTTTTTAGTCCTTCTTTAGTTGCCGGAGCATGGGACAACATGAAAACAGAAATTCCTACTGTAATAAAGGACACTACTGAAATTGACCCGGCTAAACGTTACAAGATGTGGTACGGAGGGGCTGACTCTTTAAAACCGGATAGTACAATAATGGGATATGCCTATTCACCTGACGGACTTGCCTGGACCAGGCTGCCCGCTGCTCAATCTCCGTATGGAAAAGACGGCTTGGTGCTTGTGGCAGGCTTTGTAAGCGGAGATGCTTTCGTTATCTCGGACCCAACTGTTATTAAGACAAGCGGCACTTACTATGTTTGGTACAATACCTTTGATGCTTTTGGGAATGTAGTCATCAGTCATGCCACTTCCTCAGATGGAATTAACTGGACCAAGGATCCTTCCAATCCAGTTGTATCGCCCACTGAACCATGGGAAGATTTTGGTCCGGATCCAAGTATTGTTGCAGATGTAGTTCAGCCAACTGTTATGATTCATCCTGCTACAGGGGATTTTTTTATGTGTTTCGGTTCTTTTGACTCCACTATTTACCAAAGGTATGACGGTTTTGGTTATGCTACATCAGCTGACGGAACTACCTGGGCTAAAGACATAAGCAACCCTTTCTTTTTGCCCGATACGTTGAAACCGGGTGAGGAAATCGGCATTCACGCAAACAGCATTGTGTATGTTGCCGGTACTTATCACATGTTTTACGGTGGAGTGAACAATCTTGGTGTCAGAAACATACTTCACGCTATTTCAACTGACACAGCTTTAGCCGTAAAAGAAGAATATAATCCTGAAATGATAAACATTTTCCCAAACCCAACCACCGGAATATTCACACTGGAAATTACCCTCACTAACGCTGAGTATTTGCAAATTGAAATTGTTAATGTGCTTGGGCAAATTGTCTTTTCAGAAAAGTTGCAGCCCAATGCAGGCATATACCGCAAACAGATAGACCTTAGCGCTTATGCAAAAGACAGCCACTTTATTCAACTGAAAGGTGTTGATGGAATAATCAGCAGGAAATTGCTTTTAAGCGAGTAACATGTTGTTAAAATTCGGATTGTGCAGCGGATAATTCTAATCATCATCACAAAATATTTTAAGTTTATTTCTTTTATTCAACTTTTTTGTATTATTTTTGGAATTGAATTAAACATAAAATTCTAATACGTTTACGTTAGGTTCATATTTTTGTACATTAAAAAAAATGAGTAACTTTGTAAAAAAAGACGTATGAAAACCATAACAATTCCATTAAATATTCCAAAGGATTTATTTATCACCTTAAATGAATCTGAACAAGAATTGAAAACACATTTTCAGACTGCTATTGCGATTATGTTGTTTCAAGAGGGTAAATTGACAATAGGAAAAGCTACACAATTGTCCGGATTAAGTAGATTTGAGTTTGAGAAAGCCCTTGCTAAAAGTAAGATACCTGTATCGCAATTAAACATCGACGAAATACTATCAGATGTTAATAAGTTGAAAGATTTATAATCATGAAAATAGTTATTGCTGATACAAGCGCATTAATATCATTAGCACTCGTTAGACAAATTGACTTAATAGAAAAGATATTTGGAGATTTTTATATTGCAAATGCTGTTTGGGAGGAATTACTAAAATATGAAGATTTATCAATTGATAGCGAACTGATTGCCCGATTTGAAAAACATGTAGTAAAAATTAAATCTTCAAATTATTTATCCGTAATAATGGACTATGGTGAATCTGAATCAGTAATTCTATATAAAGAGCTTAATGCAGATTTTTTCCTGGTTGATGATAATAAAGCAAGAATCATTGCAGAATCATTAAATGTAAATTGTATTGGTTCAATAGGCTTATTAATCAAAGCGAAAGAAAAGAATATAATAACAAGGTTAAGACCAAATTTTGCAAAATGGATTACAGAGGAAAGATATTTTTCTGTGAAATTATTGAACAAAATTTTAGAAAAATATGGTGAACAACCATTGAAATAATAAAAGCCTTTTTTATTTTTGTATTGAATTAAACATAAAATCCTGTGAAATTGACCTTAAAATTGTTAAACAAATTGCTTTTGCTACCGTTCAAAAAAATAATATCAGTTTGGATATTTTTGTAGTAATAGAATTTCTGAGTTATTTAACGCAAAGGATTAATATTTTAAAATTATTAAGATTTTTAAAAAATAAAATGTAATATTGAAAAATTAATTATTTTTGCAAAATGAAATCTCTAACCCAGAAAGAGGATTATTAAATAAAATGAATTATTTTTATGGTCTATAAATATGATAATAATTATACAGATATGCAAACATCAATACAAACACCGCTTACTAACTTGCAATTAGAATTATTAAAACTCTTTGCAAGACCAGTATCTGAAGATGACTTATTAGAAATAAAGAAATTTATAGTTCAATACTTTTCTAATAAAGCAATGGATTTAGCTGATAAGGTTTGGGACGAAAATAAATGGAATGAAAAAGATGAAAAGAAATTTTTAAACGACCATTTAAGAACCCCATATAAACATAAATAAAGTGAAATTAGTTATTGATACGAATATATTTTGGGTTTCTGTTTCAAGACATTCTTCAATAAATTGGATATTCCAAGACTTAATCAATGGTAAATTTACTCTTTGCGTAACGACCGATATATTATTAGAATACGAAGAAATAATAAGTCAAAAATTAGGTCATCAAGTAGCGGAAAGTGTAATGAAAATTCTTGATAATTTATATAATGTAGAGTTTGTAACAAAATACTTTTTTTGGGAATTGATAAGGGCAGACTACGATGATAATAAATTTGTAGATTGTTCAATAGCATGTAATGCCAACTATTTAGCAACAAATGATAAACATTTTAATGTTCTGAGAAATTTAGATTTTCCAGAAGTAAATGTTATAAATTTAGATGAACTAACTAATATATTAAAAGACATATAGAAAATTAATTATTTTTGCAAAATGGAAAGAAAACTTTAATTGACGAAAATTCACTTTTAATGCAACAAAAATCATTAAATAAGATATGGTATAATAAAGAAGAAGATTTATATGAATTATAAACAAGGTGATATTGTCATTCTTCCTTTTCCATTTATTTAGTCTTGGATTAAAATAAAAAATATTTCTTTATTTTTGAGACTTGCTAATTTTAGGTATTAATACAAATTCAATCTTAAAATCATGGTAACTGTTTTAAAAAAAGGAACATCAAAAAAAAGCATTCAAGAAATATTACAAAAGATCCGAATTAAAAGCGGATTAGATGCTTTTAAATATTGCGGAATAATTAAATTAAAAGAAGACCCGTTGTTAATTCAAAAAAGGATGAGGAATGAATGGAAATAATTTATTATAGGAAATAATTCTTAACTATAAATTTTCATAAAAATAAAAAATAAAAATCTCTTCACATTTGACGTTTTATATTGGGGATTTATTTTTTAAGTTTATCACCTGTGGCGACCCGCCTTTGGCGGGAAAAAAAAACTGCTGTATGCGACGCAAACTCGTCCGCCATAGCTTTAGAGCAGGCGGAATTCAAAATCACAATATCAAAAGAGCAATTGTTTTTACTCAACTACTATTTTTTTATTAATTGTACCTTTTTCACTTATAAATTGCAGGTTATAAATGCCTTTGGCATATTCGCCTACATAAATTTTATTTTGATAAGCACCAACATATTTATTTAGCTTTTCCTGATAAATTACTTTACCAATAACATCTAACAATTTAATTTCTAAATCTATAGCTTTTGTAATGTTCATTTCTATTATAAACTCACCAGTATTTGGATTTGGATAAACCTTTAATTGATTATTTATAAATGATAATTGATTAATACCTGTGACTACATTTACCACTATTGTGTCGCCACCTGAGCAGCCGTTTGCATCAGTCACCATAACACTATAAGTCCCTGTTGAATCAACAATAATAGTTTGAGTAGTTTCTCCATTTGACCAAATATAACTTGTAAAGCCAGCGCCAGCATTAAGCGTAACTGAACAGCCATTGCAAATCGTAGTATCTGCACCTAAATCAACAATCGGTAACGAATTGACGATTAAAGTGGTGATAATTGTGCTGTCGCAGCCGTTTATAGTAATTAAATAATTAAAGTATGTATCGGCTATTGAGCGGAAAATGCCAAATATCATTATGCTATCACCATCACAAATGGTATCATCCGGGGTAATGATAGAATAACTTAGGTTAACTGTAATATACCCAGCCATAGTTATCGTACTATCCGTAGAACAACCCAATGCTGTTAATGTTACATCAAAAATACCTGATGTATTATAGGTAACTACAGGATTTTGAATTGTTGTATCCGCTGTAGTCCCACCCGGAAACGTCCAGCTAAACCCTATTGCATCAGTAGATGTATTATTGAATGTAACTGTATTTCCTTCACATACACTTGTAATACTTGATGAAAAGCTTGCAACAGGTGAGATTGTGCTTATCTGGACTGAAACTGTTGTAGAATCTATACAACCATTTGCACCAGTACCAACAACTGTGTAAACAGTATCATTGGGCGGTGATGCGTTTACAGAACTACCGGATACAGCGCTTAACCCGACAGCAGGCGACCAGGTATAGCTAACAGCCCCACTTGCAGTGAGCGTTACAGAATCTGTACCAGCTATACATATTAAACCAGGGTCAGGTGTAACTGAAATAACAGGCAGGGGATTAACTATTAAGGTAGTCGTAATTACGCTGTCACAACTATTTATAGTTAATAAAGTATCATAATAGGTTCCGTCAATTTTGCGATAAACGCCAAATATAATTACACTATCTCCATCGCAAATTGTTGTATCAGGTAAATTGACAATAGGAGAAGCAAAATGTATTACAGAATCATTGAGTGTACTGTCATTGATATTATTTGCATCTCCAATTAAACTTGTCCACGCATCAAAAATATAAAGTGAATCAGGGGCAGATAGGTCAGCGGTTATAGCAAAAGTAAATGTTATTGTATCGCCAGAATTAAGAATAGCAAAAATTGTATCGTTCACTGCGAGACCACCATTGATGCTATAGGAAACAGGAATAGTATCCTGGGAGGCAACGTCAAAGTTTGTAACGCTAATCGTAACGCTATCAGCGGCAGTTAATGCGCAACCGGAAACAGGTGCATAAATAGTGATAACTCCTACATCATAATTAGCAGGAGGATTTTCAGTTGTAAAGAAAACACCACACCCAAAAGGAGCCCAATTACCAGAAGTATCCGCAAATCCCGGAAACGTGGCATCATAGGTAGTTGAATATGCAAAATCATTATGTGTAGCTGTAATTGTGTCCAGCGTAGCATTCCAAATCCAATTCACACCACCGGGGTCAGGATTGAGGGGGGTTGGAACGGATAAAATTGTATCAATTGCCTCATCGAAAGCAATAAAGACGGGTGCATTAATAGCAACTCCTGTAGCAAAAAAAGGGGGGCTTGAAGGTAAACATGAAGGTGGAATGGTATCCTGCTCATTAACTGTAATTATAACACCTGATGAATCACTACAACTGCCACTATCTGCAATTAAGCTGATGGTATAATTACCTGCTATATTAAATGTTCTTGAAGTATCGACAGCGGTACTAAAAGGAGTACCGTTTTCCTGCCATTCGTAAGTAATAGCTCCTGTGCTGGTATTGGTGAAATTGACGGTTGCTCCTTCATAAATGACTGTTGCGCTGGAAATAAAAGAGGAGGTAATACTACAAGGAGAAGAGCCTTGAATTAAAATATGATAATCTTCAGTTTCACCATAGTCTTGATTATTACAGAAGTCACCTGCAACAGGTGTAACACTCCAAATACTTCTTACTCTCATTCTGGTGTTACCGGGAGTAGCAGAAACCGGGATAGTTATAGAATCACTTACAGGAACTATGACAGGTGCAGAAGAAAAAACAAACTCTCCGGCATCTGCAAAATCATTATCTGCATTGAAATCAATCCAGACGCCAAAACCCTGCCATGAAAAAGCATCAGGGGTTAAGGTGATAGGATAAGAACTGTCTTGTGCAACTATGGCAATGTCAGAATAGAAAATATAATTATCAGCATTGCCGTTACAGCCGGTTCCTGCCGGGCTATTGTCAATGCCTGCAAATTCTACTCTATCAATAAAATAAAAAAACTCACTACAATCGTTTGTGTAAACAGGGATGCAATAACAATTGTTTAATACAGTATAAGTAACACTATCATTACCATTATCAGCATCACCAACTAAGCTTGTCCAGGCATCAAAAACATAAATGCCCTGAACAGATAAATCAGAAGTTGCTGAAAAAGTATAGGATAGTGTGTCTCCGGGATTCAGCGGTCCGGGAATGATTTCTGCAACTGGTCCTGTGCCATCATCAAAAGAGACAGGGATATTACTTTGAGCAGCAGAGCCAAAATTATAGACCCTGACCGTAACGCTATCAGTTGCGCTTAATCCGCATCCTGAAGTTGGAGCATCTATGGCTATAACTCCGGCATCATCCGGAGGTTGTGCTTGAATTAAAATAATATAATCTTCAGTTTCACCATAGTCTTTATTACTACAGGAGTCATCTGCAGCTATAGCAACATCAGCATTTCTTACTCTCATTCTGGTGTTACCTATAGAGGCAGAAACCGGGATATTTATAAAACCACTTACAGGATTAAAGCCAACTGCAGAAGAAAAAACAAACTCTCCGGTATCAGCAAAATCATTATCTGCATTGAAATCAATCCAGACGCCAAAACTATGATTGGCTATAGAAACTCCGGTTAAGGTGATAGGATAAGAACCTCCTTGTGCAACTATTGCAGTATCATTAGAATAGAAAATATAATTATTAGGATTGCCGTTACAGCCGGTACCTGCAGGGCTATTGTCAATGCCTGCAAATTCTACTCTATTAATAGGAGAACCAATAGTACAAGGGTTTGTGTAAGTAGGAATGCAATACTGTGCTTTAGCACTATTAAAACTTGTGATAAAAACTAAAAATAAACACGCAAATACTGATATAATTGTTTTTGTTTTCATTGTTGTTTGATTTTATGTTTAATGAATAAGGTGATTTTGAAAATATATATTTTCAATTATTTAATGCTATGTTATGTTGTTGGTGTATTGAATATATATTGCTGTATTTCAGCTCCGTTTTAATATTTTAAAAAATAAAGAAATATAACTAAATTTGCCGAAACGATTCAAATGTAAATCGTTAAAATATATGCCGCAATTAATAATAGCACTATTACGCTATTAAATAGGAATGTTATGCGCTATATTGAAGCATTTAGTTATATGTAAGATACATAAGAACATAACTTCGTAAATTTATTAAAAACTTAAATTTTTGAATTTCATAAATAGTTAATAGACAGCAGTCAGCAGCCCACAGTCGGCAAAAATTGCTGAGTGCCGACTGCCAACTTAAAACTAAGGAAATTAGAAACTATCAAGCACTAAACATTTAAATTCCGATACATATAAAATAAAATCTTTACTGTTTATTAACAATTAGCCTACTGACCTAATGGAAAATCTTATTAACAATACAAATATAGAACATAGCCTTATTTAACTATCATAATCTTACCGTACGATACTTCTCCACTTTCTGTTGTAAGTATGCAGGAATAGATTCCATCCGGTAAATTCTGCACATCAAACTCTACATTGTAAGTCTTATTTTCTTCAGCTACTTCATCAAACAGTGTTGTAACAAGCAAACCCATTACATTATAGACCTTCAACGTTGCCTTTACCTCCTGATCAAGACTAAATTGAATATTGGTTTTTGCAGAGGAAGGATTTGGGAAAATGTTTTTTGTTATAGGTGTAAGTAAAAAACCAGATCCTGGGTTCCCTAAACATTTTGGAGCGCCTTTAATAATTATACAATCTGCACCTGAAAATGGTGTACCATTATTTAATTCACCCGTAATAGTTAGAACTATCTGCTCATTAAAACAAACGCTTCCCAATGTTGCTACAATGTCCTGGGTATTGAATTTCAAGCTCAAATCATCAAATCCATCGGGACCAGCAGTAGTACAAGCACAAACATCCCCCCAACTAACCGTAGCTTTATAGTCAAAACCAAAGCCATCGCCAGCCAGTTGTATCACATCGAAACGTAAGATATTGGGCGTTGCCCCGGTATTAAAGAGTGCCGCATTACTGGTAGAAATCGTTGCAATAGTTTGAAATCCTGACCCTGTACCGATATTAGTCCCATTTAGCAATACTTCTGTATTATCATCTGCAATTACGTCAACAGTTAAGGTCGGGCTAATGGTGCCACTGGGTATAAAGAAATTTACATCAAAAGATATCACTGTGCCGTTACTTGGACCAGAAGTGGTTCCATCCGGCCTATCTGAAACCCATTGCGTGCCTGAAATAATCACCCATGCAGGATTTTTCGCAATGATACATGCAGGGTTACCACTGAAAGTTATTACAGGGTCCGGGCTGCAAAATACTGGGAATAAGGTGCTCAATGGACCGAGACCTGTAGTAGTTGGACCTATTCCATTACTAAAGAAATAGGAATCACTACCGCTGTAGAAGGTAAACGTAAAAGGCGTTAGCGCCACAGGTGCAGCTACATCTTCAATACTTGATTTGATAGGCGATACACCATTGATTTCTAAAGTAGAAACATCAATATCATTTACATCAAAAGTGGCTGTGCCAAGGATTGCAACAGGAAGAACGCCATTGCTTTTAACATTTAAAGGATTGGGGCACGAACCAGGTTTTATGTCAAAATTTGTTTGTGCTTTTGCTATTATAGAGAATAGCGAAAACAATACAAGTATCAACATGGATTTAGTTAATACTTTTTTGAAATTAGTTACATTTTTTTTCATAATTTTAAAAATTTAAGATTTACCCCGTTGGAATATCCAAGGGGTATGGTTCCGCAGGAAAATATTCCTACGGGGTTAATAAATAGAATTAATTATTGCAAATATAAATAATATTTTAATAAAAAAATAATTTAGTGTTTTTTTTTTGATAAATAAAAATAAATATTATATTTGCAGTTTAATTTTAAATTTTTAAAAAAATGTCTTGAAATGATAAAAGAAGAAGAAAAATCGAGAGTTAAAACAAGACTTGTAAATAAAATTGAGAAAATGAAATAAAAACTGGATGTAACATGGGCTCATAAAGCATTGCGGGTAATGTGGTTATTCAGGATTTTGTGGCTCACATTAGCATCATCTCAATTTGACAAGAAAACATCTCGTAATCCGCAACGCTTCATATCCCAAAAACGTTAGTTGCAATATGTGTTTTTCCCCTCCCATAAAAAATTAAAATAATTGGCACTATTTTTGTTTCGTAATTTTACGAAATACGAAAATATAAATTTATTTATGTCAGAAGATACTAAAACAAAATTTTTTACAAAAGAACAAAAGCAAATAGCAAGATTTGCCAAAGCTATGTCCCACCCTGTTAGAATGTATATACTTGAATTACTATCAAATCAAACATGTTGTTATAGTGGTGATTTGGCGGAGGAATTACCAATAGCCCACTCAACCCTTTCACAACATCTGAAAGAATTAAAAGAGTCGGGTTTGATACAGGGAGAAATTAATCCACCAAAAATAAAATATTGTATTAATCAGGAAAATTGGCAAATAGCAAAAAAATTATTTACAAATATTTTTGCATAATAAAATTTTTTATAATTTTGTTTCGTATTTTTACGAAATACGAATTGCAGTATTATTATTCAATCACTAAAAATTAAAAATTATGTCATTAAATGTAAAAATTCTGGGACCCGGGTGTCCTAAATGTAAAAAACTTGAAAAACAAACCATTGAAGCAGTTAATGAATTAAAATTAGATGCTCAGGTAACTAAAGTTGAAGATATTGTAGAAATTATGAATTATGGAATTATGCGAACACCCGGATTAGTAATTAATGAAAAAGTTATTCTAAGTGGTCGTGTACCATCAATGAATGAACTTAAAAATATTTTACAGAATAATTAAATTTCAGAATTGTAAAGTAATTGGTTAATTATGAAAAAAATAATATCGTCATTGCGAGGAGCGGAGCGACGAAGCAATCTCATTATCAGCAAGATATGCGATTGAGATTGCTTCACCCCGATTTATCGT